>OGQP01000135.1_pt1 | contig 53425 bp, 41 predicted proteins | sample 1553251 | NCBI WGS metagenome assembly OGQP01 (sample SAMEA2580016, study PRJEB22360) | human gut metagenome | biome: human gut; feature: human-associated habitat; material: faeces | place: Denmark | collected 2008/2010 | reverse complement strand
TCGCCGGGGAAGGGGCACCAAGGGACTGACATCTGCCCGCCACGACGTGTTTGCCAAATACATCGCTGAGAAATATCCGGAAACATTCGACAAAAATGTTCCCGACGAACTAATATATTCTGGTGGTCTGAAGCTAACAGACGAAGTGCCTGAAACAGGCTTAACCGCCGGCAAACTCGTGTTGTCGCCAACCAGAACCTATGCGCCTGTCATTAAAAAGCTGCTCGACCTTATGCGACCTCGCATCCACGGCATGGTGCACTGCAGCGGCGGAGCGCAGACCAAAGTGATGCACTTTGTTGAAAACAAACACGTTGTCAAGGACAATCTATTCCCTGTTCCTCCATTGTTCCGCATAATTCAGGAACAATCGGGCACCGATTGGAAAGAAATGTACAAAGTGTTCAATATGGGCCACCGTATGGAAGTTTATGTAGCACCGGAAGACGCACAGGCGGTTATCGATGTCGCCAAATCATTTAACATCGACGCTCGCATTGTCGGCCGCGTGGACGACGCTCCTGCAAACCGTCTTACAATCAAGTCGGAGCACGGTGTGTTTGAATACTAATTCTGCTGTGAGATGAAACGCCTCGTCCATCTTATATGCCTGATTGCCGCGCTGTGGTGCGGCTTTCTGGCAACGGGATGCGGCGGCAAAGGCGGGACACAAGGAGAAGCGGCCGATTCGTTGGAAATGCGTCTGCACGACACAATCGTTGTGGGCACACTCTACAGTCCTACCTCATATTTCATCTATCGTGGCGACCCTATGGGTTACCACTATGATCTTATACAAAAATTTGCGAAGGACAACCATGTGCATATCCAATTCAAGACTGTGCGCAACATGGCTGCCCTTCTCTCTTTGCTTGACTCTGCAAAAATAGACATCATTGCCTACAACATTCCCATGACCGCTGAATTCAAGAAGCGAGTGCGACACTGCGGCATTGAAAACATCAACCACCAGGTGCTGATACAGCCCGCTGGCAACAACAAGCCTCGCATCACAGACGTCACTCAACTCGTGGGCAAGACTGTCGTGGTTGAAAAAGGCTCAAAGTACGAGTCTCGCATGCGCAACCTTAACAACGAGCTCGGCGGCGGCATAAAGATTGAGGCGATAAGAAAAGACACCTTGATTTCAGAGGATATGATTGAAATGGTGGCAGAAGGAGAAATACCACTGACAGTGGTAGACAGCGACATCGCCAAACTCAACCACACATACTATGACAACATCGACATAGGTATTGCCGTCAGCTTCCCGCAAAAATCGGCATGGGCTGTGCGAGAAGACGACAAATGGCTTGCTGAAGCCATCGACCGATGGGCAAAGATGCCCGAAGTAACACAGTCGGAAAAAGAACTCTACAAACACTATTTCGAGCAGAGCAAACTCCGCCGTTCCAGAGATTTAGACATTCGAAACCTGCGACGCGGAGAAATTTCCACATACGACAATCTTTTCAAGACATACGCCAAGACAATCGGTTGGGACTGGCGTCTGCTTGCCGCACAGGGCTATGTTGAGTCGCATTTCGACCCGAACGCCACATCCTGGGCAGGCGCTCGCGGACTGATGCAACTGATGCCCCGCACAGCCGCCCACTACGGTCGGCACGATGGCTCAATCACCGACCCAGACAACAGCGTATATGCCGCCTCACGATATATTGCCGACCTCAACCGCATTCTCTCGTCCTACGTCAAAGACCGCAACGAGCGAATAAAGTTTATCCTTGCCGCATACAACTCTGGAATAGCCCACATCTACGACGCTATAGCGCTTGCCCGCAAGCATGGAAAAAACCCTGCATTGTGGCACGACAACGTAAGCGAGGCGCTGATGATGAAATCAAACCCTGAATACTATAACGACCCCGTATGCCGCTACGGATATTTCCGCGGTCGCCAAACCGTGGAATATGTCAAAGAAGTGACTCGCGTATATGAACGGTTCAAAGGAAAATGAGAAAATCCAACATTATTTCGTATATTTGTAAAAGATAAGCTGCATCTCGGCAGACAAACAACTATAAGACCAATGAACGACAAACTTATAATTTACCAGATTCTGACAAGGCTGTTCACAAACGGCAACAAATACTGCGTGCCTAACGGCACTATCGAGCAAAACGGTTGCGGAAAGATGAACGACATCACAAGCCACGTGCTGGAATCCATACGCAGTCTTGGCTCAACGCATGTGTGGTATACAGGCATTATTGAACATGCCACCAAGACCGACTATTCGCGATTCGGCATACGTCCTGACAATCCATATATCGTCAAAGGCCGCGCCGGTTCGCCATATGCCATAAAGGATTATTACGACATTGACCCGGATTTGGCCGTGAGCGTACCCGACAGAATGAAGGAATTTGAGGCTCTCGTGGACCGCACTCACAAAGCCGGCCTTAAAGTGATAATCGACTTCGTGCCAAACCACGTGGCTCGCCAATACCATTCAGATGCGGCCCCGGCTGGCGTGAAAGACTTCAGTGCCGACGACGACACTACAAAGTTTTTCAGCCCCAACAACAACTTTTACTACATCCCGCAACAGAAATTCGCCCCGTCAATCGACTTGGGCGAAGGAAAGTCGGCATACGTAGAATTTCCTGCAAAAGCATCGGGAAACGATTGTTTCAACGCATTCCCCGGACAATATGACTGGTATGAGACTGTAAAATTAAACTACGGCGTCGACTACGGCGACGGCTCACGCCATTTCTCTCCTACTCCCGACACTTGGCTGAAGATGCTCAACATCCTTCGGTTCTGGGCAGGAAAAGGCGTAGACGGCTTCCGGTGCGACATGGCGCACATGGTGCCTGTAGAGTTTTGGGAATGGGCTATCAAAGCTGTAAAAGAAAAATATCCCGATGTCAAATTCATCGCCGAACTTTACGACGTGAGCATATACCGCGACTACATATACCGCGGCGGTTTCGACTACCTATACGACAAAGTAAACCTATACGACCGTCTGCGCGGCATTATGTGCAGCAACGTGTCTGCCGCACAGATCACGCAATGTTGGCAAACAGTAGACGGCATAGGCAACCATATGCTCAACTTTCTCGAGAACCATGACGAGCAGCGCATCGCATCACGCGAGTTTGCAGGAAACGCCCAGCTGGCTATACCGGCATTGGTGGTCAGCGCAACCCTGTCGACCGGACCAATGATGGTGTATGCCGGACAGGAACTGGGAGAAAAAGCGGAAGACGCCGAAGGCTTCAGCGGACTCGACGGACGCACAACCATCTTTGACTATTGGAGCGTGCCATCGCTGCGCCGTTGGATGAACGGAGGCAAATGCAACAACGAACTGCTCTCCGATGAGGAAGTGCGACTACGCGACACGTACAAGAAAGTGCTCAACGCTGCCAAAAACGAGCCGGCAATCAGCCGCGGACAGTTTTTCGACGTAATGTATGTGAATTACAACAACCCGACCCTCGACCCCCACCGCCAATACGCATATCTGCGCAAAGATGGAGACGAGGTAATCGTTATTGTAGCCAATTTCGGCGCCGAAGCCAACTGCCAAATCGCAATTCCACAGCACGCATTCGACATACTCCACTTAGAGAAAGGCACTTATGTCGCAACAGAAATTATCAGCGGCAAGCGTCAGAAAAAAACGCTGTCGCCCGACGCTCCATTCCAAACAGCTGTCGCTGCAAACAGCGCCGCCATGTGGAAAATCAAACTTACTCGACAAAATGCCTCTCCGAAGAAAAAATCTTCCATAAAGGGCGGTCGGGATAAATAAAAAGTAGTACTTTTGCATCAAAATTCAGCAACAATAGTTATGAATACAAACTTGCCACCTTACAAAATTTTCTCAGGAACAAAATCGCATTATCTGGCTGAGGCCATCTGCGCAGAACTTGGTGTTGAACTTGGAAAAATGAACATCCAGCGATTTGCCGATGGTGAATTCGAAGTATCATTCGAAGAATCAATCCGCGGTTGCGAAGTTTTCTTGGTTCAGTCCACATTCCCCAACACCGACAATTTGATGGAGCTTCTGCTCATGATTGACGCAGCAAAGCGCGCGTCGGCAAAGTCGGTTATCGCCGTAATCCCATACTTCGGATGGGCTCGTCAAGACCGCAAGGACAAGCCTCGCGTGTCAATCGCAGCAAAACTCGTTGCCGACCTGCTCAGCACCGCCGGAATCGACCGTTTGATTACAATGGATCTGCACGCAGACCAAATTCAAGGCTTCTTCAACGTGCCAGTCGACCACCTCTACGCTTCATCGGTGTTTATCCCATATATCGAATCCCTCAATCTCAAGGATTTGGTTATTGCAACACCTGACGTCGGAGGCGCGAAACGCGCAAACAGCTACGCAAAATATCTCAACGTGCCATTGGTGCTCTGCCACAAGCAAAGAGCCAAAGCAAACGTCGTTGAGAACATGACAGTAATCGGCGAAGTCGAAGACAAAGACGTAATCATCATCGACGATATGGTCGATACGGCCGGAACCATCACCAAAGCAGCCAACCTCATGAAAGAGAAAGGCGCAAAATCAGTACGTGCTCTCGCCTCTCACGCCATCATGAGCGACCCAGCTTCAGAACGCGTTGACGAATGCGCATTGACCGAAATCATCTTCTCCAACAGCATCCCTTATAAAGGAAACAGCAAGAAAGTGACCACATTGTCAATCGCCCCATTGTTTGCCGACACAATCCGTCGCGTACACAAATACGAGTCAATCAGTTCTCAATATCTGATTAAATAATTGTCTACGACCGACGGCAGCTGGTAGTCCAGTTGCCGTCGCTGTTTCTAACCCAAAACGAATCCGCCAACACCTCCGGACTCTTTACTTTTTGTCAATTTATCTTTATCATGAAAATCAAAGGACTGACACAGACCGCCAGTCCGGCAATATATGCATTTTAACCTTTTACAGAAAGGGCAGGCTTCTGAGTTTTAGAAGTCTGCCCTTGTTTGTATCTGCTGAAAAGTTATTCCTGACAGCAACAATTATTTGATATTGACATCTGTGCCAGCAGCATCTACCCAATTCGTCGTTGCCGCATCAAACGTGATTGGCGAAAGGATCGGCTCACCCTGGTCGTCATAACCACCTCCGAAAATAAGGGTGTAGATGTAACGCTTACCCGGTTCCCATCCTGTGGCATTGTCGAATGGAACATATACCGTCTTATATTCAGCAGCCGAGCCGATAAGATATGAATCGTTTTGCTTCAATTTCATAGAAATCTCCAAATAGCACTCTATTGCGTTGTCTGCCTCAAGCTTTGACACCGCAGCACCAGCAGAATAAGTGCTCCACTTGGTAAGCTTCTGAGGAATCAGCATCATCGGACTATTCATATCAGAAAGATTGACAACAGCGTTGTTGGTCTTAACGTTAGCCGCATTGAGTTTTACGGTATATGCCCCCTTAGCAGCTGGAGAAGGTTTCCAATCGCTCATCGCAGGCTCTCCCGCAGGAAGCGTAAACTTGCCGCTATGGACAAAGTTGTGAATCTTTACATTTTCGACATCAACCTCAAGAATGCTTGACGTGGTTTTTGCCTTGAACACCACCTGCGACAAGATGTGCTTGAAGTTCATCTGCACAGGCATTGTTCCATTGTTTTCTTTATTGCGGTCTTTGGTCACAGCATACATAACATCATGGTTTGTTCCCTCAGAGTTGTACTCATCAACAGTTGCATAAGTTATTGTCTTTGCAGCCGATGTCATGTCATAGGCAAAACCATGATGAAAAAGATCATCCGTCATGGCTGGACTTACAGCATAGAAATCAACATCTCCAGAAGTTGGCCAATATGCCACCTTGTCCGGGTCGTCATAATCCCACGCCGATGTCTTGTACACAATCTTAACGCCATGGTCTGAAGCTCCAGTCACGTGCTTTCCTCCCATAAACAACGCATTGTCGCTGCTCATAAAAGCCATCACATCGAAGTTGGTTGAGGTAAGGTTATGTGTGCCAATCGGTGTGGTACGGGTGTCTGACAATCCTGAGATTCCGGCAAAGCGGATTGCATTGGACTCCGACTTACCTACATTAGCCAATTCCTCCTCATTCGAGCAACTTGCAAACACTGTTGCAACCGCTGCCATTGCTAAAATTTTTCCAATTTTCATTTTTCTTAAATTTTTAAATGATTTATGATTAATCTATAATATTATGTCTGATTCTATATCTCCCCACTCGTCAACACTCGGATCAAATCCGAAATTGCCTGAGTTGCCACCATGTTTGTCGAGATCCAAATCTGTGTCGATTACAAGGTCTACATTTTTCAGATGTCCCTTTTGACTATTTATCTGTTGAGTGACGTCATATTCACCTTTCACCATTTTACCGCTGGCTGTGCGTATATATAGTATTGTTTTATACACATCGCAATCAGCAGCTCCAAAGGTGTATCGCCAACATGTAATCACATCATCGTTTCTCTCCATAGCAAAACAGATGTCTGCTTTCGACTCTTGGATTTCATTGTCGCCGCCAACAGAATACTCGCTGCACATCGCCTGCTGGACAGCCACACACTCCGAAAAGTTTTGTAGATTTTTCACGCCGCGCACCGTGTATGTGTAGCGACACACCATAGGTGCCACCGGAAGCACTATTATCTGCTCGCAGCCAATCTTTACTTCCACTTCCACAGCAACCATACGCCCTCCACACAAATAGTCGGGCGTGCGGAAAACCTTGACGTCGCCAACCTGCGCGACACCTGTCGTTGCAGCTATCGACGAAAAACCATCGGCTCCGTTGTATTTCACCCTCTGCGTGTCGTTGTTGAAGCACACCACATCGTAAACCCCTGAAGGAATTTCTACGCAGCCACCTTTTTTCCCAACGAAATCGCGAACAATCTCCTCTCCTCCATTCCGAGGATAGAATATCACCCGCATACCGCCGGGAGAATAAGCCGCCGGCATTTGGCTCCACTCAAACTCCACCGACACCTTGGCGGAATGTGGATGGCTATAGCATAACTCTTTATGCTCGCACGACACAACTATCATCGACAACACCATCAATAACGCGTATGTAGCAATCAGTCTCTTCATATCCGTCATTTGGTCTTGTTTGTGTTTCCTCTTCCAATCAGCCATACAAGCGAAATCTCTGCTTTTGTCGGGCCAATCCAATGTCTGCGTTTGGTGGATTGCCAAACGTAATGGCCGTCCTGTGGCAAATATTCCTTATATTCTCCACCCATATAGCCAAGCCCGATAGAAAAATCTATATTCAGCCGCTTTGCCACCGGAAGCGAATATCCGTATGACACGCCAGCCGCATAGCTCCAACGGTCGGCAAGATATCCGCGTCCGCCAAGTTCAAAGTCATAGGTCACAATCTGCGCATACGCCCCAATGTGGTGACCGGTCAGAGGCTTCCTCTTGGCAGCCGAACCCAACCACTTTCTCAATTCCACATCACCGCCATAAGTGCGCCAATAATTATGCACACGGTCGCTTTTCCACCATGCATACATCCAATATGCGTCAATGCTCCAGTTCTTTCCAAGATATATCTCCAAGCCACCGTTGGGCACAAGCAATGCATCATAGAGCATATTGGTCTTTACACCTGCATACCACGGCTTTTTTTGCGCCTCCGGCATTACATCCACTCCGGTTGAAATGCGGATTTCCGCAGGCTCTACAAATGCGGCTTCAAGCAACGCCCTACTGTCGGATACCAAATAGTCGATGCGATACACAGCCACCACTTTCACCCCCGCTTTTCTCAACTCGGGGAAAAGTCGATTGTACATATATCTATATGGCTTTCCTCCGTCAAGAGCCTTCAACTGGGCGAACATCCTGTCTTCAGACTCTTTGTCATTTGGCATAGCAAGACGACAAAGTAAATCCAATGTTGCTTCGCGCGACGGCAATTCACTATCAGCCACGGCAAGGGCCAACAAGCCTTTCCAGTCGCGTCCCACAGCAATCACCTCCGGCGAAATTCTTCCGCCTCCGACTTCAGCAATGTAAGAAGCGATGCGGTCGGCACGCCGCTTCGATAAACCTTTATTGTAACCTATGCCTCCCTCCGGCGAAGCCGCACCATAGACCGTTATGCTCACAATCTCTACATCTTTGCGTTTTGCCATCTCCAGCAAATCTGCCAACGATCCATAAAACTGAGAGTTGCCTGCTACTGATTCATTAAACAACGATTTGCTCTGTTGAAAATGTATTCTCAACGAGTCGCTGATCTCTTGACCTATGGCTTGGGTTCCACACAGCAAGATTATCACAACAAATAAAATATGTCGAAATCGTATTTCCAATATCTAAATTACAATCTTCTTTTTACAAATATTTTTCCTTTCCACCAAAAGGCAAAAAGGACTGCAAAGATAGTATTATTGCCGAGAAAAGGGAACCCTTTCCGACTAATAAACCATTCATTTAATGGATTTTAACCAAAACAAGCGTATTAAATTGTAATTTTAGACAGTCTATTAATGCAAAAATAAGAAACAAAACGACCAATATGTTTTTAATGTCAATTTGTATCTATTTCACCTAAATTATTGAAAAACAGCAATAATCACACCGCATGATTTACCCCCCCCCATTCCGACTTTTAGAACAATTTTATCACTTAGCGAGCAAATGGATATTAGAATTGTAATATTCCGACTTTCCGGTAACTTCCTCTCCCACAAACGGAGGCAAAGAGAACTGCGTATCCGCCTTCGGAATTTCTATTTCAGCAACAATCACACCATCGAGCGAACCATGAAACACGTCGACTTCCCAACAGAATCCCCCAAACGGCACTACATATCGCGTCTTTTCAATCACCAATCCACGGCATGCCGAGAGCATTGCGTCAGCATCAGCGACAGGCACCTCATATTCAAACTCATTGCGCACGCAACCTCGGTTGCGGGTCTTGACCGTCAGGAAAGCCCTGTCACCCGCAATGCGCACACGCACCACAGCATCAGCGTCGCGCGACAGATAGCCCTGCCGCATATCCACGACCGACGTTGCCGCCCCCTTAAAAGATTGATCCACCACAAGGAATTTACGTTCTATTTCAAGTGCCATAATTAAGAAATATTACAAATAAGAACAAATTAACGTCAAAAAGGAGAGTTTTTATGTCCAAAACTCTATCCACGGACACGGGAAAGTGCCTACTTTTGCAAAAGTAATAAAAACAGATATATTTCAGAAATGACAAACGGGACAAAATTTTTTCATCTTGTGTGCCTGCTGGCAGTGATGTTGACAATGGCACAGCCCCACTCTCTAACATATGCGCAAGCGCCAGTGAAGCCCACCACAATCAAAGGCGTGGTGGTCGACTCGCTGACACGCGAGCCCATACCGTTTGCCATGGTGTTGCTGCAAGGCTCAAGCGCCGGCACACAGGCAGATGCCGACGGTCGGTTTGACATAACGACAAAGGTGAATTTCCTCTGCGCCAACTTCTCCATGATGGGCTATGCCCCAAAAGATATTTATGTGAGCAAAGGCGAAGTGAACGATCTTACCGTCGAGCTGTCGGCCGACGGCGTGGCTTTGAAGGAATTCGTTGTGCGACCAGGCAAGGAACACTATTCCCGCAAAAACAACCCAGCCGTTCAGTTTATGGAGAAACTGCGCGACATGAAAGAAAAATACGACCCACGCAACCACGACTACTACAGCTACGACAAATATGAGAAGATGAACTTTGCCCTCAACGACTTTTCGGAGAAGAACAAGGACAAATGGCTTTTCAAAAAATTCAAATTCATTTTTGAATATATGGACACATCGGAAGTGTCGGGCAAACCGATTCTCAACGTGTCGGTTAAGGAGAAACTCTCCACCGCATATTTCCGACGCAGTCCCCACGCCGAGAAGGAGTTCGTGAAAGGCATCAAGCGAGCCGGTGTCGACGAGATTTTCGACGAGGAAAGCGTGCAGCGTTTTCTGGAGGACGTGTTCAAGGAAGTCGACATCTTCGACAACGACATCGCCATTATGCAGAACCGCTTTGTCAGCCCGCTGTCGAAAATAGGCTCAGGCTTCTACAAATACTATCTGTCGGACACCATCCCAGTCGACGGCGTCAAATGTATCGAACTCAGTTTTGCACCGTTCAACAACCGCACGTTCGGATTCTTCGGCCGCATCTACGTGCCGCTCGGTGACAGCACAATGTTTGTAAAGAAAGTTGTGATGAACGTGCCACGTGACATCAACCTCAACTATGTGAACAACCTGCGCATAGAGCAGACCTTCGACAAGGCCCCCGACGGCTGCCGCATAAAGACAAAAGACGACATGACTGTGGAATTCTCAATCATCCCGTCATCGCAAGGACTCTATGCCCGTCGACGCACACTTTATGAGAATTTCAGCTTCGACAAGCCGGAGAACGACGGCATCTTCAACGAGGAGGCCAAACTCATCGAAGCCACCGACGCAAGGCAGATGCCCGACGAGTACTGGAAGGAGAACCGAATGACACCTATAAAAGAAAAAGAAAACGCCATAGACAAGCTGCTGACGCAGCTGCGGTCAGTGCCGGCTTTCTATTGGACAGAGAAAACCATATCCGTCCTTGTGTCAGGCTACATCCCTACAGGCGACAAAAACACGAGCAAATTTGATTTCGGGCCAATGAACACCACCATCAGCGGCAACACCGTGGAGGGCGCACGTCTGAAAGTGGGAGGAATGACTACCGCCAACCTAAGCAAGCATTGGTTTATGAAAGGATATACCGCCTATGGATTCCGCGACAAGAAATGGAAATATGATGGAGAAGTGGAATATTCATTCAACGAGAAGAAATACCACGCAAAGGAGTTTCCGATACACTCGCTGCGCCTCCACCATAAATACGACATCAACCAACTTGGCCAGCAATATATGTTCACAAATATGGACAACGTGTTTCTGGCATGGAAACGTCAAACCAACGACAAGGTGACATACCTGCGCACGTCTGAACTGGAATACAAACGCGAGAGCGAGAACGGGCTTGCCGTAACCGTAGGACTCAAGCACCAGATTCAAGAAGCCACACGCTGGATGCCGTTTGTCGACGGCTACGGGAATTGGAGCGACAAATATCAGCAGTCGTCGGTCAATCTGACACTGCGTTATGCTCCCGGAGAGAAGTTCTACGACGCCCGGTTCACACGCATACCCATCAACCTCGACATGCCGATTCTGATTCTGTCACACACCTACAGTCCCAAAGGCGTACTGGGCAACAAGTTTACAATAAACAAAACCGAACTGAGCGTGCAGAAACGCTTCTGGTTCTCGGCCTTTGGATACACCGACATAATTCTCAAGGGAGGCAAAGTGTGGAGCAAGGTGTCATATCCCGACCTGCTGCTGCCCAACGCCAACCTGTCATACACAATCCAACCGGAATCGTATGCGCTGATGAATGCGATGGAATTTATGAACGACCAATACCTTTCGTGGGATATCACATATTGGATCAACGGAGCATTGCTCAACCGCGTGCCGCTGATAAAATATCTGAAACTGCGCGAGGTGGTTTCGTTCAAAGGTCTTTATGGCTCTCTGTCGGACAAAAACAATCCCGAAAAGAGTCTCGACATCTACCGCTTCCCTATCAACGCATTGTGCCGTCCGATGGAAAAGACACCTTATATGGAGATGAGCGTAGGTATTGACAACATTCTCACAATCCTGCGAGTGGACTACGTGTGGCGACTCACGTATCGCGACACCCCGGGTGTTGACAAAAGCGGATGGCGCATCGCGCTGCACTTCACCTTCTAATTTGTTACAGTTTTGTTATTGCAATTTCGTGTCTCTGCACTAATTTTGCAGCATGAAATCAGCAATAAAGATATTATTACTTATTGCCGGCGTTTCGGTTGTCGGACACACACATGCACAAGACAATAAGAAATCATGGATTCCTACAATCGGGGGGACGCTGCGCACAAAATTCGAGTATCAGACAGATGTCAAGAACTCCCGTTTTCAGGTGCGCGACGCCAGAATAGGCGCCAGCGGATGGCTGACAGAATTTGTTGACTACAAACTACAAATAAACTTGAGCGACAAAGGCAAAATCCGCACACACGACCTTTTCGCACGGCTACACTTCTTCGACAACCAATTCCAGTTTACCGGCGGTCAGTTCCGAGTGCCTATTTCCGTCGACGCAGCACGTGCTCCACACACACGTTGGTTTGCCAACAGGTCGTTTGTCGGAAAGCAGATAGGCAACGTTTTCGACATCGGCGCCAAAGCCACTTATGCGCCAAAGCAAGTGCCGCTGACAGCCGAATTCGGTGTCTATAACGGAAGAAACAGTTCCGCCTCCGACGATGTCTGGCTACACAATAATTATCTATATGTAGGACATCTCAAGTTCAAAAAGTCCGACTTTGAGGCAAACGTGAGCGCAATGACCACCAAGCCGCAAGACATAAGAACAAATATGTATGACGCATGTCTCAGCTATAAGTACCAGAAATTCACTGTCGAGGCTGAATACATGTACAAATATTTCTGCGAAAGCGACGCCGAGCCAGTACACGCCCTCAACACCATGGCAATGTATGCCCTGCCCGTCGACAACAAATACATGCAACAGGTTCGATTTCTCGGCCGTTTCGACATGATGACCGACGACAGCAGCGGATATACCGATGAAAACGGAGAGGTTGAAATCACCAACGCCGCCCGCAAGCGTGCCACTGTCGGTGTCACATTGGGATACTACAAGAAAGTGAGCGCCGAGCTACGTCTGAATTATGAAAAATACTTCTATGGCGACAATGTGGAGATAGGCGCGTCAGACCACGACAAATTTGTAGCGGAATTAATGATAAACTTTTAGAATATTATGGAAACTCCTGTAAAGATTCTGGTTGTCGACGACGAGATGCCGATATGCGAATTGATGAAAATCAATTTGGAACTGGCTGGATTCAGCGTCGATATTGCCAACTCTGCAGAGGAGGCACTGCAAAAGCATCTTGCCGACTATGCCCTGATGGTGTTTGACATCATGATGGGTGAAATCAGCGGCCTCGAACTGGTAAGCAAAGTAAGAGCAATGCCCGACGTCACCAACGTGCCGATTATCGTGTGCACAGCCCTCGGCAACGAGGCTCCGTTAATCGACGGATTCACGCGTGGCGCCGATGACTACATCAAAAAGCCGTTCTCGATGCGCGAGTTTGTGGTACGCGTAAAGAGCCTATTGCGACGAGTAAAGCCGGAGCAGCCCACCATTGCAATCTACAAGACACTGTCTCTCGACAGCATCTCTAAAACTTGCACAATCGACGGCAGCGAGATTGCTCTCACAAAAAAGGAATTCGACATGCTGTTTCTTTTCCTTTCAAACCCCGACAAAATCTTCTCACGCGACGAGATTCTCGACAAAATCTGGGAGAAGAACGTCTATGTGGTCGACCGCACAATCGATGTCAACATCAACCGACTGCGCAAGAAACTCGGAGAATATGAACAACATATTATAACCAAACAAGGATACGGCTATGGCTTCAAAGAAAAGGTTTAGTTACAAGGCAAAACTGTTCAGCGTAGTCAACGTGTTTTTCTGGATATTGGTTTTCGTGTTTGTCTCGATTCAATATTCCAGAGAGCGGGAATACAAAGTAGAACTGCTCGACACACGACTACAAGTGTACAACAACATCCTACTCAACGAATATGCAGAAACCGGACAGCTGACAAACGACGCTGTGAATCGGCTGATACCTAATAAAAATATCCGCGTCACTTTGCTCGACACCAAAGGGAATGTGTTGTTTGAAAGCCACAACAGCTCAAAGATTGCCAACCATCTCAACCGTCCGGAAATAAAAAATGCAATCGAGCACGGACATGGCTACACGATACGCCGTCTCTCTCAAGTGAAAGACCACGAATTTTTCTATTCCGCCTCTGCGCGGGGAAATGCAATAGTGCGCACCGCCCTGCCCTACAACGTTGAGTTGTCGGCAGTGTTGAGCAGTGATATGGCTTACATTTGGATTGTGCTGGGTGCGACATTGATTGTGAACATCATACTTTATTTCGCAATCAGCCGCATAAGCCTCGGCGTGAAAGCACTGCACGACATTGCAAACCGCGCGCGCAACGGGAAAATAGAAGATTTCAACACCGACGAGCTGTCGGATGACGAACTTGGCGACGCAGCCCGCTCAATATTCGCAATCTACAAGGAACTACAGGACCGCACTGCCGAACGCGACCGCAGCATGCAGGAAGCACTGTTTGAGGAAAAAGAGAAAATGCGCATCAAGCATCAGCTCACAAGCAACATAAACCACGAATTGAAGACCCCGGTACAGAGCATTCGCGGCTGCTTCGAGACGTTGCTCGACAACGAGCTCCCGAAAGAAACCGAACGGCATTTGATGGAATCAGGCTACCAAAGCGCTATGCGACTGTCGAATCTGCTTGAGGACGTCACTCTGATCACCCGCATCACCGACGCAAAGGCAACTTTGCCGATATGCCCCGTCAACGTCAAGGACGTTATCGATGGGATATGCGAAGAGGTGGCCCAGTATAAACCGGAGAACCGGATGCGCATCCATGTAGATGTTGCCGACAACGTTGCCGTCGAAGGCAACCGTCAGCTCATCGACGCAATCTTCCGCAATTTGATAAACAATGCAATCGCCTATTCAGGCGGTCGCGACATCTATATTTCTGCAATTGAGGAAAATTCCGACTTCTACAAATTCGACTTCTACGACAATGGCTCAGGTGTCGAGGCCAAACATCTCGACAAGGTATTCGAGCGCTTCTACCGCATCGACTCCGGTCGTTCACGCAAGTCGGGCGGAACCGGACTTGGGTTGTCTATTGTGCGCAACGCCGTGATGTTCCATGGTGGAGAAATCACCGCGCGCAATCACAAATACGCCGGTCTTGAATTCTTATTCACATTGAAGAAAACACAAAAATAGAATACAATAAAACAGCATTATTATGAGTCCTTTATTCACTGTAATTGTAATCATTCTCGCAGTGCTTGCAATTATCGATTTGATTGTCGGAGTGTCAAACGACGCAATCAACTTTCTGAATTCGGCGTTAGGTTCCAAAGTGGCTAAACGCTGGATTATCCTAACAGTGGCTGCCGCCGGCATCCTGCTTGGAGTGCTCACGTCAAACGGCATGATGGAGGTGGCGCGCAACGGAGTGTTTCACCCAGAGATGTTCACTTTTGAGAACGTTATGATTCTTTTCGTTGCCGTGATGCTGGCAGACGTAGTGCTGCTCAACACGTTCAACGCGCTCGGTCTGCCTACGTCAACAACAGTATCGCTCATCTTCGAGCTTCTCGGAGCATCAATTGCCGTGGCAATGTTCACCATTTGGAACGACCCGTCGCTGTCGTTTGCCGACTTGGGCAACTACATCAACACAGAAAAAGCTATGGTGATGATCTCCGGAATCCTGCTGTCGGTGGTCATTGCATTCACCGTGGGAGCGATTTTGATGTATGTGTCGCGAGTGATTTTCTCATTCAAATATGCCAAATCGCTGCGACGCTATGGCGCAATCTGGTGCGGACTCGCAATCGTTGGAATCGTCTATTTCGCCATTTTCAAGGGAATGAAAAGCTCCGGGCTTATCAGCGACGACTTCAACCACCTCATCAATGACCACATCGTATTGTCGCTCGGTGCAATTTGGATTATCTCATCTGTCATATTGCTGATTTTGCAGCAGATAAAGGTAAACATTTTGAAAATCACCATTCTTGCTGGGACATTTGCTCTTGCCCTCGCCTTTGCCGGCAACGACCTTGTAAACTTCATCGGTGTGCCTATCGCCGGTCTCGACAGCTACGCCATTGCGAGCAACTCTGGCGATCCTTCGATGCTGATGGGCAAGCTCGCAGAACCAGCACACGTAAACATCTGGTTCTTGGTCATAAGCGGCGCTGTGATGGTCATCACGCTCTTCTTCTCGAAAGATGCCATGAAGGTGGCTGAAACACAACTCAACCTATCGTCGCAGAACGACGAGGAGGAGCGCTTCGGATCAACAATGATTTCACGCGCACTCGTAAGCCTTGCAATAAACCTCAACAAAGGCTACAAGGCTGTGATGCCACAAAAAATCCAAGACAAGCTCAACAGCAGATTCGACCCTGACGAGAACGGAGACAAAACAGTGTCGTACGACCTTGTACGTGCCGTTGTCAACCTTTCGGCTGCCGCCAGCCTTATATGCCTTGGCACATCGCTGAAACTGCCGCTGTCAACCACATATGTCATCTTTATGGTATCGATGGGTTCGTCACTCGCCGACAGGGCTTGGGGCCGCGACAGCGCAGTGTATCGCATCACCGGCGTAATGGTCGTGGTGACTGGATGGTTTGTAACCGCCATCGCCGGCATCACTCTTTCTTTCCTCTGCGGACTACTTCTGATGTGGGGCGGATGGATTGCCCTCGCCGCTCTGGCGTTGCTCTGCGGATACATTCTTTGCCGCAATCTTATCTTCGGCAAACATAAAAAAGAAGAGCAGCCTTCTGCTGAACTGATTTCTGAAAAGACTCAGAATGAAGACGTGCTTTACTCCTGCACGCATGAGGTATGCTTAACGATGGAACGCGTGTCGGGCATCTACAACCATATGCTTGTAGCCTTGTTCACAGAGAACAGACACTTGCTGAAGGAAACAATGGTTGAGTCCGAGCAAATCTACCAGCAAGCCAACCAGCGCAAACATCATGTGATGGCAACACTGAAGAAACTGCAGGATCAAAATGTGGAGACAAGCCATTTCTACATCCAGGTGGTCGACTACCTGACCGAGGTGTCGAAGGCACTCCTCCACTGCACGCGTCCGGCATACGAGCATATCGACAACCACCATAAAGGCTTCACCAAAGAGCAGATTATGGACCTTAAGGAAGTGAATGACGGCGTTGACGCAATATTCAACAAAATCAGCACGATGCTCCGCGACAAAGACTTCTCCGACCTTGACGAGGTGCTGCACATGCGCGATGATCTGTTTACGGTAATTGCCGGAGCCATCAAGAATCAAGTACGCCGGTTGAAGGAGGAAAAGATGAGTACAAAGGCCAGCGTCTTATATCTCAACATCCTCAACGAGACTAAGACCATGGTGCTGCAAGCTCGCAACTTGATTAAATCGCAAGGTTATTTCCTGTCGGCGTTGAAAGAGTCAGACAACAAATACACCGACGTTAATTAACCCTTACGCTACATAAAGCACAACTCTTTTATTCGAATCTGCAAGTTTCTTTATCTCTTTTGAGAAGGAACTTGCAGATTTCTTATTTATCGATGCATGTTGTCTCTAAATGGAATGCCCGCTCAAAATGCCGCGCACCTCCATCAAGGCGAAGCCCAAAAAGTTTGTGCCTTTCCAATTTCCAGGATTGTTAACGCCCAATTCAGACTCTTGCATTCCAATGCCCCAGATTGTATCGTAGGGACTTGCTTCTACAAGAATCTTTTCGCCTGTGTCAAGAAGGAACTGGCAAAGCTCCGGATTTTGTCTGAATTTATGAAGATTGCCCTTTACAACAACGTCCAGTGAAACACGTCTCCAAGTCTCCGCGTCAAAATTCTTCACCTGTCGACCCAAAGCTTTTATCTCTTTCGGGTCGTTGCAGGCAAGCATCTTCTGCCGTATGTCATCATCTCCAAACACACGTGCTTTCTCCGCCATCATATACTGTTCGGTGCAGTTGTATGCCACATCGTCCACCACAAAATCGGCAGGAAACCATTGGCTGAAACAAGCCTTGGTCATCTTTCCCGGCTTCACATGGTGTCCCCAAAAGAACACATATTCAAGTGGCTCACCTGAACTGAAGCGGTCTTTGACAGTCTGTATTGAATGCTCCATAAATTCTAATTTAATATTCTTTGATAGATCTGAAATTGAGCCTTTTTATATTTGTGTATTATAGACGCAAAGATAGTAAAAAAAACAAAGACTGCGACAAAAAATGCCGCAGTCTTTGTTTTTTATAACCGGTTATCTTATTCCGGGAGCATCAGTATCTCAAATCTGTTTTCGGATTTGATCAATTTGTCGACGAAATTCTCAATGTCGCCAACAGTCAACTCCTCTACCGCTTTCTTATATCCTGTATACATATCCTCGCCGTCAACGACATACGACTCAAGAACTCCGAGCCAATATCCGTTTTCGACAATGTTCTCATCATAGCTTTTAAGCATATATTCCTGCATTTTCTTCAACTCCGCCACAGGGATGTCTTTAGACAACTTCTCAAGACATTTGATTGTCGCAGTCTCACTGGTCTTGTACTTGTCAGGATTCAAGCCGAATGACGTCTGGATTGTTGCATTGTCTTTGTATGTTCTGTCGATGTAGCCAACAGAATATGGGCTGTATGCCGCGCCCTCGTCTTCTCTGACGCTGTTGAGCAATTCGTTTGACATCAACTGACCTGTAATGCTGACAATCAATTTATTCTTCATTGTCAACGGCATATCCATATTCCAAACCATTGCAAGCATGGCAAGTTTGCCTTCGTTGTTGTTCACAAATTGCTTGCGCACATTTCCCGCTACGATTTCTCTGCCATCGTTCACTGCCTTCTCGAAATTCTTGTTGGCTGGCAACGATGCGATGTATTGTTTTACATACTGACGGATTTGATTCTCATCGAAGTTTCCGACAATGAAGAATGTAAAGTCTGCGGCATTGGCAAAACGCTCCTTATAGATTTGAATTGCACGTTCGTAATCAACCTTCTCAAATGCCTCCTTGCTTTGGATAACTGCCTTAGGATGGTGTCCGTACAGGTTTGTAACCAATGAATCCTGGAACACATATTGAGGGCTGTGGGATGCGTTCTCAACCTGCGAAATCATCATTTTCTTGATATTCTCGAAAGCAGCCTTGTCTTCACGCGGCTGTGTGAAACTGAGATACATCAGCTGCATCATAGTTTCCAAATCCTTTACACTCGAGCGTCCGCTGACCGACTCATCGTATGCGCTGACATCCATCGACACACTTGCTTGTTTGCCTGAAAGAATTTTCTGCAAATCTGTGTAGCTGAACTTTCCAAGACCCGTGCTGCCAATCATATCGCAACTGAACACAGCGTTTGAATAGTCATTTGCATCATAGACCGACGCTCCACCCTTGCTCACTGCATACAAGCGGATTTCGTCTTCCTTGAACGTTGTTTTCTTCAGAACCACCTTCGCTCCATTGGAAAGCGTAAGCTGAGTATAGCCCAGAGCATCATTTTTTGTCTCTTTCTTTATCTTTCCAGCCTTCGGAGTCTTTTCCATTAACGGCTCTGTAACCTGATTGTCGGCATAGGCTTCCACCTCCGCGCTGTCGACCTCGGCAATCACCTGTTTCAATTGATCCACAGTAGGAACGGCCACGCCCTCCTTGTCCGGACAAAGCGACATCACAACCAAATTCTTACCCGGGACAAACTGCTCTTTTATATATGCGTTGATTTGGTCAACCGGCAGCATCGCAAACTGGTCCTTCATCGTGTTGTATTCATAGTCGACCGCAGTTATCGGATTTGACTCGATGAAATTATTGATATAAATCTGGGTGAAATAGTCATTTTTAGACGTCTTGAAATTGTTGTATTGTTTCTCCAACGCGCTGACATACTCATTACGGGCACGCTCATACTCGCCTGCCGTAAAGCCGAATTTCTGCATACGCTTCAATTCTGTCAGCACCGCACGCAAAGCGGCTTCCGAACCTTTGTCGCCTACCACTGCCTGAAACAGCAATGCCCCTTTAGTGTTGGCATACAAGAAATTGCTCATTGCTGCATCACAAGCGCTAAACGGAGCGTCAGGCGACAGCTGTATAGCCGTGAGTCGCTCGTTAAGAACCTGATTGATGATGAAATCTATATATTCCATCAAGATTCCGATATCCGTATTGCGGAATTCTCTCGGCAAGAAATCATACTTCTGCGCCACAAACAACACGTTGGCAGGCATCTCTTTGTCCTTATCGGAAATAACGATAGGCTCCTCGTTGTCGCCAAGCACCTGATACTCAAATTTTGCTGGATTCTCAGGCATTTTTATAGGCGAGAACAACTCCTTGATTTTTGCCTCGACAGCGTCGACATCGACATCGCCTACAACGATAATGCCCTGCAAATCCGGACGATACCATTTCTCGTAATAGTCGCGGAGCACCTGTGGCTTGAAATTGTCGATAATGTCCATGCTGCCAATCACGTCGTGGGTAGCATATTTTGTGCCTGGATAAAGTTCTGCGGCATGGCGATTGAGGATTCTCGAAACCGCACCGTTGCCCATACGCCACTCCTCATGGATGACGCCACGCTCCTTCTCAATCTCCTCGTCGGCAAGCGTCAACGCGTCAGCCCAATCGTGGAGGATAAGCAGACAAGAGTCGACAACCTCCTTCTTTTGAACAGGCACGTTCATTATGTCGTACACCGTCTCATCAGTGCCGGTGTGTGCGTTCAAGTTCATGCCAAACTTAACGCCCTTCGACTCCAGCCACGTCAGAATCAACTTGTCTGGGAAGTTTTTCGTGCCATTGAAACACATGTGCTCAAGGAAGTGAGCCAAACCGTTTTGGTCCTCGTTTTCCTGCACCGCACCCACCTTCTGGGCGATATGGAAGTCAGCCTGTCCTTTTGGATATTCATTATGGCGTATATAGTACGTCAATCCATTCGGCAATTTTCCGACTCTAACCGCAGGATCAGACAACTGCTGCGGCATCTGCGCTCTGACATTGGCGGTAAGCAACAGCACCGCCAACACCACGAACATCTTAACAAATGATTTCATAATAATATGTTGATTGTTATTCATTACAATTGACAAATTGGCATTCGACAACCATATATATGGTAATCAAATGCCAACTCATCATTTCCTTTTTAATTTAATTATTTCAACAAATCACGGATTTCCGCCAATACAGCGTCAACCGTAAAGCCAAACTTCTCTTCGAGCAATTTGTATGGCGCAGAGTATCCGAAATGATCCAATCCCGAGATTTTGCCCTTCGAGCCAACCACGCGGAGCAGTGTAGACGGGATTCCCGAAGTCTTGCCATAAGTAGGCACATCGTCAGGTATCAACGCTTTCCGATAACCATCCTCCTGCGACATAAACAATCCAATCGAAGGCACCGAAACTACTCTCGCATTCACGCCTTCTTCCTTCAATTGCTCAGCAGCCTTTACAAGCAGCATGACGTCAGAGCCGTTACCCACAAGCACCACATCTGGCTTTTCGCAGTTGACAACCGCATATCCGCCTTTCAGCATCTGCAAAGCGTCTGCATAACGGTCGCCGCCGGCACTTGGCAAGTCCTCCACATCCTGACGAGTGAGAATCAAACCCGTAGGCGAATCCACATTTTCCATCGCCATCTTCCATGCCACAGTCGTTTCCGCGCTGTCGGCAGGGCGAAGCACAAGCATACTGTTCTTGCCTGAATGATTCTTCAATTCCTCCATCAAACGTATCTGAGCCTCTTGTTCCACAGGCTGGTGTGTCGGTCCATCCTCTCCCACACGGAAAGAATCATGAGTCCACACGTATTTCACCGGCAATTGCATCAGCGCTGTCATTCTGATTGCCGGCTTCATATAGTCAGAGAACACAAAGAATGTGCCGCAAGCACAGAGCAAGCCACCATGAAGAGCGATGCCGTTCATCACCGTAGCCATTGTCAATTCTGCCACACCCGACTGAAGGAATTTTCCGCCATAATTGTCGGGAGCAATCACGCTGCCCGCTTTTTTGAGAAACGCTTCAGTCTTGTCGCTGTTTGACAAATCGGCTGATGACACAATCATATTCTTTACTTTCTCACCCAAAACAGTCAACACATCTGCCGACGACGCACGCGTAGCAATGTTAGGTTTATGGGCGATTGCCTTATAGTCGATTTCCGGGAGTTTGCCGTCAATCCACGACTGCAGTTCCGCCGCATCCTCCGGGTTTTCCTTAGCCCAAGCGTCAAATTTCGCACGGCGTTCGGCAACGATTGCCTTCAGCTCCTCTTTTCTGGCGGCATAAAGCGCCTTAGTCTCTTCAAAGACAGCCCATGGGTCTTCCGGATTTCCGCCCAAATTCTTGACTGTCATCTCATAGCTTGCGCCTGATTTGCTCAAAGGATTGCCATGCGTGCTGCACTTGAACTCAAAGCTGTTGCCATCGGCATCGACACATCCTTTGCCCATCACCGTGTTGCCAATAATCAGCGTAGGACGCTCGTCCTCCTTCAAAGCCTGATCCAGAGCCTTGCAGATTTCGTCAGAGTCGTTGCCGTCAATCTCAATTACGTTCCAATTCCATGCACGATATTTTGCAGCGGTGTCTTCCGATGTAACATCATCCACCATTGTCGCCAGCTGCACCTTGTTGCTGTCATAGAACATTATCAGGTTGCTCAATCCAAGATATCCAGCCAAGCGTCCTGCTCCTTGCGAAATCTCCTCCTGGACACCGCCGTCAGAGATAAAAGCATAAGTTTTATGCGAAACGACCTCACCGAAACGGGCTGCTATAAAACGCTCGGCGATGGCTGCGCCAACTGCCATTGCATGTCCCTGTCCGAGCGGACCAGAACCGTTCTCGATGCCTCTGCAAACATCCACTTCAGGGTGTCCGGGCGTAACACTGCCCCACTGACGCAGATTCTTCAAATCCTCTATCGAGAATTTACCACACATAGCCAAAACGCCATAAAGCATCGGCGACATGTGTCCGGGATCCAAGAAAAACCGGTCACGGGCAAACCATTTCGCATCATCTGGGTCGTAGACGATGTATTGGGAATACAGAGTATTCACATAGTCTGTGCCACTCATCGAGCCTCCAGGGTGTCCAGACTTTGCCTTCTCCACCATTGCGGCCTCCAATATGCGGATATTGTCCGCAACCTTTCTCATTGTTTTTGCATCCATTGCCACTGAATATTTTTGATATGGATATTATTCTATGATTTTTATGCGAATTAATATATTTTTCAACTCTTTGTTTTCGTGCCAATTAAACAAGTTAGAAACTATCACAAGGATTTGCCCTGCAACATTTTCACACAAAAAGCCCCAAAAAAACATATAGGCGATGCCTTTATCTTGCGTCTTAACACGATGCAAATATAGTTATTCCGCCTCCAATATCCAAATATCCACACCCACAAATTAGGCTTTGGACAGGGAGTGGCATACAACAAAAAAGAGTCCGGTTGCTTGGCATCCTCACATACGTCTGCAAACCATCTCCGTGCCATGCGGCAACTGCCATCCACATCACCTGCTATCTTGTCCACGATAGGTTTGCGCAAGAAGTAAGTTTGACTACAAGATAGGCAAATAGAAATATTTGCCTATCTTTGTATCAAGCCAAGGAGTAAACGATGGAGCGAATCAGACTAACAAAAGAAGAAAAGGAGGCTTTTCGGATTCTGTACGATGGCAAAATCAACACAGCAACCGACCTACAAAGAATCGGTAGCCTATCGTATGAATTTGAAGCACTTGAACGGCTTGGCTTTGCTCGGTGTGCGTGGACTGAAGGACACGCAATCGAAGATGTTGCAATTACAAGCAAAGTGCATCGTTACGTAGACCACAATCCTAAATTGCACAATCCGATTGATTGGGAGAAGGTCGCCGCAATCGCTGCAATCATATCTGTTATTGTTGCGGTTATCGCTCTCTTTATCGCTTGCTCTGCGATTAAACAATAAAAATGATACTGAAAGGAATTTTTAAATAAATATGGATAAAAACATTATTACAAACGGACATATCGATATTTCCCCGAAAAATATTGTATTTTTGTAGAGACAAGTGAGAATTAAACAAGAAGCCTATTTATGAAATATTTTGCCGACTATATGAACGAGTCTATTTACGCAATAGACGAAAACTCTGGTGACGGAGTGATGGTTAATGCAAGAGGCTGAAGTGTCCAAATAGAACTGCAACGTTTTTCAGTGTAAGACTATGAAAAACACTGCGGGGGATGCCTTAGTGGCGGGGGCGCAAAGCCCCCAAGAACGACCAACAGCAATACAAACAAAAAAAGGAGACCGAAGTCTCCCAAAGATTAATTAATTTTGAAAACTTATAATACATGGTTTCACAGACAGAATTTGACAGAGTTGCATCTGAAATATTACGCGATGTAAATGCAATGATGACAAAAATGCAGACATATAAAAAACATCTGCAATATGAAGTTCTTAAATATGCAACAACAGAGGAACTTGTAGATGTAAAATACTGTAAATACAATGACAATTTGGTGAAAAAGCTAATAGCACTTGCAGGAGAAGAGTATTCCGATGATTGTGGGGGATTGAAATCCTTATATTCAGCTTCAATGGCTGTTGCTACAATCATTAAAGAATATGGTTGGGGAACCAGATTTTTAACACCTGATGGACTTTATGAAATGGCAAATCTCATATCCAATTCTTTACTTCGCCATTCAGATGTTCTTAATGACGGAAATCTTAAAATGAAAAATCCCGCATATGAAATAGAATTATACACTCATTTTTTAGCACGAACAGAGGATGAAATAAAAACGGTGGGGTTTATGGGTATACCAATTAGATCGTTAAGAAAAATATCATATCCACATAATATGGTTGGCATTTCAATTATTATCACTCAAACGCAGAAATTTCTACTCTTTATAGATAATGATTATGGAAGACTTGTTGTCACACAACGTACATATTGGGGTAAAGACGTTAACACTGCATATGAATTATTCGCACAAGATAAAGCATTAATAATAGAAGGTAAACCTAAATATTTTGACACAGATGGATATATGATAAAATCATCAAAGTTTAATAGGGTTTTAGTAGAGCGAGGAATTGATGACAATGAGTTATACATAGCAACCAGTATTAATGTTTGATTTGTACGAATGTGTTTATCGGATTTGAACCCTCTAATTATTCATGGTTTCTAAACAACTATGCCATTTGGATCGAGAATGGTTTTAACGGATTACAAAAAGATTACTATAAGGAATGTACAAATGTCGCTTTATAGTATGTAAAGTTACGAAAAATCTGCCATTCGACCTATTTATTTAAGTATTTATTTCGCTTAGAATCAAAGGAGTCCGTATCATCGGAAGCATATCTGTCAATCATCGAATCGCCACATGAATTATGAACCGTGCAGGCAAAAAGTGCCCTCACCATCCAAGGAAACACTCGCTATAAAATAGCAACATTTTTAAGAGTGCAACGAAATCTTAAATGAAAGAGCCGTGGCGCTGAAAGAAATTTTCTAATAAAAATAGTGATCGGTAAATCAAAAAAGTTTTATCTTTGTAAAACAAAAGGTTCTAATAGGAAATCGGCGCGGATTGTAGTTCCGCGAAAACAATACCTATGAGAGCCTTTTTTATTGCACCATATCCAATATTGACGGATTATCCGACACGCTCCAAATTATGCTCTTCCCATTATGAAACAGCCTTACGATTATCCAACTTTTGTGATTTTTAATTTTGGTTTCAAATAGGGTTAATGCCGCAGTTGGCATATGCTTGTCCACACCGCTACCACAATATCTTGAACTCTCAATGAGGTTTTGCAAATCAAGCAGAGCCTCGTTTTTGGCTTGAACATCAAAGAACGGCTGGTTAAGCCATTCCTTTACACCGCGCTTCGAGATAGTTGCCACTTCTCCTATTTGTGGCAACGAAAACTCTTTCCCGACCGATTTCTCATTAGCAAGTTGTCGGAGAATCTTTCGGCGATTTTTGACGTCTTGCGGCAGAGGCTCTTTAACGGTTCGTTTGCCATTTATCCCTAACATCCGACTATTGTCTTTCACCCAGTACGGCAATGACTGCGCTTCAGAAACTCTCTTCTTATTACTCTTCCACCAATCTTGAAAATACTTGTTCGGCTCTCGGATCGCGTTTTTACTTTCAGGAATCGGCTCGTCATTAAGGATAGCTTCTTGCATCTTATCAAACTCTTTTTCATCTGCAAGTATCGGCACAGAATAGCAACGGCACTGCGGATGCCAACCTTTGAATACAAAGTCCTTCGGGTATGCAAAACAACAAAAGAAAAGCAATTAAAAAATTGCAAAATAGAACCGACAAATCAGGAACTTCGTATCTTTGCAAACAAGAGGGCTTGAATAGGGAATCAGCGCGGATTGTAGTTCCGCGAAAACAATACATTGATGCAGGACTTATATCATTCGAGCAAATGGACGACACCCCAATAACATTGAAAGCGTTGTTGTTTAATCGATTCTGTCATCATGCTGATTTGTCATTAATTGATGGAGCTGAGGCATTCAAGACATTTTATGCGCATGAATACGCAAAATCTACAATCAATTTGTATAAATAATTATTTATATGGATACCCTCCGACATATGGAAATGGCAATGGATTCTGTGCCACAACGTCTAAATCGATATACCACGTCCCATTTGATTTTTCAACCTTTGTAATCTTGAACGTTGTCCCTCGTTGTAGTAGCATTTCACTCTCTGATCCAAAAGTTTGCTGTTTGATAATTCCATCCCAATTACGCCCCGGCCATTGCCAAAACCTGAGAATGGCTCACAATACATCATTTTTGTTCCTCTTGGCGCGTAAATATTAAATATTACATCACCACTAAACCCCGTACCTTTAGCAACTTCCATCGACCAAAATGCACCTTCTGTACCTGTTGCTCCAATCAATGCTTTTATTTCTGCATCTGTAGCGGTGCTGAAATTAGCTAAGCCGAATTTTTTCAACGCTACCAGCTTATCTCCTCTTTGCAACCACATATCAAAGTTATATGACGATTTATTGATAATGTTGATAATGCCTTCGATGAGTGGAATCCGTTGCAGACCTAATTGCGCACTTGTCTGGCTCCCGTAATATGTCAGCCCTCGTAAAGGTTCATTGATATTGTGATACGAAACGGTATACCCATATATCGCATCTTGTTCTTCTTGAATTACCATCGCTTCATGACTCTAGGTTCGAAATATTCCGTTCTTTTAACAACACCTTTTTTTACATTGACACACATTTTTTGCCAAACAGCATGGCAACACAATCGGCGCACAACGAAAAGGTGCCGGCAAATTCGATTTGCCGGCACCTTGATTCAAAATATCGTTATGTCTTAAGCCTTTTTCACACGGCTTCCAACCATTGCATAGAACAACAAATAGGCAACGGCTGCAATGAGCACCCAATAGCTTGACAAATATCCAGCCACGTCGGCAACACCGCCTTGAATCAGCGGAAGTATGCCACCGCCGCACACCATCACCATAAACAATCCTGAGGCAACTGCAGTGTATTTGCCAAGGCCTTCAACTGCGAGGTTGAAAATGCCGCCCCACATAACTGACGTGCAAAGACCGCAAAGCACGAAGAACAGCACGCATGTAGGCGCCTCGATCATTGTAAACGACATGTTCTGGAATCCAGGAATGCTGATTGTCGAATCAGGCATACACAATCCGCAGAGCAAGAAAGCGATTGCCACAGTGGCAACTGTTGAGAGTTGCGCACGGCTTGAGAATTTAGAGCCAAACGATCCGCCCACAAGACGTCCGACAAGCATCAACAACCAATACATACCCACCAGCGAACCGGCAGCAGAAGGGTTCATTCCTTTACCCGGTTTTTTGACGTCGTTATAAATTTCATAAGCCGATTCATATTGTTTCTCACCGATTACTTTGTTTTCATATCCAATCATAGCCTTTGCTTCCTCTTCCGAGAATTTCGACTTGTCCTGCTGATAAGCTACAAGCGCATCCGCATTTGCCTTGTCGGCAGCTTGAAGCTCAGCCAAATAGACAGGGTCATTCTGCTGCTTGTTGTATTCGTCAACAGTAGCGGCAGCCTCTTCCTTGGTCTGTGTGGTCATATAAAGATTTGCCATGTTGGGAATGCCCACCTCGATACCTACATACAAGAAGATTGCAACGATACCGAGAGCGAAATGACGATATTTCAACGCGCCGCCAATAGTAGCCTTCTCCTCATGCTTAATCTCGCCTTGCTTTGCCTCTTCAAGGATAGGTTCCGGCAATTTAGAAAAGAAAAGCACAATCAATGCGAATGCAAAAATACCCATTGCAATAAACAATGCCGGACGTGCAGCACTCAGCGTGAGGCCCTTCAGAGTGTCGCCCATAAGATAGCCGACAAGCACCGGGCAGATTGTAGCAGCCAAAGAGTTGGCAGAGCCACCGAATTGCAGCAACTGGTTGCCCTTATTGCCACCACCACCAAGCGTGTTGAGCATCGGGTTTACAACAGTGTTGAGCATACACATAGAAAAACCAGCCACAAACGCGCCAGTCAAATAAACCGCAAACACACCCGAATCAAGCGTGCTCGACAAGAACATCAGCGCAACGCCCACCAAACCGACAAAGACGGCTGCAATGGCTGAGAATTTATAACCTTTTTTTTGAAGAATAAGGCCAGCCGGAATACCCATGAACGCATAAGCGATAAAGTTGGCGGCATTACCCAACTGCGATTCGAAGTTAGTCAGGTCAAACTGCTCTTTAAGGATTATTCCAAACGGATTTTGGAATCCAGTCACGAATGAAATCATCGCGAACAAGAAGAACATCACCACGATAGGCAATGTGTAATTTTTCTTTTCTTGAGTCATAATTTTTAGATTTTAAAGTAGTTATTGTTTAATTTCACAATCAGTATTGACGAGGTCCGAAAATATGGCTTCCTACGCGAATCATGGTAGAGCCTTCCTCAACGGCTATCCGATAATCATCGCTCATTCCCATGCTCACGATGTCGAACGCGGGATTTTTCGCCATTATGCCAGACTTCATTTCTCTGAACACCCCGACAATTCGCTGAAACTCCTTTCGTATCTCTGTCTCATTGTCGGTATTCGTAGCCATTCCCATAACACCTCTGACCCTCACATTCCGGCAATTATCAAGCATTCCCGTTTTCTCCAGGCATACCAAATCGCTCAGGTCAAAGCCATATTTTGTTTCCTCCTGCGCTACGTGAAGCTCAAGCAACACGTCCACAATCTTGCCAATTTTTTCAGCCTCGGCATTGATTGCCGTCAGCAGTTTGCCACTGTCAACACTATGTATCAAAGTCACAATCGGGACCACAGTCTTGACTTTGTTGGTCTGCAGATGCCCGATGAAATGCCATTGCACATCAGACGGCATCATCGCCGCTTTCTGCACAAGCTCCTGAGCCCTGCTCTCTCCAAAGACCCTCTGCCCTGCATCATAAGCCGCCATCAGAGCCTCCGTAGGGTGGAATTTAGAAACTGCCACCAAAGTCACACTCTGTGGCAGTTCCTTTTTCATTTGTTTTATATTTTCTGCGACATCAATCATAATTATTTATTATGCCTGTGCGCCCTCGTTTCCGCCTAAATCCTCTTTATAGACATCCATTATCATTGTCTCATTGATAGAGGCCACCTCAAAGTCGGACATCGTACCCTTCATTCCTTCCATAAAGTTGTCGTAGGCTTTCTTGAAATCCGCAGCCTGTACCATCATGAAATTGGCAGTTTTCTTCTCCACTGCAGTTTTCTCATCAATGGTCACGAAGTTCACCTTAACCTTATACCACTTATCGCCCTCCTCGTCCCAGAAGATTTCCGCGATATTGGTGCGCTTTACAGCCGTCACCTTCAGCTCACCGCCTGTCACAAACGGAGTCATCTCTTCTATAATTCGAGCCTCAGCCTCAGTAAACGACAAGGCATCAACCAAATATGGTTCAGTTACCGCTTTTTGTTGACCATTTTCTGTCAACTTCTCATATTTCACTTTGCATTCAAACCAAGTTGCCATTGTTTTCTTTCTTTATTTTTTCGTTACAAAAGTAATAATTTCTCCGAGAAACAGGATAACGTATACTCCCATTTTTTATCAACTATTTCTCGCCTTATAATACAGAGTGGAGCAATTCGACTCCGCAAACAAAGCCGATGCCACGTCTGCCATTCGACCAAGGGTCGTAGCCCTGTATCTCTCCACCTCCTCATTTATCATCTCCGCATTGCCAAGCATCTCGAAATATGCCAGATTTGAAGCCAGCTCATCGTTGTTAAGATTACTGAACAGCGCATTAGACTCATATTTGTTGACCACTTTGTCCAACTCATACTGACTCACATCGCCATCAGCCACCTTGCGAAGTTCATCTGCAATCGCTGCCTCAACCCTATCGAAGGAAACGCCAGGGAGCAGCTGCGCCTTGACAATCAGCATTCCAGGATCCTCATCGCCAGTTATCGACGCGTCTATCGACGCGACCAGATTGCCTTTCGCATAGACGTTGCGGAAAAGTCTCGACGACCTGCCGTTTGACAGCACGTCGCTCAACAAATCGCAGACAGGATAGTCATTGTCAAGGCGTCCACACATCCGGTATGCCTTCACTATCATATTATGCGGCACGTCGCGTTCAACCTCCTTCACCCTCGCCGACAATTGAGTCGGCTCGCAAGGGAGTGTACGCTCCGGCATTTCCGCACACGGGATGCCAGCGAACCATTTTTCAGCCAACGCAAACACATCTTCAGAGTCCAGATTGCCCACTACCGACAATATGGCATTTCCCGGATTGTAATAGCGTCGATAGAAAGCCTTTATCGCCTCGACCGGCACATTTTCAATGTCAGACAATGCTTTTCCTATCACCGGCCATTTATATGGATGCACCTTATAGACCATTTCGCGGAGAATGTGTCCGACGTCGCCATACGGAGCATTCAGACAGCGCTGCTTGAATTCCTCCTGCACGACGCTGCGCTGCACTTCCACCGACTTGTCAGACAGCAACAGATTCTGCATCCGGTCGGCTTCCACCCAAAACGCCGTTTCCACGTTTTCAAAAGGAAGGATGTCATAATAGTTGGTGATGTCGCTGTTTGTCCATGCATTGTTGTCACCGCCGGCCTCCACCATCACAGAATCGAATTTAGGGACAGCCGCAGTGCCTCCAAACATCAGATGCTCGCACAAATGCGCAAGCCCAGTATATTCTGGCGACTCGTTTTTAGCCCCGACACGATACAGCAAATTGACCGCAACCATTCCTGTCGCACAGTTTCTGCTGTGCACAACCTGCAGCCCATTGCCCAACCGATAGCGCGACGTCTTTGTCATTCAATCACCGAAGCTTTCAAGATTCTGACATCTTCCTTAGGTCTGTCGTTGCGCGCTGTCTCGACGCATTGAATCTTGTCGACCACATCCATTCCAGAAACAACCTCGCCAAAGACACTGTATCCGCCATCCAAGAACGGAGTGCCGCCGACAGTTGTATATACCAACTTCTGCTCCGGAGTAAACTTGAACAGTTTTCCTTTCAACGAGGCCTCCGTTTCTTGAATCAGACTGTCTTGAAGCTCCTGCAGCCCCGCTGCATTACGAGCTCTGCGCAAATCCATTATTTCCGCGCGATGCTCCTTTGCCAACGCTTGAAACACCGATTGCTTTTGCTGGTTCTGCAACGACTTTTCCATCGCCACCAGCTCCGATTCATTATACACCTTTCCCGTGACAATGTAGAACTGCGAGCCAGACGATTTCTTTTCCGGATTGACAGCATCGCCCGTGCGGGCAGCCGCAACAGCGCCACGCTTGTGGAACAATTCAGGGAGCACAAACTCACCGGGAATCTCTTCGCCATAATCATTCGCGCCAAGAACCGCATCCGGTGTCGCCGTCTTCGACGTCGGATCGCCGGTCTGAACCATAAAATCCTTTATCACCCTATGGAACAGCACACCATCGTATGCGCCGGCCTCTACATTTTTCACAAAATTATCACGATGTCCGGGAGTCAATTCCGATAAAAGAATCACGATATCGCCCTCGGACGTTTTCAACAGCACTTTCATTGCCTTATTTTCTTTTTTTGAAGATTCGACAGCACCTCCCAACAACGGCATCCATAAAAGAGCCATCGCCAACACCGCCATTAAAACACCTGATTTCAAATCAGAAACCCTTAGGGTACACTCTTTTATATATACGTCGGAAATTATTGTCGGAAGCACTCAACTCTTCCGCTTTCTCAACATAATCCTCACCCCAAATGCTTGCCAACAAACTCGGCATATACTTTCTGTCACGATCCTTTTCTATAGAAGCGTCAAGCAATTTGGATATGCTGTCAGAATATTTCTCCTTGTCAATCGCAGCCAGATAACGAGCCGTGCTTACAATAAACTGACCGTTGCGGTCAACTTTTATTATATTATCGACCAATTCCGGCATATCACCGTCACAACTACCGATGTTGTTGGCTATATACTCATATGTAGCCAGCCCATCCTCGTCTTTTTTCAACTTTTTCAAAACGTCTTCGTTCATCAGTTTTTCTTTATTATTTTTACAAAGGCACCTCAAACCGCACCAACGACACTGCAAAATCCAACATCATTGACGGTCTGTGGGATTCCCACACAAAGGTAATGCGTTTTTATGAAATAATAGCCCTTCCAATCCATTTTTTACAACACATCACCGCCGACAACATCGTTGTTTTACTCTAATTTCTTCTGTTTTAGAAATAAAATCGCTATCTTTGCGCCAAAATAGATGTCACGTTTTTTATATGTCTAATAAGAATGTAAGCCCGACCATCTTGTTTGAGACAAGTTGGGAGGTTTGTAATAAAGTTGGAGGAATATATACAGTATTATCATCAAAAGCAAAAGTTTTGAATGAGCGGTTAGGCGACAAAATGATTTTTGTCGGTCCTGACGTTTGGACTTCTCAAAACCCCTCTCCTTTTTTTAAAGAATCAAAAGCACTACTTAAGAATTGGCGGCAGTCCGCCAATCTTCCTTATGGCATATCTGTCAGAGTGGGAAGATGGATGGTTCCGGGAAATCCGGTTGCAATCCTTGTCAATTTCGACGGTGTCTACCCCAAATTGGATGATTTCTACGCATTGATGTGGGAGAAATTCAAAGTCGACTCGCTGCACTCCTACGGCGACTACGGCGAAGGCTGCGCGTTTGCCATCGCCTCTGCCATAGTAATTGACAGCTTGTCAAAATTCTTGGCGAAAAAAAACGACCGTGTTGTCGCTCAGTTCAACGAGTGGACCACCGGCATGGGACTGCTCTATCTGAAAGCCAACTCGCCACAGATTGCAACCGTCTTCACAACGCATGCCACAAGCATCGGAAGAAGCATCTGCGGCAACGGAAAGCCCCTTTACGACTACTTCAACGGCTACAACGGCGACCAGATGGCATCCGAGCTCAATATGCAGTCGAAACATTCACTGGAAAAAACAGCCGCTCACAATGCCGACTGTTTCACCACCGTAAGCGACATAACCGCCCGGGAATGCGAGCAGCTGCTTGAAATCAAGCCGCTTGTCACACCGAATGGATTCGAGCTCTCAATTGTGCCGGAACGTCAGAAATACACCGCGCAGAGAAAGAAAGCCCGCGCCAAATTGCTGCAAGTGGCAGAAGCCCTGACCGGAAAGCATTATGACGACGACACATTCCTATATGCCACCGCCGGACGCAATGAATTCCGCAACAAAGGTCTCGACATGTTTATCGATGCGACAAACGCTCTCCGCAACGGCCACGACATGAATCGGCAGACAATCGCCTTCATACTGGTCCCCGCATGGGAAAACGGCGCGCGCGAAGATTTAAAAAGCCGTTTGGAAAAAGGCGAGACGCAAGGCGCTTTGGAAGACTGCATCATAACACACCGCCTTCATGACTATTCCTCAGATGCAATATACAACAAATTGGAATATCTGGGAATGCACAATTCGGCGGACAGCAAAGTAGACACAATCTACGTGCCCTGCTACCTCAATGGTTCTGACGGGATTTTCAATATGCAATATTACGATTTGCTCATTGGCTTTGACGCCGCCGTTTTTGCATCCTACTACGAACCCTGGGGATACACTCCCCACGAAAGCATGGCGTTCGGAATACCCACAATCACTACCGACCTTGCAGGCTTCGGGCAATGGATTCTGTCCACATTCGGAGGAGGCTTCAGCAAGTGCGGCGTCGAGGTTACCCACCGGTCAGACTCGAACTACGAAATGGCAGTCAACGACATTGCCGAGAAACTCAAATATCTGCTGACCGCCGATGTCTCTTTGACAAAGAAAATCAGAAAAGCAGCCATCAGCTCCTCAAAGGGTACAGCTTGGGCTGACTTTATAAGATATTATGACACAGCCTATACAATGGCTTTAGAAAACAATAAACACAATTTGGCATAGTGCCTCTAATTTTAATATTTTAACTATGAAATTGAAAGTAAGCAACACAAATGCCCCTGTATGGCGCGACATCACAATCCATGCAGAATTACCAGCCAAGCTCAAGAGCCTTGACGAATTGGCACACAACGTATGGTGGTCGTGGAACAGCGAGGCGCGAAATCTCTTTCAAGACATTGACCCTAACCTATGGTTGCAGACGGATGAGAACCCCGTCTTGTTATTGCAAAAACTAAGTCTGGAGCGTTGTCAGGAATTGGCTAAAGACGAAGCCTTCCTCACACGTCTCAATGAAGTGCACAAGGCATTCAAAGACTACATGAAGAAGCCATACCGCAAGGATGTGCCTTCAATCTCCTATTTCAGTATGGAGTATGGTCTTTGCAGCGCTTTGAAAATCTACTCTGGAGGTCTTGGTGTCCTCGCCGGCGACTACATCAAAGAAGCTTCCGACTCTTGTGTAAACTTGACTGCTGTCGGATTCATGTATCGCTATGGATACTTCGACCAGTCTCTTTCAATGGACGGACAGCAGATTGCTGAATATCCAGCGCAGAACTTCAACCAAATTCCTGTGGAGCAAGTGCTCAACAGCGACGGAACTCCGATGGTTCTTGCCGTTCCTTACCCAGGCCGCAACATCTACTGCAACATTTGGAGAGTGAATGTGGGTAGAGTAAAACTCTACTTGTTGGACACAGACAACAACCAGAACTCAGAGTTCGACCGTCCAATCACACACAAACTTTATGGCGGCGATTGGGAAAACCGCATCAAACAGGAATACCTGCTCGGTATCGGCGGCGTCATGATGCTCCGTGCTTTGGGCATCAACACAGAGTTGTATCACTGCAACGAGGGACACGCAGCCCTGCTCAACCTCCAGCGTCTTGTTGAATACGTACAGAACGACCATTTGAGCTTCGATGTAGCACTTGAATTGGTTAAAGCCACAGGTCTCTACACCGTACACACTCCAGTGCCTGCCGGACACGACTATTTCGAAGAGAGCCTCTTCGGAAAATACCTCGGTGAATATCCTGCGAAACTTGGCATTTCGTGGTCAGACCTTATGAATATGGGCCGTGAGAACCCTGACACAAACGAACGGTTCTCAATGAGTGTATTCGCACTCAACACTTGCCAGGAATCCAACGGTGTAAGCTGGTTGCACGGCGAAGTGTCAAAACGTATGTTCCAAGGTGTATGGAAAGGATACGCTCCTGAAGAGTCACACGTTTCATATGTGACAAACGGTGTACACATGCCAACATGGGCTGCTTCTGAATGGAAAGATTTCTACAAGAAAACTTTCGGCGAGCACTATTGGGAAACTCAGTCGGACGAAATGACTTGGGCTCCTATCCTGAAAGCCAAAGAAGAAGAGATCTGGAACATCCGCATTGCGTTGAAAAACAAGTTTATCGACTACGTTAAGCGCGAGTTCAAAGAGACATGGCTTAAGAACCAGGGAGACCCTTCACGCATCGTCTCCATCATGGACAAAATCAATCCAAACGCATTGATTATCGGTTTCGCACGCCGCTTTGCGACTTACAAACGTGCGCACCTGTTGTTTACCGACCTTGACCGTTTGGCTAAAATCGTTAACAACGAGAAGTTCCCTGTGCAATTCGTATTCGCCGGCAAGGCTCACCCAGCCGACGGTGCAGGACAAGGACTCATCAAACGAATCGTAGAGATTTCAAGAATGCCGCAATTCCTTGGTAAGATTATTTTCTTGGAGAACTACAACATGACATTGGCAAAACGTCTGATTTCAGGTGTCGACATCTGGCTGAACACTCCGACTCGTCCATTGGAAGCCTCTGGTACTTCTGGCGAGAAAGCGGAGATGAACGGCGTGCTCAACTTCTCCGTACTTGATGGATGGTGGTATGAAGGCTACCGCAAAGATGCCGGTTGGGCGTTGACTGACAAGCGCACATTCACCGACCAAGGTCAGCAGGACAAGCTCGATGCCGCAACCATCTACTCTATGCTTGAGAACGAGATTATTCCTCTTTATTTTGCAAAGAACTCAAGGGGATATTCTCCAGAATGGATTCAATACATCAAGAACTCCATTGCCCACATCGCTCCTAACTTCACCATGAAGCGTATGATTGATGACTACATCGAACGCTTCTATCTGAAAGAAGGAAAATACGGCAAGGATCTCAAGAAAAACAATTTTGCGAAAGCCAAAGCATTGGTTGAATGGAAAGACAATGTGGTTTCCCGTTGGGACGGCATCAAGGTGCTTGAAGCCACTCCGCTCGATCCTTCAGCAAACTCTTTCGGCGACAAAATCAAAGTTGACGCAAAGATTGACACCAACGGTCTTGCAGACAGCATTGGTGTTGAAATGGTGGTTTATTCCGTTGAAGAAGGTCAGCAGAAATTCCTCAACCGCTACGATTTCAAAGAGGTTAAGCGCGAAGGCGACATCGTTTCTTACGAACTTAAGCACGAAATTGCAGTTCCAGGCGTGTTCCACTATGGATTCCGCATCTATCCTAAGAATGCAGAGCTCGCACACCGTCAGAGCTTCGCTTACTTGAAATGGTTCTAAGCCACACGAACTGTTTGGCAATAAAAAATCGGTTGGAGACGCGTCTCCAACCGATTTTTTATTCTCTTATATTCTACTAGAACTTGAATCCTACAGAAACAGCCACTTCATTGTTGGCATCCTTCAGTGTTGACGACGGAGCCTCAGCATTGAAAAATCCATAATAATCACTTTGACGGCTCGTTCTCACATATGCCAAATCAGCATAGAATGCTTTATACCGGTATCCAGCACCTGCCGTATAGCGTTGAGTTTTATTGTCCAAGGTATACGACATCGAAGTTCCCGCAGTAGGATCCTGTGCAAGATTCTCTTCAACCGGTGATGTCTTATACGAATATCCGGCACGCACGCTGAAACTTGGCGTCACCTTAAACTCTCCACCGATGCGGATTTCATTGCTTGCCTTAAAGGTTGCCCTTACATTGTCGGCCACGACGCGATCCTCCCGCCCATTATAAAACGTGCGCATACCACCATACATAACCCTTTCATAGTCAAGACTGATGATGCCACGTCCGCCAATCACTCCGGCAACGCTTCCCATCACCTTCCATGGAGTCCTTGCGTCAAATTCCGTCTTGCCGTCATATCCGGCATTCGTTTCTGCCGTACCTTTTATGTTTGACACTCCGCTACCGGCAACATTCGCATCAAATGCATACGACGTGCTTGCATAATAAGAAGAATTGACATTGTAGAATGTAGGCGTATGGAAAGCCACACCCAGTCTGAGTTCATTTATAGGCTTGACAATCAAGCCCATTTTAAAGTTCACGCCTGTGCCCGTCATATTCAGATAGTTTTCCATACCCCATGCGGCATTTCCTTCCGCAAGGTAAGTATTGTCGCCATAAATATAAGGCACACGAGCTTTTTCCAAGCTCTCTCCATAATATGAATACATGCTGTATTCCAAATCCGAGATACCCACAGAAGCACCCCAATACACCATGTCCATCACATTTCCGCCAAAACTTACGTTATACTCGTTCATATGTCCAGACTCCTGAACTTCCATCTCCGCATATCCCGTGGTGCCATTCTTATACAATCCGCTATAAGAATCGTTGCTTGCCGACATCGGATTGATTAAATATGAATTGTATGCCAAAATGCTTATCCACGGAGCGTTGGAGTCCATATACGGATCATATCCGCCTTTAACGGCGCCAAGGTCCGATGTGGTCCAACCTTTTGAATTTTCCGCCACATAATTTGTCATTGAATTACGCATTCCGTGAATCACGCCATTGTAATGACGTTTGAAATCCAAGGCTTTGGTATACGATACACCCCAAGAGAATGTCGGCGTTGTTTCGTTTCCCGTCTTAAATGTCCCGACATAGGCAATGTTGTCAAAATTAAAATTAGAGTTCGATGTTTTAAACCCATTCATAGTGACATTTTTCTTGACACCGCCCATTGTCATTCCCACCTCGGAACTGCGGTAGACACCGATGCCGCCAGGATTCTGATTGAGCGTTGACAAGTCAGCGCCTACAATGGCGTAACCCCCCCCCAAACGCCCCAACCGCCCCTGCCATAGACATAAACCGGGCACTACCCTTCAAGTCTGTCTGCGATATTGTATATAAATCCAATGCACCCTGAGCTCCTGCCGATGCAGCGTAGAGGGCACACAACAAAGGAAATAAATTTCTTAATTTAGCCATTTTCTTTAGATTTTGTTTTCAAACATTGTTATCGTCTGCCACCACGACCGCCACCGCTGAAAGAGCCTCTGCCCCCACTTGACGAACCGCCTCTAAAACCGCCGAAAGAACTGCCACGGCTTGGCGAAGATGTCGACGGCTGCCTGTATGAAGGCGTACGGTCTGTGGAACGGCTCGGAGATGAATACGACGGAGTGGTGCGCTCTGTGCTCACCGACGGACGGCGTCCCGGATTAGTGCTTGGCGACGTATATGTTGTCGAGCCACCTCGATATCCACTGTAGGTTGTCGACGGGCGGGCGGTGTCCGAAGGTCTTGTCGACGGAGTGTAATAAGAAGACGACGGACGGCGGCCTGTTGATCTGTAACTGTCGGACCCGCTATAATTTCCGTGTCTGCTCAATTCCGGTCTGCGTCCGCTCGGGCTGTGAGATGCACTGAACGGTCTGCGTCCGCCATCAGAATAGTAATGATGTCCGCCCGGATAATATGGATAGTATGGATAATAGTGCGGATAACTCCATCCATATCCCCAACCGTAATATGGATACGACGGTCCCCAGAATGGGTCATACCATCCGTAATACGGGCGATAACATCCCCATCCAAATGACCAATCCCACGAATTGTAGTACCATGACGACCTGTAGCACGGGCTATACCACGGATCATAGAATCCGCCAATCGACCATGTAACCGATGGTGTTCCTACATATATATTCACATTGTCAGCATAGTAGAGTTCCTTCAATCTGCTGTCGTCAGACGAAACCACGATTGTAGGATTGTCGAAACGCTCCATACGCTCTGTGTATTGGAAAACATCAGGATTTGCCACCACTGTGTCGGCAGAAATTGTGTCGGCAGAAACTTTGTATGCGCCACGGCGGTTGTATTCATCGACATCGCGAGGATTGCTTGTATACACCTGGTATGTCGGTTCTTCAAAATCCGCAGTTCCCTCAGTTTTCTGCTTTTTGACTTCACGCTTCTCCGTCTTCTTTACTTTAGATGGATTGTAGTAAATATCATCGTCATAATAGCTCTGTCCTGACACCAACAACGGAGTCAAGACACTTGCCAAAATTAAAAGATAATTCCGTTTCATAGTCTTTCACTTTTATTCTAATGACAAATAAACTTTCATTTAGTTTAATCAGAATTGACGCATTTATATATTTTTACAACTTATTAAGTCAGTGGATATAAAAAGCTTCCGTAAGCATTTTGAATTCCCTGCTTCGCTCCGGTCCTTCCTGAAGCACGATTTCCGACTCCTCCAATGCCGCCGGCAAATTTGAGAACTCCCACAAGTAACGCCTTATGGGTTTCTTCAGAGTTGTTCTCACTGCAGTGCGGCGCCGAAGCCACAAATTTGCCTCTCCTGCCCAGAACTCTATTGTCTGCCTTACCTCTGCCGGAGCAATCAAGCCAACAAGTCCGTCGTCTGACAGCAACGATTTGCATCTGCCAAAGAACTCAGAGAAAGGCAACGTGTCTGTATGTCTCGCCATAGCTCTGCGTGCATCGGGCGCTCTTTCACCCGAATCGAAGAATGGTGGATTGGACACTATATAATCATACTTTGAGCCACTTTCAAAGCGCAGGAAGTCGCATTCGAATATTTTTATCCGTCCACCCCATGCGCTGTTTTCAGCATTCTGCAAAGCCTCCTGCGCTGCGACGGCGTCTATCTCCACAGCATCCACCATAGCGTCGGCATTGCGCTGAGCCGCCATAAGAGCCAAAATTCCTGTTCCTGCTCCGACGTCCAATATTCGGTTTCTTGCCACAAAATCAGCCCATGCCCCAAGCAGGACAGAGTCTGTCCCGACTTTCATTCCACTCTTTGCATGCCGCACAGAGAATTGCTTAAATTGAAACACATCCAACGTCTTCATTGCGTAAAGATACAAAAAAAGCGCTGAATTCAATGAATCCAACGCTTTTTTGTCTTTTTCTTGTCGATTACCAGATTACCACACGGTCTGCCGGCGCTATATACATCGGATCGCCTTCCTTGATGCCGAATGCCTCATAGAAAGCATCGATATTCTTCAAGGTTGCATTCACTCTCCAACGACCAAGCGAATGAGGGTCGGTAGTCGTGCGACGACGGATTTCCTCTGGACGGATATTGTCTGCCCACACATTGGCATACGACAAGAAGAAACGCTGTGCTGGCGTGAAACCGTCAACAACTTTGTTTTCCTTCGCTTCTTTTGTCTTAAGGTATGCAGTGTAGGCAACTCGCAAACCGCCCTGGTCGGCGATATTCTCGCCAAGAGTCAACTTGCCGTTGGCATGGAGAGAATCGATGACCACAATCTTGTCAAATTGAGCCTTCAATTTGTTTGCAAGAGAGTCAAACATTTCTGCATCGTCCTTAGTCCACCAGTCTTCCATATTTCCATCTTTGTCAAACTGACGTCCGTTGTCGTCAAATCCATGAGTCATCTCATGTCCGATTACAACGCCGATTGCACCATAATTGTCGCAGTCGAGAGCGTCAGGAGAGAAGAACGGAGCTTGAAGGATACCTGCAGGGAAGCAGATTTCATTGGTCGATGGATTGTAATATGCATTTACTGTCTGCGGAGTCATACCCCACTCTGCCTTGTCGACCGGCTTGCCACATTTCTCATTAGAGTCCTTCACATGGAAGATGCTTGCCGACTTCACATTTTCCCAATATGATTTTTTCGGGTCGATGATGATTCCTGAATAATCCTTCCAAGTGTCAGGATAACCTACTTTTACTGTAAATGCCGACAATTTCTCCATTGCTTTCGACTTGGTGGCATCGCTCATCCAAGCCAAGTTCTGGATGTGCTCGCCAAGCGACGTTTTCAGATTTCCGACAAGCTCAAGCATTCTTTGCTTAGACTCCTCCGGGAAATATTTCTTCACATAAATCTGTCCCAATGCCTCGCCAAGCATTCCGTCAGGAACTGACAATGCACGTTTCCAACGCGGTCTGTCCTGCTCCGCACCTGAAATTGTGCTGCTCATCTCAAAGTTCACCTTGCGGAAATTGTCGCCAAGATAATCCGACGCAGAGTTAACCAAATGGAAAATCAGATAGTCCTTGATTTCACGCATACTTTTGTTTGCAATCAATTCGTTCACCTTCTCCAACGACTTCAACTGCATTACGCACATACTGTCGACAATAGGAAGATATTGAGCCGTCAGATACTGCTTCCAATCAATGTTGGGGCAAAGTTTTTCAACTTCTGCGAGAGTGCGGATGTTGTATTGTGCCATGTAGTCTCGCTGCTCCGTACGGGTCATTGCCACCTTTGCAAGCTCCATCTCTATTCCCATAACGTTGTCGCGCATACGTTCAGCGTCGGCCTTTTTATAACCCGACAGCATCAGAAGCTTCACGATAAATTGCTTGTATGCCTCACGGATTTTCAATGTCTGGGCATCATCATTCATATAATAGTCGCGGTCGCCCAAGCCAAGGCCGCCTTGACCCCAATAAAGGATGTTGATGTCAGAATTTTTCAGATCGCTCATAACGCCCACTCCGAAGAATGCCGATGAGAGGCTGTGCATCCATCCGAGAATGCCTGTAATATCTTCGCGTTTTGCCTTTTCAATGCGCTTGATGTCAGCCTTTATTGGTTTTGCGCCTTCTTTGTTCAAGCGCACGCTGTCCATACCCATAGAATACAAATCGCCGATTTTCTGCTCTACAGAGCCATATGTGTGAGAGGTGCCGCACAGACCCTCAACCAAATCATGCAACTGCTTCTTATTGTTCTCGCCAAGCATGTCAAAAGAGCCATAGCGCGAGTACTCAGGCTTCAGCGGATTCAATTTTTGCCATCCGCCACATGCATATTGATAAAAATCGGTGCAAGGAGAAACAGACTCATCCAGATTCTCTCTTGACACACCAGTCTTCGGCTCACCGGCATTGGCGCTCATCACGCCAGCCAAAGCCAACAACATAAAACTGTACTTTAGTTTCATAATGTCCTTTTATTTAATTGTTTTTCAAATTTTCCAATTCCATTGTAGCATCTTCCCATTCCGACATAGCCGCATCCAAACTCTTGCTGACTTCGCCATGCCGTTCAAAGAGATCATTGTCGGTTGCACCGGCAGCCAGTTTGTCCTCAACAACTTTCAGTTCCGCCTCGAGTTGCGAAACTTTCGCTTCCGCATCCTTCACGAGCCGCTCCGCTTTTCTTATCTGTTTCTCAAACTCCTTCTTTTCCGCATACGACTGCTTTCCAGAAGAAACTGCCGGCTCCTGAATTTGGTCATTGTCGGTTTTGGAGGGCACCGACTTCTCCAACTCGCGCAACGATTCCATCTGCTTGTGCTGCAGGAAGTCGTAAATTCCGCCCAAATGCTCGCGCACCTTGCCTCCGCCAAACTCATAAACCTTCTCAACCAATCCGTCGAGGAAGTCACGGTCGTGCGACACGACAATCACTGTTCCGTCAAAATCGGCTATTGCCTGCTTCAACACATCCTTTGTCTTCATATCCAGATGGTTGGTAGGCTCGTCAAGGATAAGGAGGTTGACAGGCTCAAGCAACAGACGAATCATTGCCAATCTAGTTTTTTCTCCACCCGAAAGCACTTTCACCTTCTTGTCAGACGCCTCGCCTCCAAACATAAACGCACCGAGGATATCTCTTATTTTCGTGCGGATGTCACCAACCGCCACTTGATCAATCGTGTCAAACACCGTTATTTCGCCATCAAGCAAAGACGCTTGATTTTGAGCGAAATAGCCGATTTTTACATTATGCCCGATTTTCAGATTTCCATCATACGGAATTTCGTTCATTATGCACTTCACAAGCGTTGACTTTCCCTCACCGTTCTTGCCCACAAAAGCGACCTTATCGCCGCGTTTGATTGTAAGGTCGACATTGGAAAACACTGTGTGGTCGCCATATTTTTTGGCAACACCTTCGCAGATTACAGGATAATCGCCCGACCGTGGAGCAGGAGGAAATTTCAGATTCAATCGCGAATTGTCGACCTCGTCAACCTCTATTTCCTCTATTTTCTCCAACTGCTTTATGCGGCTCTGCACCTGCACCGACTTAGTAGCCTTGTAGCGAAAGCGCTCAATGAATCTTTCAGTCTGCTGTATTTGCTTTTGCTGATTCTCATACGCCCGCATCTGCTGCTCTATACGCTCTTGATGCAGAACGACATACTTCGAATAATTAACCTGATAGTCGTAGACCTTGCCACACGAAATCTCCAACGTGCGGTTTGTCACATTGTCAATGAATGCACGGTCGTGCGACACGAGAACCACAACGTTAGCCTTCTGCTTCAAGAACGTTTCAAGCCATTGAATAGACTCAATGTCGAGGTGGTTGGTCGGCTCATCGAGCAACAACACATCCGGACGCATCAGCAACAGTTTTGCCAATTCTATACGCATGCGCCATCCGCCACTGAATTCCGACGTGTTTCTGTCAAAATCAGAGCGGACAAATCCCAGACCAAGCAACGTCTTTTCAAGTTCCGCCTCCCCGTTCTCGCTCTCCTCCATCTGAACCAAGTCGCTCAGATTAGAGATGCGGTCAATCAGTTCGGCATACGATTCCGACTCATAATCCGTCCGTTCGGCAAGCTCTGTGTTCATACGGGCAAGAGAAGCCTTCATCTCGTCCAATTTTCCGAACACAGTGCGCACCTCCTCCACAACAGAACGTTCGTCAGTCAGAATCATTTGCTGCGGGAGATAGCCGATTGTAATGTCTTTTTGCGCGGCGACGACACCGCCTGTCGGTTCCTGGAGTCCGGCTATTATCTTCAACATCGTTGACTTGCCGGCTCCATTCTTCCCGACCAGGGCTATTTTGTCACGCTTGTTTATGACAAAATTCACACCGCTGAAAAGGGCTGTACTATTAAATTCTACGCTTAAATTCTGTATAGAAATCATAGAATCTCAATGGCTTACAAACCCATTTTCTTCAAAAGGTCAGACGGCACAGCCTTTTTGTTGACCAATATGCTCATTGTCTTCGACAAGAAATATGCCTCAGAAACATAGAAATAGCCTTGGTAAACTTGGTCTGTGTCCCACGAGTTTTTTACCTTATAATATTTGTTTCCTTTCTGATCCTCAGCCTTTCCAATGATCACCATACCATGGTCATCAGTTGTCTCATAATTGTCGAATCCTTTCTGGCGCGACTCCTGAGTCACCTCAATTTCCTCAACCGGGCCCTTGAAGTCATAAAGTTCTTCTTCCTTTTCCGACGATTTCAGTTTGACCCACTTTGCCAATTCGGTTCCCGTGCGCTCTTTGTTGCGGTCAACCTTCGGCATCAAAGCCACACCGTCGTACCATTTGAAACCCTTTTCACTGACATCTGCCGCCCAAAGCACAGTATAGCCTTTTTCAATGGCATCGTCAACGATTTTCTTCAACTCGTCAAGTTTCACATTGTAATACAGACCATTCGACCAATTGTCGGGCACTTCAAGCACAAACGGCTTATAGAAAGGATGATGTGTGAACGATGTCACAGGAATAAAGTCATCCATTTTCAAACCGAGCATATCGGCGAATGAGCGTGGAGTGTATTCCTTGCCCTTGTACATAAATTTCTCAGGCGCTTTTCCAAGGTAAGCGTCCAAAATTCCGATATATCCGTTAAGCCACGCTTCCGATAATTTCGCATTTGGATTTTTCACAATTTCCTTCAGATACGCCTCAAGCACAGCTGCAAGTTCTCCGTGGTTGTGCTTTTCCTCGCCATAATTCAAGCCGGCGTATACCTCTTCCGGAACCATTCCATACGCATCGTAAACATACGGCACATCAAGGATGCTGCCGCCCTGTCCAAAATTTGTGGCGCCACAATACCGCACATAGTGTATTGCCTTGTCGATATAGCATTGACGGGCTATATACATTTCCGACAAGTCAAATTCGCCCTTGCCATTTTTAAGGAGTTCGTCCTCCAAAAACGAGACACCCGAAAAACTCCAGCATGTACCCGATTTGTTCTGGTCTTTGACCGATGTGGTCGGGTTCACCTTTATATCTTTAAAAACGAATGTAGTGTCGGCTGCTTCCTGAGCCAACATCGCCGGCGTTGATGCAAGAGCCAACGCCATCATCAAAAATATTGCTTTCTTTCTCATTGTTTCTATTTTTTTAGTATTCATCCCACGATTTTATCTCAATGTCGTCCATTCCATATTTGCCAATTGCATCGATAAACGCCGATGCCAGACGCGCATTGGTGAGCAACGGCACATTCAAGTCGATTGCCGCACGGCGAATCTTATATCCATTGCTCAGCTCCTTGCTGCTCAAGTTCTTTGGAATGTTCACAACGAGGTCAATCTCCTTATTGTGAAGCATATCCAAAGCCTGTGGCTGCTGGCCTTCTTCACTTGGCCAATACACCCGAATAGCCGGGATATTATTGTCTGTCAAATACTTATATGTACCGCCTGTGGCATAAAGCTTATAGCCTTTCTCATACAGTATTGAAGCCGCATCGAGCATGTCGGCCTTCTGTTTTGCAGAACCCGTGCTGAGGAGCACGTTCTTTTTCGGGAATTTATATCCGACAGAAAGCATTGATTTCAAAATCGCCTCCGATGTGTCGTCGCCAAGGCAACCTACCTCACCCGTTGACGACATATCAACACCAAGCACCGGATCGGCTCCCTGCAAACGTGAGAATGAGAACTGCGAAGCCTTTATGCCGACATAGTCCAAATCAAACGCGTTCTTGTTAGGCTTCTCCACTGGAATTCCAAGCATCACCTTTGTCGCTAAATCAATGAAGTTGAGCTTAAGCACCTTTGATACAAACGGGAAACTGCGGGATGCGCGCAAGTTGCACTCAATCACCTTTATGTCGTTGTTCTTTGCAAGATACTGAATATTGAACGGACCCGAGATGTTAAGAGCCTTTGCTATCTGGCTTGAAATCTTCTTGATGCGGCGCACTGTCTCAACATACAATTTTTGCGGCGGGAACTGAATTGTAGCATCACCTGAATGCACTCCGGCAAACTCGATGTGCTCTGAAATTGCATACACCTTTATCTCGCCATTCTGAGCGACAGCGTCCATCTCAATCTCTTTCGCATGCTCAATAAATTCAGTAACGACAACAGGATGCTGTTTAGACACATTGGCTGCGAGCTTCAAGAAACGTTCCAGCTCCTCATCGTTAGAGCATACATTCATCGCCGCACCTGAAAGCACATACGACGGACGCACCAGAACAGGATAGCCCACCTCGTCGACAAACTCATTGATGTCGCTCATCGACGTCAACTCGCGCCAACGCGGCTGGTCAATGTGCAGCTCATCGAGCATCTGCGAGAACTTATGACGGTCTTCCGCATTGTCGATGCTCTTTGCCGATGTGCCAAGGATGTTGACCCCGTCTTCATCCAGGCGGGTGGCAAGGTTGTTAGGAATCTGACCTCCTGTTGACAGAATCACGCCATGAGGAGTTTCAAGATCAATAATATCCATAACCCTCTCGTAGGTCAGCTCGTCAAAGTAAAGACGGTCGCACATATCGTAGTCTGTCGACACCGTTTCCGGGTTATAGTTTATCATCACTGAGCGCCAGCCTTCCTTTGACACGGTCATAAGGGCGTTTACACTACACCAGTCAAACTCCACGGAGCTTCCGATTCGATAAGCGCCACTGCCAAGCACCACAACCGACTTTCCGTCGTTTTCATAGTCAATGTCGTGAGCGGAACCGTTGTAGGTAAGATACAGGTAGTTGGTTTTAGCCGGATATTCCGCGCCAAGCGTATCAATCTGCTTTACAACAGGAAGAATGCCATATGCCTTACGCAATGCACGCACCTTTCTGTTTGCCGCTTCCGACTCTGTCATTCCGTCTTTAAGCACAGCCCTCGCAATCTGGAAATCGGAGAATCCCTGCTCCTTTGCCTGTCGGAGCAACGCCGGAGAAACAGAATCCAAATCAGAATATGTTTCAAGTTCGACAGCGGTGTCGAGCAAGTTTTTCAACTTGTTCAAGAACCACTTGTCAATCTTTGTAAGTTCGTGGATTTTATCTACAGTATATCCTTTTCTGAAAGCCGATTCAATCACAAAAATTCGCTTGTCGGTCGGTTCTTTCAAAGCGCTGTCGATGTCTGACACTTTTATTTCCTTGTTCTCGATAAAGCCGTGCATGCCCTGGCCAATCATACGCAGACCCTTCTGAATAGACTCCTCAAAAGTTCTGCCTATTGCCATCACCTCACCAACCGACTTCATCGACGAGCCAATCTCTTTCTTCACTCCATGGAATTTACCCAAGTCCCAACGCGGAATCTTGCAGACCACATAGTCAAGAGCCGGCTCAAAGAAAGCGGAAGTTACTTTGGTAACGGTGTTTTTCAAATCAAAGAGACCGTATCCCAAGCCCAATTTTGCCGCAATAAACGCCAACGGATATCCTGTTGCCTTTGACGCCAGCGCCGAGCTACGGCTCAAACGGGCATTGACCTCGATGACACGATAGTCCATCGACATCGGGTCATAGGCATACTGCACGTTGCACTCTCCTACAATTCCTATGTGGCGGATAATCTTTATCGCCAGCTTGCGGAGCAAGTGATAATCATCGTTCGACAGCGTCTGAGAAGGCGCGACAACAATACTTTCTCCTGTATGGATTCCAAGAGGGTCGAAATTCTCCATGTTGCAGACTGTGATACAGTTGTCAAATTTATCACGGACAACTTCATACTCGACCTCTTTCCAGCCTTTCAATGACTTCTCGACAAGCACCTGCGGAGAGAACGACAAAGCCTTCTCCACCAGCGAAACCAACTGCTCGCGGTTGTCGCAGAATCCACTGCCGAGACCGCCAAGCGCATAAGCGGCACGCACAATCACCGGATAGCCCAAAGTTTCCGCCGCCGCAATGGCGTCGTCGGTTGTCGACACAGCCTCGCTCTTAATTGTCTTGACATCGATTTCGTCAAGTTTCTTGACAAAGAGCTCACGGTCTTCGGTGTCCATAATCGCCTGGACCGGCGTTCCGAGCACCTCCACTCCATATTTTTCAAGCACACCGCTCTGATACAAGTCCACGCCACAGTTGAGCGCGGTCTGTCCGCCGAACGCCAACAATATTCCCTGCGGACGCTCCTTTGCGATAACCTTTTCGACAAAGAATGCCGTCACCGGAAGGAAATATATCTTATCGGCGAATCCCTCCGAGGTCTGTACTGTTGCAATATTCGGGTTTATCAACACGGTTTCAATACCCTCTTCTTTCAACGCTTTCAGCGCCTGAGAGCCGGAATAGTCAAACTCACCAGCCTCTCCAATCTTCAAGGCTCCGGAACCGAGCAATAAAACTTTTTTTATATTTTCTTTCTTTGAATCTGCCATTTGTTGAGAAATTTTGGTCATTACAACAGTTTTATAAAATCGTCAAATATGAATTCCGTATCAAGCGGACCGCTGCACGCTTCCGGGTGGAACTGAGCGGAAAAGAACGGTTTGGATTTGTGGCGGATACCCTCGTTGGTTCCATCATTCATATTCACAAACAACGGTTCCCAATCTCCGCCAAGAGTTTCGTTGTCTACAGCAAAGCCATGGTTCTGCGACGTGATGAAGCAACGGTTGGTGCCCACTTGACGCACCGGCTGATTATGGCTGCGGTGGCCATACTTCAACTTGTAGGTCTTTGCACCAGCCGCCTTCGACAGCAACTGGTTGCCCATGCAGATTCCGCAAATAGGCTTGTCGCCGGAAAGGGCTTTCTTTATATTTTCCACTGTCTCTCCAGCCATGTCAGGGTCGCCAGGGCCATTGGAGATAAACAATCCATCATAATCAATCTGAGAAAAATCGTAATTCCAAGGGACACGCACCACTTTCACGCCCCTCTTCACAAGACAACGAATTATATTGTTTTTAGTGCCGCAGTCAACCAGCACAACGGTCTTGTCTCCATCGCCATAAGTTTCAACCTCCTTGCAGCTGACCTTCGCCACCAAGTTTTCCTTGTTCGGGTCATAGAATTCAGGTTTTTCAGCGCCCTCTATAAAAATACGGCCAAGCATTGAGCCTTTTTCTCTCAACAACTTGGTCAGCGCTCTTGTGTCTATTCCATAGACACCAACCACCTGTTCTCTCTTCAGCCAATCCGAAAGGCTTTCTTCGGCCAGCCAATGGCTATACTCCCAAGAATAGTCCTGGCAAACAATCGCCTCGCAATGGATTCTGCTGCTTTCAAAATAGCGGGCAACACCATCCTGCTCTTCTTTTGGAGGCACTCCATAATTGCCGATTAGCGGGAACGTCGTCACCAAAACCTGACCCTCATAAGATGGATCCGTCAAACTCTCTGGATAACCGGTCATCGCGGTGTTGAACACTACTTCTCCAGAACATGCCTTCTCAAAGCCGAACGACTTTCCTTCAAAGACAGTACCGTCTTCCAATTCAAGGATTGCTTTTTTCGTTTCTCTCATATCAATTTTTAGGAATTACTTACCAATTTTACGGTTTGCAAGATTACCATCGAGAAAACCATACAAAGTTACTGATTTTTTCCCATCCGTCAGTCATATATATAGATTTTTTAGGCAATTCCACGCTTTTTAGCAAACTTGCCGACAAAAAAAGCGGGGATGCACGATGTGCATCCCCGCCATAAACTCGCGATACGTATACGATTATTCCGCAGCAGGAGCCTCTTCAGCTGTTGCCTCGGCGTTTTCAGCCTCAGCCGCAGCAGCCTCCTCAGCCTTCTTGGCAGCCTCAGCAGCAGCGATTTCTGCTTTCTTCTTTGCCACCAACTCAGCCTTTGCCGCGTTCTTTGCTTTCTCTTCCTCCAAGCGTTTGCTGTCAGCTTGCTTCTTGTCGTTTGACAATTGCTCCTTCTTAGCGTTCAATTGTGCTTCCTTATTCTTCTTCCACTCCTCGAAACGACGATTTGCTTCTTCTTCAGTGAAAGCACCCTTCTTGACGCCACCGAGCAAGTGCTTCTTCAAAAGCACGCCCTCGTTAGAGAGAAGGCGACGAACTGTATCTGTAGGTTGTGCACCTACGCTAACCCAATACAAAGCTCTTTCGAAATTCAAACTTATTGTAGCAGGATTAGTGTTCGGATTATAAGAACCTATCCTTTCAATAAATTTACCATCTCGTGGTGCCCTGCTATCAGCGATAACAATAGGATAGAACGCATAGCGCTTGCGGCCGTGACGTTGTAATCTAATTTTTGTTGCCATTTAAGTTTTGTTTAAATAAAAAGTGTATTAAGTTTATCGGGCGCAAAGGTACTCACTTTTGCGCACTTATGCAATTTTTTCTGATTTTTTTTGATATTGCCGTCAAACGTGCTATCTTTGTAGTTATGGAAGAAGACTTAAAGACAGCCGTCGAGGTCATGCGCAAAGGCGGCGTAATACTTTACCCGACCGACACCATCTGGGGCATTGGATGCGATGCCACCAACGCAGAGGCCGTGGACAAAGTGTACAAAATCAAGAAGCGCGCCAACAACAAGGCTATGCTTGTGCTTGTCGGCAAAATGGAAGATGTGGAGAATTATGTGGAGACAGTTCCCGAGATGGCTTACCAGCTCAACGAGCTGAGCGAGAAACCCATCACGATAATATACGACAATGCCTTGAACCTTGCGCAGGAACTTCTTGGCGACAACTCCAGCGTAGGCATACGGGTGTCGCGCGAGGTGTTTACACAGCGATTGTGCAAGATGCTCCGCAAGCCAATCGTTTCTACTTCCGCCAATATCGCCGGCGAGCCTTCGCCAGCATTCTTCGACGAGATTTCCGACGAAATAAAGTCGGCTGTAGACTACATCGTGAAATACCGGCAAGACGACAAGACCCCGCATGCCCCATCAAGCGTGGTGATGCTGTCAGCCGACAATACAATTAAGATTTTGCGCCCGTGAAAAGTGAGCAAAGATTCAGATTAAGATATATAATTTACGATTACCTTGCCGTCAACATGTCATGGCTGGTTTTCACCTTTGTCAGATACTGCCTGACAAAGGACTTTGGAGCCATGCGCGAAATCGACGCGTTCACAACCTATCTGTCGTTTCACGACATCGTGCTTGGGCAAATATTATTTCCTTTTCTCATTGTTTTCATTTGCCTCCTGTCGGGTTTTTACAACAAGCCTTTTTCAAAGCCCCAGATGCAGGTGTTTCTCAACACTGTCGTCTCGTCGTTCTTCGCGTCAATGGTTGTATACTTCGCGATTCTAATCAACGACAACCTTCCAGAGCGCAACATCAACTATGAGCTGATATGCTCTCTATGGCTCATCATAGGGACCGCCTTATACATTCCGAGAAAAGTCATAGCCAACAACATACTACGCCACATCAAGAACGGCGACATCAGATTCAACACTCTCGTCATCGGCGACAAGCCGACAGTCGCGCAAGTGCTGGAAACCATCTCAAAATCAAGAGATGAAAGCGGCGCTCACGTTGTCGGGACTCTCGCTTTCGACGACAACATGGCCGATTTGGACAAGACGTGCAAGGCGCTTGACGTGCAGAGCATCATAATCGCCCCGTCCAACCGCACAAACTCCGAGACCCTGCACTTGATAAACAACCTTTTCCACCTCGCCATCCCCATAAAGATTGCGCCGGAAACCTACGACATCATCACGTCCAACATCCGTCACGCCAACATTATAGGCGAGCCGTTTGTAAACATTGCCCAAAGCAATATGCCCGAATGGCAAAAGAATGTGAAACGGATGTTCGACATCTGCATCTCAGCGACCGCCCTTGTGGTCCTTGCTCCGGTTTTTACCGCCATAGCATTCGCAATAAAGAAAGACTCGAAAGGCAACATCATATATTCACAGGAAAGAATCGGCAAAAACGGCAAGCCTTTCCACATCTACAAATTCCGCACAATGGTCACAAACGCAGAAAGCGGAGGAGTGCCGATGCTGTCGAACGAAGAAGACAAGCGCATCACGAGAATCGGGCACACGCTGCGCAAGTACCGCCTTGACGAGACCCCGCAGTTCTGGAACGTGCTGAAGGGCGACATGTCGCTCGTCGGGCCAAGACCAGAGCGGAAATTTTTTGCAGAGCAGATAATCGAACGCGCGCCATACTATACGCTCACCTATCAGATTCGCCCCGGCATAACATCGTGGGGCATGGTGAAATATGGATATGCAAAGAATGTCGACGAGATGATAGAACGGTCAAAATACGACCTCATCTATCTCGACAACATGTCGCTGTTTGTTGATTTTAAAATTATTTTATACACCGTCAGAACCGTACTGACAGGAAAAGGAATGTAGATATGCTGAACACGATGCAATTAAAAGACAACGCAAATGCAGTATTGATGAGAGTGCTGCAATGGCGGGAGGACCACATCAACGAGAAGACCTTTCTTCTCATTCTCGCATTCTTCATCGGCATCTTATCCGGATTCGCCGCCCTGCTGCTGAAATTCCTCATCGCCACCATCTCGTCGCTGCTGACAAATCATTTCAACGTCGACGGAGCCAACTACTTCTATCTTGTCTATCCCGTCCTGGGCATTCTGATTGTCGGGCTATATGTCAGATACATCGTCAAAGACAACATCTCCCACGGTGTGACAAGAGTGCTTTACGCAATTTCACAGAACAAAAGCCGGCTGAAGCTGCACAACACATACTCATCGGTCGTGGCCAGCTCCATCACCATCGGCTTCGGCGGTTCGGTAGGAGCCGAGGGTCCGATTGTCAATACCGGAGCCGCAATCGGGTCGAATCTCGGCAGTCTTTTCCGCCTGTCACCGCAAATTCTGATGATGCTTGTGGGCAGCGGCGCGG
>OGQP01000104.1_pt1 | contig 61649 bp, 101 predicted proteins | sample 1553251 | NCBI WGS metagenome assembly OGQP01 (sample SAMEA2580016, study PRJEB22360) | human gut metagenome | biome: human gut; feature: human-associated habitat; material: faeces | place: Denmark | collected 2008/2010 | reverse complement strand
CCTATACATATAGGCTGACTGCCTATATATTATATTTAGCCACTACTATATTTAGCCTATACATATAGGCTGACCGCCTATAATTTAAATAAATAATTTAATACCAGCCCCTAATATGGGGGGCTGGTTATATAATTTACATAGTGGGTAAACCCACTACATAATATAAAATATTTATATACAATAGTGGGATAACCCACTATATAAATTAAACTATATACTCTGTATGGTGGGCTATTAGATATATAGTTACATACCTAAATAATTTATATTTTTTTCAAAATACCCCTTGACAGATAAAAAAATCTGTGATACATTTTAACCACAATCAAATCAAGCGTTGATAGATTGCTCCAGCTAACCGTTGAGGATATAAGCGATCGTTCGAGGCAACGCTTGACAGTATAAGAGCAAGGACGGTTATTTTATTACATGAGTTACACGCTCGCAAGAAAGAATCTACCGGGGATAGATCCGGCTACAGGTTTCTTTTTTGCGGGCGTTTTTTATTTGGCGATCAGTCGGAAAGGGGGCAGACATGAGCAGGGAATTTTTCGAAGTAAAACAGACTATAACATGCGTTGAAGATATGCCCCCAGTAGCCCGGGACATCATAAAGAACTACTGCGATGTATGGGGATTCGATGAGTTCAATCTGACACCCAACGTCTGGAGAGATGTATTGACTGAGTTAAGAATAAAACTGTTTGAGCCATGTAAGTATACGTATGTAGAGAAAACTACTTCCGGTGGTTATGATATACCAAGTGTAGAGTGGATCTATAATAACATATATAAACGTATATGCGACATTCACAACAAAGAATGTAGTATACATGGTTTTGTTACGATGGTTGGTATTGGTAAAGATCAGTTATACAGATGGCAGAATGGAGAATATCTAAGTGGCCGCCACAGCGATTTATTAAATACTATAAGGGATGACAACGAGGACAGCCTCTTTGGTTTGATGCAACAGATTAGAAACCCCGTTGGAGTTCTTGCAAAGTTGAACAAGAATCACGGCTGGAACCTACCAGGAGCAGGCAGAACCAATGAAACAAAACCTGTTATTTCTGCATCAAGCCTACCAACGGTGGAAGAACTCCAGAGAATAGATCAGCCCGGAATAGAGCAAAACACAACATATAGTGTTGACAATGGTAGCACACACAATATATAGTGGTTCGTCTCTAGGCTAAACCGGAGTTTATCACAGAGAGTTTTTCGAACATATGTTCAGGTACGCAGGGTGCGTTACAAACTGCTGACCCCCACCCATCCCTTATGATGGCGGCAGCCACACCCCCCCCACTAAGTCCCAAAAATATTCTCCAAAACAAAAGTGGGTTTACTGAAAGGAAATTATAACATGAAACGGATCAGAGTGCAAGATTTAATGCTGCTAAAGCTACATGGAGTAAAGGTTGTTCACATCGTATTTGGTTTGTGGGCTGTGCCGGAAGTTGTGAAGATACGAGGTAGCAAGGTAAAGCATTCAAAATATAGGCTGTATAGGCTTGAGTGAGGAGATATGATATGACAGGAAACGAGTACCAAGAGTTGGCAATGAGGACAAATGATGGCTGCGGAACTGATAGGCTTGCAGGCATGGTAGTAAACGCTAATAAGAAGGGGGCCTGTGATGCCGGGGGACTAATAAATGGATGTCTGGGGCTTGCAGGGGAATCCGGAGAGACGTTGGACATGGTAAAGAAATGGATTTTCCATGACAGCGAACTAGACAAAGACCATTTGAAGAAAGAATTAGGTGATGTCATGTGGTATGCAGCCATGATATGTTACGCTATGGGATTTGATCTTGATGATGTGATGCAGACAAACATTGACAAGTTAAAGGCAAGATACCCGGGTGGATTCGACACATATCGAGCCAATCATCGTGAGAGGGGTGATGTGTAATGGCAGAAGTGCAAAGTTTTTTGCTTGGTGACGATACAGCGAACATTCAGCAGTTTGTTGTGGATAAATCGAGTATGCGTGTAGATGATCCGGTGAATCATCCATCACATTATGAGACAGGAAAATTTGAGTGTATAGATGTGATTGTAGAAACAATGGGTATTGACGCAACAATGGAATTTTGTGTGTGCAATGCTTTTAAGTATCTGTATCGTCATAAGAGAAAGAACGGCATCCAAGATTTGGAAAAGGCAAAATGGTATATTGAAAAATATATTGATTTGCAATCGGTGAAAAATGAAAATAGGTCATAAAGATATTGACGATGAATGCACAAAATGTGGACAAATGCTTGAATGCAAATTGTTCCGTCAAGGGCATGGAATTGGATTGGAAAGAGAAAACGTAACTGAAATGTTAAGGTGCCAATTTAGGCACGAAAGGGAGAAGCATAATGATACAGATGTTAAATCAAGTAGTTAGGCTGCTTTTGTTGATCCATGAAGAGAATCTAAGCATTATGGCGGCGGTGTTTCAGAAAGATGTTGCAGACAATATCGCAAAAGAAGCAAACGGTAGTGTAAGAGAGATTTTATTTGGAGAAGAAGCAGATACTACGGCACGTCAGCCTCCGGAAGATGAAGAGACTTCCGAGGAAAAATAAACGTGTCACAAGCGTTCAGATAATAGCAGACTACTATTATCTGTTGCCCGGGTTGGCTTTGGCAGGTTCGAATCCTGTGCCGGGTAATTGCCATTTTTTGGCGTATCTTATACGGGTTTCATGTTGACTGTGTAGGATAATAGTCCTTTCTCCACCTAGCGGAAAGCTGTTAAGGACCGTCACAAGGTCCGGGTGGTGTTTGTGAAATTCAAACTGGGATTTTTCGTTTCTTTTTTCCTCCCAGCAGTTATAGTCTGCACTCCATAAAAAGACAAACTTGAGTGTTTGTTGGTGGTCTGAACAGGGAAACCGCATACCCTCCCATTGACTTTGATTCCTGTTGGTTGTCATTTTCCCATGTGCGGTAGTGGGTTCGAGTCCCACACAGACCAATCTGCAAGGTATGACCCAAAATACTTTGTAGTTGTCAACGGATAACCTCCAATTATCTGATTGTAAGGGACATTGGATTGCTTGAAGTTGCTATTGCCTTTGCAACGGATGGTATTGCGGATCGTTTCCGCAAGTCCCTTTTAAGTAACTGTAAACAGTGCATATACAATGTGTATGTGCAATTTTTTTATAAGTAGGTGACATATGAAAAGTAAAATTTCACAATTTATTTACAACAAACTTACGAAAAATAAAACAAAAATTTTGATGTTTGCAATCTCCTTTGATTATGAAAAATATAAGAAAAACGGAGAAAAGGGATCATGTGATTTGTGCGCACATCCTGCACTTTTTGAAGATGAGAATTTCAAGAAAATGGCAGAAGATTTGGTTGATTATGTACGTGCCAACCATGATATGGAGAAATTTACACATTTGTAGAAAGAATTTTTATGAGAGAAAAAGCTATAAACGGTAAATACATAGGAAATGCAATTGGACATTGTCATTGTGATGCTCATAAAGGGGCATTGAACAGGGAACTGGCATATAAGCATAAATGCCTTGCAAAACGCTGTAAATGGCTTGAAAAGTACAATGAAGATGTGTGGAGACCAAAAGAAAAGTGTTTTAGAAGATAACCGACCGGTAAGAGTGTTCCGGCCGCTAACCTGTAAAAGTTTTAAAGCAGAGGTAGAATACCTTTGCTTTTTTGAAAGTGAGGTATTTTATGCCAAGCGAAGAATTAAAAAAAGCAGTAAGCAGTTATGAACAGTTTATAAAAACAAATGGAATAAGTGAGGGAATCATAAAGGCTTATTTGCAGGCCGTTAAAGTTGCTGTCGAGACTGAAAAAGAATCTAAGTATGGTCTATATATTTCTGCACGTGTAAAGCAATTGATTGAACAATATGTGTTTTCGCAGTCAAGGTGCAGCGTGTGGGATTTGGAAAAGTATGCTTTTGCAAGAAAAGAAAAATATGTAATCATAGATACATATTATGAGATTATTCTAATCGAAGCACGACTGAATATTGTAGATAGTGCCTTGCAGTATTTGGAGAAAAACAGAGAGCCAAGAGAACGGTTTTATATGCCTAAGCGAAAGTGCTTTATGCGTATAGGGCTTGTAGAAGCGTTGCAAGGTATAATAGATGATAAATACGACATATTATGTATCAGTATGCCGCCAGGAACAGGAAAAACAACAATAGAGAAGTTTTTTCACGCATTGGTTGCAGGGTGGTATCCAAACGACTTTAGCTTGTTTTACTCGCATAGTGGCGATATTACACGAATGTACTACGATGGAGTGTACGACATTGTCACTAACTCGCAAGAATATACATGGGGTGAGATATTTCCAGATCTACAAGTTAGTGGAACGAATGCAAAGTTAGAGCAATTTAATGTTGGTAAATATAAACCGTTTCCGTCTATACAATGTACTTCTGTAGGCAGTAAAAATGCAGGAAAAGTACGTGCGTCCAAACTCTTGCTAATTGACGATATGATCGGTGGCATAGAAGAAGCTATGAATCCAAATACGTTGGATAAGCTGTGGGGAAAGTATAGCGTAGATGCACGTCAGAGAAAAACAAATGATTCGAATGATAGGCCATGTAAGGAGATCCATATTGCTACAAGATGGAGCGTACATGATGTAATTGGCCGAGTGCAGAGAGCATACGAGGGAAATCCTAGAGTAAAGATAATCGCTGTGCCGGATATTGATCCAAAAACCAAAAAAAGTAATTTCGATTTTGAGTTTGGCGGTTTTACGGTAGAATTTTTCGCAGATCAACAGTTGCTTATGGATGATATATCCTACAGATGCCTATACAAGCAGCAGCCAATTGAACGAGAGGGATTATTATTCCCAAGTGAAAAACTTAGAAGATATATGAATTTGCCGCATGGTGAAGCAGAGATCATAACAGCACAGTGCGATACAAAGGGAAAAGGTACTGATTACTTTGTAATGCCTGTATTTGCACGATATGGGGATGATTATTATTGCATAGACTGCGTATGTGATAATGGAGCAGATTATGAAATGCAATATGAAAATTCTGCAAACTTGCTTGTTAGAAATAATGTGCAAGACTGCGAATTTGAATCAAACTCTGGTGGTGATCGAGTTGCACGAGAAGTGAATAAAAGAGTTGAAGAAAAGGGTTGGATCTGCAACATAACGGATGCTCCAACAGAGACAAACAAAGAAGCAAGAATATTTCAGTGTTCGTCTTGGATTTTACAGCACATTATTTTTAAGGACCCGGACAATTATAAACCAAACGATCCGTATGGAATTATGATGTCGCTGTTGACAAGATATTCTGTATCTGGGAAAAAGCAGTTAGACGATGTTCCAGATGTTTTGTCAAACTTTGCCTTAAGAGTAACAGAAGTAAAGAAAAAAAGAACTGCAAATATTCTATCGAGTATGATTTAGAAGAAAGTGAGGGAGTTACAATGAGTACAATTGAGTATCTGATGCAAATATCAAAGATCAACTGTATTATCAACAACAAATTATCGGAAATTGCAGAAATGCGTCAAATGTCGCAAAGCATTACCGGATCTTCTGGAGGTGAGAGAGTACAAACAAGCCCAGAACCCGACAGAATAGGTGCTATATGCGCTAAAATTGATGAAATGGAACGAAAAGTCGATGCTTTGATTGATGAATACTACGATAAAAAGCAATATATATTAAGGCAGTTGGAAAGCTTAACGCTTATGCACTATAAAATCCTTTATATGGCATTTGTGAAAGACAAGACTCTGTTTGAAATAGCAGATGAAATTGGATATACAGAAAGACACACAACAAGAATTTACAGCGAAGCACTAAGAGAGTTTGAGGAAAGATACGGAAATGACTATATGTCTTGAAATGTCCGAGAATGTCTGTAAATGTCATTGAATGTCATAAAATACTGTTATATAGTGTAAATGTGAAAGAGTTTAAGAACTCACTTTCTCATACATACTCCTGTGTATGCTCCCGCAAAATTGTGGGAGCATTTTTTGAAAGGAAAAATAATGGGCAAAACAATATATTGTCCTGCCTGTGGTCGAAAAGTCGCAACGTGGGACGGAAAATCAAAAATAAACAAGATTGCACGATGCAGAAAGTGCAACAAAAAAGTAATTTATGACATAGAAAATCAAGAAACACGGTTAGAAAAGTTGACGGAACGGCAATCATCTAGCGGTGTTGTTTTTATTTAGAGAGGTGTAAACAGTGGCAAGACATATGCGTGGTCGAACAATGATAACAACAGATGAAGTTGTTATTGACGAATCAAATATCTTGGATGTGCTAAGAAGATCACACGCTTTGCATGTAAAAAATGCAAATGACATCGAATATTTGATTAACTACGAAAAGGGAGATCAACCACTCCAACGAAAAAAAACTTACAGACCGGATATAGATTGCCAGTGCAGCGACAATGTGGCAAATGAAGTCACAGAGTTTAACACAGGGTTTAAGTGGGGAAACGCAATAACGCTTGTGCAGACTGGAGACGGTTCGGATGAAGAAATATCAGAAGCTGTATCAGAATTAAACAAGCAGTATGCAATGGCTAGGATCAAGGCGAAAACACAAGAGTTGGGTAGATATGTAGAAATCTGTGGTATTTGCAACGTCTATGTTGATATTAACATGGAATGGAGAAAAGGAAAGCCACTTTTTGAATTAGATGTGTTAGATCCTAGAAGTTCATTTGTTGTAAGATCGAGTTATTATCCGGACAAAAGAATCATGCTTGGCGTCACATACAGGCATGACAGCATTTCCGGAAACACATATTACACTTGTTACACAAAAGACCAAAGATTTGAGGTTGTAAATCTACAGTCGGAAGTAACATCACCTAGCAAGTGGGCGCACATGGAAAGAAGCGGTGAAGAAAATCCGCTTCATATTGTTCCAATAACAGAATATATCAGATCTTATGACCGAATGGGTGCATGGGAAAGATATATTGATGAGATGGACAATTTGAACTTGCTAATATCTGACTTTACAAACGATGTAGAGCAGAATACGCAAGCAATGTGGCATACGAACGATGTAGATTTTCCTGTTATAGAAACAGAGACGGAAAGCGGTGAAAAGGTTGAAGAAGTAAGAAAGCCAAAGTCGGGAGAATGGTTGCAGACATATACCAATCCAGACGGAAATACACCTTTTGTAAAGCCACTTGCCATTGATTACGATTATCCGGGTATGTTGGAAAACATACAGTATAGAAGAGCGATTATTTTGCAGAAATGTAATGTTCCTGCAAGAAATGACAATACGTCTGGAGCAACTGGAGTAGCCATGAGTGATGCAACAGGATGGTCACACGCAGAATCAGCGGCGGCGAAACAACAGTTGATAACTGATTCCAACAAATTGGATGAGGTGGAAATTGTATTATCTGCGATCAGAGAAAATCCAAACACTCCGCAAGACAGCCCGTTAAGGGACTTAACAACAGCGGATGTAGAGCCAAGTATTAAACGTCAAAAGACCTATGAGTTATCGACAAAATGTAATTCCATCGCAACATTGATAAATACTGGCGTAAACGGAAAAGATGTTTTCAACACAATACCTTTGTTTGACGATCCTAACGAAGTTTGGGAAAACAGCAAAGAAACGATAGAAAAGAATCAAAATCAAAATGCAGAAAACAAAGAACAATATGATCCTAAGAACGACAGGATTATGAGCGATTTGTCCGATCAAGTGGAAAATAGTCCGTTGATTGACAAGAGCAGAACGGAAAAGTGATGCCTATGACAAGTAGATTTGATAAGCTGAATAATTTGTCGATGGACTATTCAAAATATTTTGGAGAGATGGCATTGACAGATGAGCAGAAGAAACAACGGATTGCATTTTCGAAACAAATGGAAGATGTGATGTTGTTTCTTTTTGAGTTATTGGACGTAATGGCAGACTTTGGGAGCAAAGACGAAGAATACGTCAAGAAAGAAATTGCAACGCGTTATTTGAGTGTTCTGATGGCTTACACAGCTATTGATGATTTCTTCAAAATGTATGCTGATTATTTTTCGGAAGAAACATTGAGAACGACATTAGAAAACATAGATGCCGAATGGATCACATCTAATGATAGGGCAAGGCTAATCGCAGAAAATGAAGCAAATACATCATTAAACAGAGTTGACTATATAAACGCTGTTGCAAGCGGAAAAACAAGAAAACAATGGATCACCATGAAAGATTATCGAGTAAGGAAAACGCATCAAGTGATTGACAATAAGGTGCTGCCGATTAACGGAGTATTTATTGTTGGTGATAGCATGATGTACTTTCCGAAAGATACATCTTTGGGAGCAGGCATGGAAGAAATAGCAAATTGCAGATGCTCCGTTAAATATTTATGAAATTAAGCCTAAGCGAAAGCAAGGGCTTTTTTATTTGGTGCAGAGAAGCACCTAAAAAAACACAAAATACAGAGAAGTAAAAACACAAAGAAAGTAAGAGGTAACAAAAATGAGTGAAGCAATTGATGTAACGACAACAGAAAAAAATGATTCAGCTGTAGAAGAGCAGGCAAAAAATGAGAATGAAGAGACTCCAACAGTGGAAGAACTTATGGCGCAGTTAGCAGAGGCTAAAGCGACAGGAGCAAAGCAGAAACAGGCATTAGACAAGGCTCTTAGAGAAAAAGGAGAAATCACTAAGGCTTTAAGAGCAAAGCAGACAGCGGAAGAACGTGCTACAGAAGAGAAAGAAGAAGCAGAAAGACTGCAACGTGAGAAGTATGAACAGGTTGAAAAAGAACTGAATCATATGAAAGCAGTATCGGCCTATAAGAGTTTGTCTACTGAAAAAGCGGTTGAGAACCTGATTGATGCAATCTCTGATGGAGATCACAATGCAGTCGCTGCATTGATTGAAAACGAAGTGAAATCGGCAGTTGCTAAAGCAGAAGCAGAGTGGAAGAAATCACGTCCAAGAGTAAATGTTGGCGGATCATACACTGGCATGACCAAAGACCAGATTATGCAGATTGAAGATCGTGCGGAGCGAAGAAAAGCAATTGCTATGAATCAAGAATTATTTTGCTAGGAGGTAGAATATGGCAGCAGAAGAGAATTTGATTAAGAAAGAAGATCTCAAGAGAGCAAGAGAGATCGAGTTTGTGGAAAGATTTGGATATTCCGTCAAGAAGCTGATGGAAGCACTTGGAGTAACAAGAAAAATTCCAAAAACATCCGGAACAATGTTAAAGACGTATAAAGCGTCCGGAACTCTGGTAGATGGAAAAGTAGCAGAGGGAGATTTGATTCCTTTGTCTCATTACAAAGTAGATCCGGTTTCCTACAAGGAGATTGTATTGCAGAAGTGGAGAAAAGCCACATCGGCAGAAGCGATCATCGAAAAAGGTTACGATCAGGCAGTGGAAATGACAACGGATGAAATGCTTAGAGACGTACAGAGAGGAATTAAGAAAGAATTTTTCGATTTCCTTAAAACGGGTACAGGAACAGCAACAGGAGTTGGTTTCCAGCAGGCATTAGCACAGGCATGGGGACAGTTGCAGGTTCTTTTTGAGGATGACGAGATTGAGCCTGTATTTTTCATGAATCCGCTTGATGTTGCTGATTATCTTGGCCAGGCAAATATTACCATTCAGAACGCATTTGGTATGCGCTATGTGGAAGATTTCCTGGGATTAGGAACGGTTGTTTTTGCCAAGTCCATCGACAAGGGGAAGGTCTATGCAACTGCTAAGGATAATATTGTGTTGTATTACATTCCTGTAAACGGTGCTGGATTGGACGAGGGATTTGTATTTAGATCAGACAGCACAGGACTTATTGGTATTCACGAAGAGGCAGATTACGATCACATGACAGTGAAAGATGTTGTTGCATCTGGAATCGCCATTTTTGCAGAAAGAATTGATGGAGTTGTTATATCAACCATTACACAGGCAGAGGGTACTTCTGTAACTGGCGAAGATACTAAAAATACGGGAGCATAATAATAAGGAGTGGTCAAATGTATAAAGTAATACATTTTTTCACAGACTTACAGGATAATTCACACCCTTATAACGTGGGAGAAACATTCCCACGTGAGGGTGTTTCAGTAACAGTAGAAAGACTGGAAGAGTTATCGGGCAAGCATAATTTGCAGGGAAAACCACTTATACAACTTGTAGATGATTTTTCGAAATATATGAATGCCCCGGAAGAATCTGTGGAAAACAACTCATATTCAAAGGATGAAATTGCCAAAATGCCAGTTGCTAAATTGAGAGAACTGGCAAATGAAAAAGGTATTGATAGTGCAGATAAAAGCAAATCAGAATTGAAAAAGATTTTGATGGAAATTTAGAGGTGATCGTAAATGGATGAATACACCATACTTGAGCAAGTGAAGATTCGCTTATTGCATTATAAGGTGAGTACAATCGAGGGTGAAGATGTGGTTGTATTCGATCATAAAAACGAGAACTTGTTACTCGAACAACTTATAAAGCAAGCGAAGCAAAAAATCAAAGAAATCCGAAAGTATCCATCGAATTATACAGATGAAATGATAGAAAAAGATCTGAATAACTATGAAAACATAGTTGTTGATGCGGTTGTTTACTATAGATCGCAGGCTGGAGAGTCTTTCATGAAATCATATACTGAAAATGGAATATCTAGGACTTGGATTGACAGCGGAAAGTTGTTCGATACTGTACTTCCAATATCGCATATTAGCTAAAAAAATCTGATTTTATCAGTTTTTAGAAGATTGTGCGTTATCGTATTGCTAATGCAGGTAATATGATAGCAGGCGGCACACACTAAAGGGTGGTGGGCGGTGTGCCAAAAAAAAGAAAGGCGGTATATGATTATGACGATAGAAATTTCGACAGCAATCATTATAAGCGTTTTATCTCTTGGTTTTTCCGTCTTTATGGGTATGAAGAACAGCAAGCGAACTGACAAAAAAGATATCGAAGAACGTGTTAGAGAAAACACCAGAATAAACATGAAGTTGGACAATATCAATTCGACAACGCAAGATATAAAGTCAGAGTTGTCTAGTGTTCGTACAGACATCCAAAAGCATAATGATAAAATCATTATTTTGGAACAGAGCTGTAAGCAGGCACATAAAAGAATTGATGAGTTAAACATCCGATTAAACATGAATGAAGATGATGAGGTGAATGCTTATGAAAAATTGGAAAAGTTGGGCAAAGGCCGCAACGATTAGAGCAGTAAAGACAATTGCACAGACTGCGGTTGGTGTGATTGGAGCAAGCACAGTGTTAAGCGGTGTTGATTGGAAAGTGGTTGTTTCTTCTGCGATTCTTGCAGGTGTTGTTTCAATGCTGACAAGTATTGCAGGACTTCCAGAGGTAGAGGACAATGCTTGAAATCAATAAGCAGGAAATGAGATATTCAAAGCAGGGAGAACGAGTTACCATCTACAAACGTGATGAAAACGGTAACATTGTGTATGAATCTTATAAAGATTCGGCAAGTGGTTCTGTGATTTATTACACAGATGAAGATGGTGACAAAATACCAAAAATCCTAGGAGAAAAAGTTGGTTTTTCAGAGCCAACTTATTTTTATGCAAATATCAGCAATAAGCTAAGCGAAGTATTAGTAAAAGAGTTTGGTATTGATGATTCGTCAACATATGTTCAGATTGTCACAGATAAAGGTGAACTGCCAATAAAGGCAGGGGACGTTGTTTGGAAACAATCAGATCCTACTTATACGGAAGATGGGCTTGTTGATGAAAAGAGTGCTGACTATGTATGCAAAGGCGCTGCTGATGAGGGATTGACGGTTGATTTGTTTTTACTGCAAAAGAATGTCAAATAGGAGAAGCGATGAAAACAATCAGTTTCGGCTTAAGCCAAAAATCCATACAAAATGCAATCAAGGAACTGCAAAAACTAAAGCAGGAACTTAGAAAAAAGACAGATCAGCTTGTCAAGGAATTGACCGAAGTTGGAATACCTGTGATCGAAAACAATATGCAGAAAGCAAATTACACATACGATTCAAAAGGTGTGCGCAGCGGTTCTGACACAGAACATTATACGCACGTAAAAATCAATGCGTTTGATACCAAATCAATTGCAAATTTGATCGTAGAGGGAAAAGAGGTTCTGTTTATTGAATTTGGAGCAGGTGTTTATTACAACGGATCAGCCGGAGCGAGTCCGCATCCAAAAGGACAGGAATTTGGATTTTTAATAGGTTCATATGGAGCAGGTCATGGACAGCAAAAAGTGTGGGGTTACTATGACGAAACTGGAGAACTGGTAATGACGCATGGTGTTGAAGCAACAATGCCATTGTTTAAGGCAGAGCAGAAAATCATAGATGAATATGTGTCTGTTGCAAAGAGGGTGTTTGGCAAATGAACGAGTTGAATTTGTGGGCATTAGAATTTGAAGATACAGTATTTAGTCTTTTTTCTTATGCCTACAACAAAAAATTTAAGAAGAAATACAAAGATTTATACATAACACAAGATGAAGAACAAGACGGTACGGCAATTTTCCCGACTGTACTTGTAAAACAGATTGATTTTAGAGAAGTTGGAAGAGATATTTCCGGGAATACAATAAACGGAATAGATCCAACATTTCAAGTGACCATTTCTTACAAGGGAGATAGGGAAAACTTGAAAGAACTCTCAAATTATGCAGTTATGTTTTTTAAGTCGAAGAAATTTGGTGTTTCAAATGTTTTTTATAACATTTCAAACAAAATACGCACTGCAACATTTAGGGCATCTAGGGTTGTGGGAGCAAATGACACATTAGTATAGTACCGGGCGTACATTTTGAGTGCGCTCGCTGACCACAAAAAGTTTAGTGGTAGAAAGAGAGGTAAAAATGGCTGATGCAGGTATTAGCACATTAGGTGTGCAGTTTGGCTATGCGGTTGAAACAACGGCAGGAAAAAAGCCAACAACTTTTAAACAGCTAACAAGAATTAATTCCATTCCGGGAATTACTATCGAACCAGAACAAATTGATGCGTCTGCTTTGGAGGACAAGGTAACACGATACGTAAAGGGTCGTGCTGACACTGGCGGCGCAATTGCCGTTGTAGTAAACATTACAACGGAAACGGTAAAAGAGTGGGAAGAGCTTATCAGTGCTTATCAGGCAGCTACTGGTGGTCTTAGAATGTGGTTTCAGTCATATGTTCCAGGACTTAACAAGTCGTTCTTCTTCGTTGCGCAGCCGCCAGAACTTATTCCGGAACCAGAATTTACGCAGAACGAATTACTAACAGTCGAAATGAATTTGACGATTGAAGAGTATATCGGTCTTGGAGATGCAGTTACTCTTCCTGTTGAGGCAGCATCGGGGGAATAACTGACCATTCGTCAGAAACAACAGAGGCTGTGACGAATGGTGAACAAAACGCCAAAACAGCCAATATGGATTATTCATCTTATTTGAATGATTCGGAAAAATAACAGTAAAAGAAAGGGCGGTCTACGGACTGCCCCTTTCCAGTATAAATACTGGGGAAAGGTTAGGAAAAAATGTATAAAACAATTAAAGTAGATGGAAATGATTATAAGTTACAGTATTCAGTAGAAGCGGCAATGTACGATGAGTGTACGGCAAAAGTTATTACTTTAATGACGGCTATTGGAGATGAGAAAGAAGATGAAGAAAATCTTAAAAGTAAAATCAAAGAGATTTCAAGTATCCCTAATTTGGCAGTATCTATGTTTTATGCGGCACTTTTACAGCACCATGGAACAGAAGCAGGGGATGGAACTGTAAGAAGCATTTCAGAAGCAAAAAACATTTTAGCGAGATATATTTTAGAAAATGATAGCGACTTTTTCAGCGTTGTAAATATGTTGCTTGAGCAGATGGGAGAAGATGGTTTTTTCAAACTGATCGGACTGGAGAAGATGATGCAGTCCGAGGAGGAGCAGAAAAAGGAAATGCCAGAGAAGAATTAACATTCGCACAGCAAATCGAAAAGAATCTTTTGCCCGCGGCATTGAAAGCAGGAATAACGCATAAGGAATTTTGGCAAATGACGCCAAAAGAAATAAAAATGCAAATAGATGTGTATATTGAGACAAAAGAAGAAGAATACAAAGCAAAAGAACATGAATGTTGGTTAAACGGTATGTACGTTTTACACGCCTTGGGTGCGGCATTTACCAAAAAGGATTACCCAAAAGATCCGTTAAAAGAAGAAAAAGACGGAAAGACAAAAGAAGAAAAAGCGAAAAACAAAAAGAAGAAAATGTTAGATTTGTATGTTGCTCAAATGCTTATCAGACAGGCTAACTTTAATTTGAGTAAAAAGAAAGAGAGTGATAGCAATGAAGAAACAGCATGACGTAAGAATTGACAGATCAAAACTGCATCCATGGCTTGACTACAAACTTACTGTATTGTTAAAAAAATGTGCTAAAAAGGGGATTTATCTCATCATCACAGAGGGATTCCGCACAAAGGAATACCAAGATAAGTTGTATGCCAAAGGACGCACAAAGCCGGGCAAGGTAGTGACGAATGCAAAAGGAAGTACATACTCTAGTCAGCATATGTGGGGCATTGCGTTTGATATTGCGATTCAGTACAAAAAGGATCTGTATGACATTAATACGATCAAGAAAGTAGCAAAAATTGCTAAAAGTATTGGTCTTGGATGGGGTGGAGATTGGAAAACAATTGTAGATACTCCACATTTTTATCTGCCGAAGTGGGGAAGTACAACAACGGAGTTGAAGAAGATTTATAAAACTCCGGATATGTTTAGGAAGTCTTGGGAAAAGAAAGTAACAAGAGATAAGGGATTGTTACTATGGAAAGCAACAACTAAGTTGACAGGAAGTTACTTGCGAATCCCTAAATCTGCAAAAGTAGAGGTTTTATTCGTAAAAACGGATAAATGGTATGCTAAAGTACGATACAAGGGAAAAGTAGGACACGTAAACAAGAAATATTTAGGTTAAAGAAAAGCGCACCTTTATGGTGCGCTATTTTTTTGAAGTGTGAGGTGCGAGAATGCCAGAATTAGATAGTTTAGAATTAAAAGTAGAAGCAGATGCCAAAAAGGCAGACTCTGCACTCGACAGCCTTATTGAAAAACTGCAAAATTTATCAAAAACATTAGGCGGTGTCAACACAAATAACATAAAGAATATTGCAAGTGCAATAAACGGAGCGACAAACAGTAACGGAATAAAGGTTGCGCAAAAGAGCGTTGATAATCTCAATAAATCAATAAAAAACATAGGAAAAGGTACAAAATCAAAAGACATTGAGATCATAAGAACAGATGGAGCGATAAAGAATCTTTCGGGCTTTGAAAACGCATTAAAAGAATTTGATTCATTCATTGAAGAATCTGGTAACAAGGTATCTAAGAATGGATTTTTAGATACTCCGTTGCAGAATCTGAAAGAGAATTTAGCGCAACTTAAAAAGCAATTTCCAGAGGCAAAAGAACTTATCCAGAGTTATCAAGAAGAGATTAAAATGATCCAAAACATGCAGGCAAAGTCTGCAAGCACTGGAAATGCACAGAAGTTGAGCGGATATTCCATAGAAAATGCACAAAAAAAATTAAATGCAGCACTTGGAAAAAGTATTCCGTCAGCAACGACAAAAAGTGTATCTGGAATGACAACAAAATTAAGTGGACTAAAAACTGCTTTATCAAGTGTTGCCAAAACAGCATCTGCCAATATGTTTAATAATTTTTCAAATGGCATAAATAAAGCAAAAACTGCATTAAGTGGATATATTAAAAATGCAATCAGATCAATAAATGTTTCTAAGGGGTTCAAAAGTATAGTCGGACACGTTAGAAATTTGTATTTTTCGTTCTTATCATTACGTGCAGTTGGCGGAATTTTGAAAAAGTCCATTACATCGGCAATGGATTACATAGAGGAATTTAACTATTTTCAAAATGCAATAGCAAAAATTGCAAACGAAAATAAAAACAATTACAAGAAATACGGATATACAGATGCAGACTCATATGCAGATAGTTTCCAAAGCAGACTTACATCCTTATCATCTAAAATGACAGGGTTCGACATAAGTAAAAACGGAGAATTAAGCAATAGCGGAAAGCAGAGTTTAGGACTTGACGTAACAGAAGTAACTAATTTCCAGTCGAGAATTGCACAAATGACTAATTCTGTAGGAATGTTTGGAGAAGCATCTATTGTATCTGCAAAAGCACTTACAATGCTTGCCGGGGATATGTCATCATTAACAAATGTTGATTTATCAACAGTAATGAATAACTTTTCATCTGGTCTTTCCGGTATGTCCATGGCATTGAAAAAATATGGTATTGACATTACGAATGCAAGTCTGAAACAGTTAGCACTTAGTTTAGGCGTAAAGAAAAACATAACAGACATGACACAGGCAGAGAAAGAATATTTGCGTGTTATTGCTATGGTGCAGCAGTCTAAAGTATCATGGGGTAATCTAGCAAACACAATCAATCAGCCTGCGAACCAGTTTAGAATGCTTAAAACAAACATTTCCCAGTGTGGAATGATGCTTGGAAGATTGTTTATGCCGATGGTTGAAAAAGTGTTGCCATGGCTTAATGCTATGACAGGTGCAATTAAAGACCTTATACAGCATATCGGAGATTTGTTTGGGATAAAATGGGCCAACAGCACAAAGATGAATGCAGGAACTGATGATTCTGGATATACCGACATTGCGGATAGTGCTGACGATGCGGCTAATTCTATCGGAAATGCGACAGACAAGCAAAAGGAATTTAATAAGCAGCTACAAGGTTTTGATAAATTAAACAATCTTACATCATCAAAAGACAGCGGAAACAAAAAAGGCAACGGAAACGGTTCTGGTGCAGATGTAAGTGGTAAATTGTCAGATGCTCTTATCAAGGCAGTAGAGGGATATGAAAAGCGTTGGAATAAGGCGTTTAATGGTATGTCAAACAAATCTGACGAGTTAAAAAAGAAAATCGAAGATTTGTTTAAGGGTGCATGGCTTACAAATGATGGAACAGAAATTGGAAAAGCCGTTGCAAACGTGTTAAATAAAGGCATAAACTGGGTAAATTCAAATACGTCCACTTGGACATCAGGACTTAAAAAGATTGCAACCATTATGGGTACTGCACTTAACGGTTTTGTATCTACTTTTAACTGGGATGGTCTTGGAAAAGCAATAGGAAACTCTATCAAGGGTGCGCTAGAAGCAACACAGACGTTTTTTGATACGGTAGACTGGACAAACCTTGGAAAAGGAATTTCAAAGACATTAAATGCGGCAATTAAAACCGGAGTAATTCAGCAGTATTTGAAAACTGCGGCATCCGTACTTAAAAGTGCCATCGAGACAGCATTTGGTGCAATAACGACATTTGATTTTGCAGGGCTTGGAAATGCTATTGGACAAGGGATCAATGATTTTATTTCAAAAATGAATGAAATAAACAAAAAGACTGGTCTTAATGGATGGCAAGAACTTGGAAAAACAATATCTGATGGTATAGGTGGAATATTGACATCTATAAACACAGCATTAAGTACAGTTGATTGGCAGTCAATTGGGGAATCAATTGGACAGTTTGTTGCCACCATAGATTTTTCCGACTTGGCAAGTAAGTTTGGAACGCTTCTTTGGAATGCAATTAAATCAGCATTTTCTTTGTTAAAAGGATTGATTAAAGAAGCACCGTTAGAAACCGCACTTATATCAGCATTTTCACTTTTTAAGTTAAGCGGAGTTGGGTCGGTAGTTGCTACTGTTTTATCACAGGCGATCGCTAAAAACCTTGCTGCAAAATTAGGTGTTGAAATAGCGGCAAATGAGGGTATAAAAACTGTGTTAAAAACTTCAATTGTGGATAAAATTGCAACGGCAATGAGCGGATTGTCGTTTACTGCAATATTAACTACGTTGGCCGGAGTTGTGGCAACAATTGGAGGAGCAGTTGTTGCTGTAACAAGTTTCTTTTCAATGTGGAAAGATGGTTTCAGTTGGCTTAAAGAAGCACTCATGGTAATTGGAATTGCCATAGCTGCGGTTGGTGCGGTTATATTAGGTGTGCCTGCTGGGATTGCGGCGGCAGTTGCGGCAGTTGTTGCCGGGGTTGCGACAGCAATAATTGTAGTGAAAGATAATTTTGGCACAATAAAAGAGTTTTTTTCATCGCTGTGGGAAAATATAAAAGGGATATGGGGAGCAGTTTCTGGTTGGTTTAAGGATAATGTAATAACTCCATTGGTAGGATTTTTTTCGCCTATTGTGTCTAAAATTACTGGTTTTTTTAAGGCATTGTGGTCTGGTATACAGGAAGTTTGGAAGAGCGTATCTGGATGGTTTAGCAAATATGTAACAACACCAATAGTGACTGTATTTAATGCAGTTAAAACAAGGGTGCAACAGGTGTTCCAAGGGCTTTGGATTATCGTGCAAGCGATATGGAAAGTTGCCTCTGGCTGGTTTAAGACATACGTTGCAACGCCTATATCTACGGTGTTTAATGTTGTAAAAACAACAGTAGGTGGAGTATTCAAAACATTATGGGGCGGAATAAAAAGCGTTTGGAATGGTGCTGTTAGCTGGTTCAAGAAAATAGTTGTTACACCATTAGAGTTAGCGTTCAAAGGATTAAAAAACATTGGAAATATATTCTTAAGTGCATGGAATGCAATTAAGGGTGTTTGGAATGGTGCCGTTGGATGGTTTACAAAGTATATAACAAAGCCGCTACAATCGGCATTTAAGGTAGTAACTAAAAATGTAGGTGGATTTTTCACATCATTATGGAGTGGAATTTGTAAAGGCGTAGCATCTGCATTTAACGCAGTCATAACAGGAATTGAAACGGCAGTAAACTGGATAGTGGGAGCAATAAACGGTATCATTGGTGGTTTTAACAAAATCGTGAGCGTTGCCGCAAAGATTGTTGGTGCAGACTGGAGCGGAGTGTCTAAGCTAAAAAAAGTTAAGATGACGAAAATTGATGTCAATAAATTTGAAAGCGGTGGATACCCTAAGAAAGCAAACTTGTTTTGGGCTAACGAGTATGGAAAGCCTGAGTTGGTAGGTAGACAAGGAAGTAAGACGGTGGTTGCAAATAACGATCAGATCATCAAAGGTGTTTCCGAAGGTGTATCAGATGCGGTATACAATGCAATGAATCCAGTTTTGACAGGATTAGCAATTGCAGTAAACAAAATGAATGAAAGCAAAAATGGCAATGCACTTTATGTTGAGGGTGTATCTGATGGTGACATTGTAAAAATTGTAAAAGCCGAAAACGATCAATACAAGAGAACCCACAATGGAAATCCATTATTTGCGTAAAGAAAAAGGGCAGAAATATTCTGCCCTTTTATTTTTTAAGAATGAGAGGTAGTAATAATGGCAGGATTTGTGTTAAGCAAAGGTCTTGTAATGATAGCGACAGGATATGAAAACGGTGAATACAAATATACAAAGTTAGATAAATTTATTGCGGCAGACAATTTATCTATCACACCGGGAAGAGCGCAAGACTTGGACAGTTATGTAAATGCAAATGGATACCTAAAAAGAAATGTTTTGAAACATATGAGAGATGGAATATCGTTTAGTACACCTTATATGTCATATAGCAAAATGAGAGAATTTGTATCACTTTTGAAAAAAGGAATGAAACAGCCAAAATGTGCATCACTACCAGAGAAAAAGGTTAGAATTGCATACTTTAACGAATGGGAAGATGACTACGATCATGGTTTTTTCTATGTGCCAGATATTGAATGGAAATATGGTGGAACATATAAGGGAGAGCCAACATATCAACCGATAACAGTAGAATTTATAGAGTATTAAAGATAGAGGTGATACAATGCTTAAAATTACAGAGGAGCAGAAACGGCCATTTTATCAATCCGGGTATTTCAAAAATTACAAATTTGATTTTAGGGATGTTGGACTTACGATTGATAACGAAACGCTGCATCAAGAATCTGTGACAATAAAGGAATCAATTTGCGATGATGAAGATTTGCAACTTGGTGGTTGTGTCGCATCATCTTGTGAGTTTGAGGTTTCTGAAATCTTAGACACAGATATTGCAGGATTAGAGTTTACAGCTACGATAGAAGCAAGAGATGCAAGTGACAATATCATTTCTAACGTTCCAATGGGCGTATATAGGGTCTTTTCTGCAAAACTTGTAAATGACACTGATTACAAGAAAGTTGTTGCGTATGATGCTCTATATGATGCAGGCGTTGATGTGTCAAATTGGTACAACAACTTATTTCCTGTATTGGCAACGCAAAGAGTATATGTAACTGGAGCATTAGAAGATGTGTGGAAACATGGTGAATACTCTATTGATTCTAGCGGAAATGCAGAGCCGTCTAAACTCGGAGTATCAGCAGATGAAAATCAAGGAATGACATATCTTGATACAAGTACAGGAAAGCTGTATCAGTCTATATCTGTAAATACTGGGCAAGAAGAGGAAGTATACCAGTGGACAGAAGTATATCAATGTGAGAAAAATTATAGAGATGAAGAGATTTATAAAAAAGTTACTGTAAAAGAGATGAGAGAATCTCTATTAAAACATTTGGGCATTTTATACGAAGTGCAAGACCTGCCAAACGACACAATGCTTGTAGAAAAGACCGTAGAGCCGTCAGAGGGGAGTTTAACAGGAACAAGCATACTGAAATACCTTTGCGAAGTAAACGGTGGATTTGGACGGATTAACCGCACTGGAAAGTTTGAGGTACTTATTCTTGGTAGCATGGGACTTTACCCAGAAGAAACATTGTACCCAGAAGAAGATCTGTATCCAATGAGCGGATCTGAAAACTATGAATATTTTGGAATGTCAGATGAGGAAGAACGACCTGAATTTAAGAATACAACTTACGAAGAATATATTGTATATTCCCCAACTTGTATTACAATAAAAGGAGATTCAGATGATTACGGAACAACAGTAGGTGACAACACAAGTAATCCGTATGTTCTTAGCGGAAACATACTTCTTTACGGAAAAGGAGTAGAGAGTCTGCAAGAGGTCGGGAAAAACATCTTAGAATATTTGCAATATGTATCTTATAAACCCAACACAACAACCCTGCAGGGATTACCGTATATGGAAGTTGGAGATATGTATTCTTTGGACAAACAGAACGATTCTGTAGACAGCTATATTTTTAGCAGAACATTGTCGGGAGTGCAGGCTTTATCTGATGAATATGTATCAAAGGGTAGCGAGAAAAGAACAAATGATCCATCGGTAAATAGTGAGATAACACAGTTACAAGGAAGAACTCTGAAAATCAAAAAGGACTTGGATGTATACAGTATTGAAATGACTAATATTGCAAAAAATACATCTACGAAATTCGAGCAGACAGATTCTACCATTGTTCTTAAGGTGGATAACAACGGTAATTTGTCTCAAGTAGAATTGAGCGGAGATCCTAACGAGGGTACAGTGTTTAAGGTGACGTCAAACAACATTGAACTTTCTGCTGATGATGTCTTAAATTTATTATCTGGTGGAACAATTGACATACAAGCAGGCGATGGTATTACTATATCAAGTCCAAACTTTACATTGAGCAAAGAAGCGATAAACATTATTACTGATAATTTTACGCTTGACGAAAACGGATCAGTTGTCGCAAATGACATAACAATAACTGGTGGAAAATTACAGATAAAAGCAAAAGAAGATATTCCATATATTGAAATGGAATTGGAAGATGAAAATAGCGAAGAAAGTGTATCTGCTGGAATATCACCAAGTGGAAGTTTTAATACAGGCGTATCATCTACTTGGGAAGAAAGAAGCTCAAGTGGATTGCTGACTTACTACAGAACACTTGTGTCTACAGAAAACAAAAATGGATCATGGGCAAGCAAAGTTGTAAAACAATATAGAATATCAGATAAAGACACATGGAGTACGGAAACAGAATATCCAGAAGCAACTATAAAATACGTATCTCTTTCCGGAGAAAAAATAAGCACGTTTACTTCTAGTAAAAATAGTAGCTACTTTCAGTGTGATGTTCCATTTTTTACGGAAATTGATTTGATGAATGATACTGACACAAAGTTTACGCTTGCTGATGGTTTTACATCAAATAGCGACTATTGGAATTATTTCAAAATGGTTGGAGCAATGGTACAGTTATGTATAGATGTAAGAGGTACACTTGCTAAAAGTGCATGGACAACGGTTGCAAAGTTTAACCACCAAGCATCGTTTGCAGGAATCAATTTAACACCAAAAGGATCAGATACAACCAATACAAGCATATTATATCCAATTGTAACAAGCCGAACAGGTAGCGGAAATAATGCTGTTGCAAGACTTGTGATAAAGCAAATGGAAGTAGGCGGTATAAAATTTGACGAATACTATACAGAGGTGCAGGTGTATCAGTATGGCGATACAGGTGCAACGTGGGCGCAAATAAACATGACATATTGTATAGATGTGTCAACATTGACGGAATAGGAGCGTGAATTATATGGCATATACGAAAGTAGAATACACACCAGTAAACTGGAAGAACAAGTCAGAGGGGCTGTTGACTCCACTTGGAAAAAAGAATCTAAATGTTATGGATGAGGGAATTTCAAAGATTGCGGAACAGTTGGATGAAGTGTATCGCTCATTTGCAGAAGAAATAAGCAAAATACCAACAATGCAGACAAAGGTTGATGAGTTTGAAAGTACAATATCAGCACTTAATAGTACCGTGACTACATTAAATTCAGACTTTACAACTGTAAAACAAAATGTTGATACATTGAGTACAACCGTCACAAGATTAAATAAAAGCGTACAAGATAATGAATCGGATATAGGACGTGTAACTGTTAAAGTGTCAAATGCTCTTGTTCAACCAAGGCTTATTAAAGCAGAAATACAAAATGGTGATGAATTTGATTCCTATGATTTTAGCGAAACAGTTGCACTTATTGTAAAGGGACATGCGAAGTTTGGAAATTCAACATCCGAATATTTTTATGAATTTATTCCATTTCAGGAAAAAGGAGTTTTCCCGGCAAAGATAGTGCCGCTTTTGATTAAAAGTGGAGTTACTGGTTTTGGAATTGACAGCATGGAAAATCCGTCAAATTCTGTAACAATTGGGTATAGAATAAGAATTAGAATAACTCCAGATGAAAATACAGGAACGGTTACTGTGTCAGAATATAGTGTAAAACCTAGCACTGTTGGAGCAAATGTAACAAAAAGCAGTTTTGATTTGTACGTACTTGAAACATCAAATTAAGAATGTGAGGTAACAGCATATGGCATACACAAAGGTAGAATATAATCCTGTAAATTGGAAGAATAAGTCCGAGGGACTTATAACCCCACTGGACAAAAGAAATCTAAACAACATGGATGGTGCAATAAAGACTTTAGCGGATTCTCTTGATGTTGCATACAATGAATTAGATACAAAGAAATTGTCAGTAGATGGAAGTTATAAGATCATTTCCGAAACGCCAACATGGGATGAAAAGACTGGAATTTTAAGATTTAAGTTTTATGACGGAACAGAATTTATGGTGGATTTTAATGTAGAAAAAATCCCAGTATCTTTTTCCATGAATGAAAAAGGTGTAATCACAATGACAACGGAAGATGGGACTGAATGGACTGCCGACATTGGAAGTTTGACACCAAATTACGTTTATGATGATAATGAAAGAATTGCAGTCACAACAAGTAAAGCAGAAGATGGTAGCACTCACGTAAGTTTTGATTTGAAAAAAGGAAGCATTACAAATGATTATTTAGCAAATGATTATCTAGCTTCTATAATTGCGGAGACTGTAAAGGCACAGACTGCATCTAGTGACGCCAAGAAATCAGCAGACAGTGCTAGTGAAAGTGCCAGCAATGCGGCATACGATGCAAAATTGGCACAGTCATACGCTATTGGCGGTAGTGAAATAAGAGATGGCGAAGATTTAGATAATGCAAAATATTATGCAAACGAATCGAAGAATCAAGCAAAAAATGCTACTGATTATGCAATATCAGCTTCTGCAAATGCAACTGCGGCCAAGAAATCAGCAGACAGTGCTAGCGAAAGCGCAAGCAGTGCAAGTGCAAGCGCAAAAACTGCAACAGATGCGGCAACATCTGCGAATACAAGCGAGACAAATGCCAAGAAGTCAGCAGACAGTGCGTCTAACAGTGCGACATCTGCATCGTTGAGCGAGACAAACGCTAAGAAGTCGGCAGACAGTGCAAGCAAAAGTGCAGCTTCTGCATCTAACAGCGCAACATCTGCAAGTACAAGTGAAAACAATGCAAGAGTATCAGCAAACAGTGCAAGCACAAGCGCAAGTAGCGCAAGCACAAGCGAGACAAACGCTAAGAAATCGGCAGATAGTGCAGTCACAAGTGCAAACAACGCAAGCACAAGCGCAAACAACGCAAGCACAAGCGAAACAAATGCTAAGAAATATTATGAGCAGACAAAAAGCATATCTGAATCATTTGCAGGGACGCTAAGACCAAAAGGAACTGTTACGTTTGCAAATTTACCATCTGTAAGTTTAGCGGAAACAGGTGATATGTATAATGTGTCTGATGAGTTTACTACGACTACAGATTTCGCAGAGGGAGCAGGAAATACAATACCTTTAGGGTCGAATGTATATAAAAATTCTGATGGGAAGTGGGACGTATTAGCAGGAAGCCCGGTTACAGGAGTAAAGGGAAGTGCAGAAACAGCATATAGACGTGGAAATGTAAATATCACAAAAGAAAATATAGGACTTGGAAATGTTGACAATACAGCAGATAGCGAAAAGAGGGTTAGTTATGCTACGAGTGCAGGAAGTGCTGATAGTGCAACGAAAGCAAGCAATGATTCTGCCAATCAAAAGATTACATCAACATATATCAAGGGTGTAGGGATTAAAAATCATACTGTTACAGTTACAAAAGGAGATGGAACGTCATCATCATTTGAAGTACCTGATACGGACACAAACACAACCTATAGTCTCAAGAAAACAGGAAGCAAGATACAGCTTGTTGGCAGTGACGGAAGTACAACGGAAGTCACTGATGATAACACAACATATGACTTGGATGCAATGATAAATGCCCTACCTGTAGGTACGGATGATCCTGTTGATAATGATTACTACGTATCACAGAATGTAGACGGTGGAACAAGTAACACTGGCTATTTTCGTAGACCTGTAAGCAAATTGTGGAATTATATCAAGACCAAACTTGCTACTGTAGCGACTAGCGGTAGTTATACAGATTTGTCTAATAAGCCGACCATAGGCAACGGCAAGGTTACGGTCAACCAAAATGGTACGACTAAAGGCACATTTACAATGAATCAGACAGGCGATACTGTTATCAATCTTACCGACAGTGATACAAACACCAACACATGGCGTGACGTGGTAGACAGTTTGGACAGCACGAGAACCGATGCTAGTTTAAGTGCAAACCAAGGTAGAGTGCTAAATGATAAGTTTGCTAATTATTTACCATTGCATGGTACAGCCGACATCGCTACATCGGTAACGGATTATGGCGATACAGCAAAACATATACAAATTGGATTTAGTGGTGCTGGTATTACTGGTGATGATATTAAGTATATTGCAGGATATACAAGTGGCGATGGCGGTAATCTATCTGCTAAAATCAAGGATATATCCAAAGACGCTCTGAAATCATGGCTCGGTCTTGGCTCTAGGGCATATGATTCCACTAACTATCTGCCGTTGAGCGGTGGTACAATTACAGGGAGAATTGTTAAAAATACGAATGGTTCATGGATAGGCGATAGAGATAGGGCTGTTGTGTATTCTATGTATCCGGGAGATGACAGCTATGGTTGTGTAGCATGTATGCCTACAAAGAATGGTTCATGGTCAATGGGTAATTTAGGTGGAGTGGAACACTTAATATTTAACTATGCTCCAGATGCAAATTATAGTGCCAATAAAAACGAAACCACTCATGTGTACTTGCGTCCAGTTGAAGGTACAATTGCTCTTACCAGTGATATTCCGACATCTCTTCCTGCATCTGATGTATACGCATGGGCAAAGGCTTCCAGCAAACCAAGTTACTCTTGGAGTGAAATCGGTGGTAGACCCACTACTCTTAGCTCTTTTACCAATGATTCAGGATTCATAACTGGAATAAGTAAGAGCTCGGTAACAGACGCACTTGGTTACATCCCTGCAAGGATTCGGTCGACAACATATAATGGTACAATGGGGACAAGTGCAGGAGATGGCGGAAGAATCGGAACTGCAAGATTTACAATACCAAATGACAAAAGTGGAAAGTCTGTAAGAATAATACATCTTGAATCAAATTACAGCCTCACCACTTGTAGCTCACCATCTACAAGCGGAACAACTGTAACGGTCAACGTACACTCCGATACAATCACGAGCGGAAATCCATCTTTTGGCGGTAGAGTATTGTATGTGATTGAGGGCGAATTTTAGAAAGGAGACTAATATGTATACTATAGCAATTGATGATAACGGATATTATAAGTTAGGGGATGGAAACCTTGTAGAGGTCAATGATATACCAAATGTATATCCATTAGAACGATTGATGGCGTATAAGTACAATGAGAATACAAAAATGCTTATACTGGACGAAGAAAAACAAAAGGAAATTGATGAGGAAATAGGCTATATAGATAACACTGACAAACCGACACTGGAAGAACGACTAGAAGCAATGGAAAGTCTCATGTTGGATATGTTATCAGCAGATGGGGGTGAGTTATAATGACAAGCAAAGCAATTATTACATTTTACATATATCAGATACAGTTAGAAAGAATTACAATTGATGATGTCCCTGTAAAATACAGGAAAGATGTTGAAAAAGCGTTGAATGATGTCGGAAAATGATGATTCCTTGACAGTTTGCAAGACCAAAATTGTGAGATAATGATTATGCCGAAAGGCAATCAAGTTTCGGTGGGGACAGGGTTTAATTGGCGTTGGCTCTGTCCCTATTGACACTATCGAACAAATGTTCTATAATGGGTGCAACGCTACCAGTGGACTTGCAGGGAGGTATTTCATGGGAGAAAAAGAAATAAAGGCTGAGATTATCGGTTTGATTCGCAAGTGTAAAAGCAGAAAGATTCTCTTGATAATCAAGGGATTTGTTGAAAAAATAGTGTAAATGAAAAGGGCTGACACAATAAGCATGTCAGCCCGATTTTTTTGTTGTCAGAAACATATTCGTTACCTTTTTGTTTTTTGTATATATTTAGGTATTATGGCTACTCCGTTGTATCCATCCAAACTTAATGTGGAATATTCTACTATCTGCCCATATACCATCACATAATCCCCGGATTTTAATTTGCTGTACTTTGATTTTGTCCTTTTGCTAAAATAGATTTCTATGTTCCCTCCGCTTACATATGATTTTTTGCCTTTTCGTTCCGGTTTTGCATAAAAAAGACTTCTCTTTACTTTGTATTTTTTAAGATATGACGGAACATCATAATAACTTTGAAAATATCTACTTTCCGACAAGTAACATTTAACCTTTACATATTTTCCTTTCAGCTTTTTCTTGCCGAAAAACAATTTATCATGGTACATTCGCTTGCATTTTTTCTTATATGATTTCCCTTTTAATGCGTCAATCTTTTCGCTTGCATGTGCCGTGCTTGGGTTGAAACTTACTGGTGTCACAACAAGTGACAGTGCTAAAACTAAACTTAACATTACTTTCTTCATAACAATCATTCCTTTCTTTTCTTTTCATACAAGTCATTTACTATTAGAAAAATGTGTTCTTTATCTGTTTCTGACAACTGCCACAATTTTTCTACATTAACTATAAATTTTTCGTCTTTTGAAATCTCTGCTAAGAATCCACCTATGTTTTCCAAAAGGTTATCAACACTTTTCGATTCTTTCCATCCCATTAAGTATGCAGGCGAAATCTCAAGCACAGTTGCAATTGACTGTATTTTGTCACTAGGTATATTTGTGACTATGTTGTTCTCATACTTATATAGCGTTTGCTTTGAAACGTGAATTTTTTCGGCAAGTTCAACTTGCGACATTCTTGATAACTCTCTTTGTTCCTTTATTCTATCACCGACTGTCATTTGTACGAACCTCCTCTCTTTATGTATGACTTAATTATAGCACAAAAAAGTTACAAGTCAAGAAAAAAACAACTTGACAAGTTGCGAAAATGATGTATAATGATAGCAACTTAGCAAGTTACCATAACAGAAAAAAGGAGGTAGTAACGATGATAGATGTTGCGAAACTGCGTGGTGTAATTGCCGAAAACGGCAAGACACAATCTGACGTAGCAAAGATGATCGGAGTCACTCCAAAGACGTTCTACATGAGAATGCAAAAAGGCGTATTTGGCAGCGATGAAATCCAAATTATGATCGACAATTTGAAGATCGATCAACCAATGGATATTTTTTTTGCTAAAGAAGTAACTTTATAAGTTGCTGAACGGAAAAGAGGTGATAAACATATGGATAGTTTAGGACAAAAATATCTCGACAGCAGAGAAGTGGCTGAAATGGTAGGGAAAGAGCATAACAAATTGTTAAGGGATATAAGAGTTTACATAACTCAGTTAAATGCGGCCAAAGTTGGACACACCGACTTTTTCACAGAGAGTCAGTACACAGACAAGTCTAACAGACAGAAGCCTTGTTATCTTGTCACAAAGAAAGGTTGCGAGTTTATAGCACACAAACTGACTGGGGTAAAAGGTACAGAGTTTACAGTAAAGTACATAAACAGGTTTCACGAAATGGAAGATACAATTAAAACTCAACTTCCACAGGGAAATGATTTGATTGCACTTGCGGTTATCGAAGCTCAGAAAATGATTGCCGAAAGAGACAAGCAGATAGAACGAATGAAGCCGAAAGAGATATTTGCTGATGCTGTAAGTGCTAGTAAGGACGCAATATTAATTGGAGACCTTGCTAAACTTATAAGTCAAAACGGATACCGCATAGGACAAAATCGTTTATTTGATTGGCTAAGAAATAATGGGTATTTGATTAAAAGCGGTTCTTCAAGAAACAGACCTATGCAAAGGTATGTAGAACAAGGACTGTTTGAAGTCAAAGAAACGGCAATAAACATGCCGAACGGAAATGTCAGAACGGCTCTTACTACTAAAGTCAGCGGAAAGGGTCAGCAGTATTTCGTAAATAAATTTCTTCAAAAAAGAGGTGAAAACGATGAACGAAGTGCTGAAAGTAAACTTTGACAATTAAACTGTATCGGCAAGGGATTTGCACGAGGAATTGAATATCAAGACAAGGTTTAATTACTGGTTTTCCAGAATGTGCGAGTACGGATTTTCAGATGGTTTGGACTTTTACTCAAAAATGAGTAAAACCAAAAATGCGGGCAGAACCCCGATGGATCGGTGAGGATTACAAAGACAACAAAGGTTACTGGAAAAGGGCAGTTGTATTTTGTAAACAAATTTTTGAAAGGAAGTGAATAAATGAGCGAGAGAGAAAAGGATATCGTAAAGAAGTTGAATGAAGCAATCCCTAAGATGTCAGATTTTGACAAGGGATATATTCTTGGCAAAGTCGAGAATATGGCTGAAAAGAAAAAAGATTCCAAAGAATCAAAAAAAGAAAACAAATAGGAGGTGGCGAAAAATGTTTAGGCTTGCCCCGACACACAAGAAAACAATTATTTTAATTCTTGCCATCTCACTTATATGTTGTAACTCAATGGCTTCTGCAAGGACACGAAAAATTAAGGTGTCCAATGCAGAATTGAAAAGGCAGGGAATGAAGAAACCTATGAAGATGTATACGCAGGGCAACGTAGAACTGCTTGCTAAGCTGATAATGGCAGAAAACGGTCATGCAAAGCATGATGAAACGCTATGGCTTACTGGAGTTGTTGTTTTGAATCGTGTTAAGTCTAAGCAGTATCCGAACACGATCAGAGACGTTATATATCAACGTGGTCAGTATTCAACAGCAAAAAAACTTGGAAATGTGAAACCGTCAACAAGGGCTTTGGAAACAGCAAACGAACTGTTGATACAGGGAGTTGGAGATTATCCAAAGAATCTAGTGTTTCAGTCTATGTTTCCGCAAGGAAAGAAAACATACAAGGTGATTGACGGTGAGTATTTCTGCCTTGCGTAGAGAAAGGAGATGATCGAATGTGGATTGATCCATTTTGGGCAGGGGTTGCATCTACGATATTCGTAGAACTTGCACTAATTGTAATTAGTGCATTTGTTACCAGCCATAAGAAGTAGGGGGTGCATGAGTTGGCTAAACAGTCAAAAAAGCTGACAAGGGAACAGAAAAGAGTTGTAACCAATCATTATATGAGCGTAAAAAAATGGCGGCTTATAAAAGAAACTGACTTTTATCTGTACCTGTCAAATATAGACACAGGAAAGCAAAAAATAATATGTAAATATTGAGAAAGTGAGGAACTGATTATGGTAATTACAGATTTGAATTTATTGAGCGTTGAGGAATTAGAGACGATTGCAAATGTTTTGGGAGTGTTTACAGTGATTGAGAATGGACGGATTGTCGGTTTGGAAAGAGAGGGAAATGATGGGAGATAATAAGAAGATTGTTTATTGCGTGGATGAGGTTCACGCAAAGTATGTTGAACTGAAAACAAGAATTGATATTTTGAAGTCAATACTTGAAAAAGATGATTATATATCTGAAAGTATGCTGTTCCATGTTTTAGGTATTTATGATTTTGTACACGATCTTAGGAGAAAAAGGATGGAGGAAGAAGAAAATGAAAAAAATTGAGATCAAGGCGTTACGCCTTGAAAACTTTATGAGTTTTGTAGGCGAACATATTATTGATTTTGGACACATTACAAATGTATTCGGAAGAAACGCCACAGGGAAAACTACAATCAAACGTGCAATTCAGTATGTTCTCGGAATAAAGGGAGAAGATGGCAAAAAAATAACAGGTATTATTTCACACGATTCAGAGGGAAATGATATTGCAGATGGTGCCAGTGTAGAAATCACATTGAGCATTGATGATGATACCTACACCTTGAAAAGAGAGTTTTTTAACACATACTCAAGAAAGGGAGAGCCTACAGGAACTGCAACAGATTGTTATGTGGATGGTGTAAACAAAAAGCCAACAGAGTTTTCTAAATGGATTGCAGATAACATATTGCCGGTGGATGCCTTGCAATACTGCATGAATGCAAATATGTTTTTTTTACAGGATTCTGTTAAGCAGCGTACAATTTTGGAAAAGGCATTTTCTAAAAGCAAAGATGAAGAAATCCTTAAAACCATCAAAGACCATGAATTGATCGAGGATTTATTAAAAAACGGAACAGTCAGCGAGATCAAAAGCACTATAAACAAAAAGATTTATGGCGGTCGTGGAAGAAGTGCAGAGATTGGATTAAGACAGCAGGCAGACCAAATTGAGCCTAAAATCAAAGAATTGGAAAGCCAAAAGGTAGATGAGGATTTTGCAGAACTGGAATTGCAAAAGGCAGACCTGCAAAAAAGATTATCTGAAATTGAGAGCAAAATTTCTGGCGATAAAAATGATTTGTTGGAAAGAAAATCTGACAATATTATGCATCTGAAATTTAAGGCGAATGATATTTTACGTTCTGCGAGCGAAGATTTGATGAACAAACGATCAGAATTGTCAAGGAAATTGGCAAACTATCACAGAAGTGCTAGTGATGCAGAAGAAACGCTGCATGATAGTTTATGTGATATTGAAAAAACAAAGAATGAAATAGCAAAATTGCGAAAGGAATGGGAACAGGTAAATAACATTTCGTTCGCAGAGGATAATGTTTGCCCAACCTGCGGCAGACCTTATGACGATGATAAAGTAAAAGAGATTATCGAAAAACAGAAGAAAGCAAAGGAAAAGGAATTAAGCCGGATTGAAAATGATGCAGAAAAGGAAGAAATAAATCTAAAAGAGCATCAGGCATTTTCTGACGAATATGCAGAACGATTGCAAGGATTGAAAGATGCAATTAAATCCATGGAAGATGAAATTGCAAAAATGCCATCAGAAGTTGATATGACAGGCAACAAAGAATATACAGATCTTCTGAAACAGATTGAGGATGAAGAAAAGGAAATTGATTCCATGAAAAATGTATCTTCTAAAACAGTTGCACTAGAGGATCAAAGAGACAAGATGCTTGCGGAGATTGCGAAAGTAGATAAAAGACTATCTTCTGCTGAATGGAATGCAAATATTGACTCCAGAATTGAAGTTTTGGAGAAACAGAAAGATAACCTTGAAATCGAGATAGCACAGAATGAAAAGGCGTTATACGTATTATCAATGTATGATCGCGCAAAAAATGAATGCCTTGAAAATGATGTAAATGAAGCATTTTCTCAATGCAGTGTTCGGCTGTTCCGAGAACTTGTCAATGGAGATACAGAGCAATGTTGCGAGATCCTTTACAACGGAGAACCTTATAGCAGAAATCTTAATCTGGGCTTTGCCATGTTGACGGAAATCGAAGTATGCCGGGCGTTTCAAAATGCTTATGAAGTAACTATGCCGATTATTGTTGACAACATGGAGAGCTTAGATGAAGAACGATTGCCAAAAATAGACGGTCAATTTATTTGTATAGCAAAAACAGAAGATGATGAACTTGTTGTATTTGCAGATGGAGGTAAAACATATGGGAATTAAAGGATATAAAGCGTTTGGAAAAGAGCTTATATGCAATCCTGATGGGATTGCAAAGCAATACAAAGAACATACGACTTTCGAGGAAGATGGGGATGTTGATTTAGGACCATGCAGAAAGGGAGTCATGCATTTTTGTGAAGATCCGTTTGATGTCTTGAGCGCTTATCCGTTAGTTAATTCAGATGGAGAAATAACAGAATTTGCAGAAGTAGAAGCTGTTGGTGATGTTCGCAACTACAAAGATCAATCTATCACAAATAAATTGCACATTGGAGCAAAGCTAAATCTTAAAGGTTTTGTTAAGGCTTGCGTAGATTTTACAATCGAAAAAACAAAATTTGAGATAGACAAAGATAGCGATTCTGATATTAGCAGTGGAGATTACGCACAGATCGGCAGCAGTGGAGATTACGCACAGATCGGCAGCAGTGGATATTCCGCACAGATCGGCAGCAGTGGAGATTACGCACAGATCGGCAGCAGTGGAGATTACGCAAAGATCACATCAGAAGGTAAGAAATCCGTGGTTATGGCGGCAGGTTTTGACTCGATGGCAAAAGCAAAAATTGGAAGTTGGATCACTCTTGCCGAATGGGTAAGAGTAAATGATGATGATAAAACCATTTGGAAACCAAAATGTGTAAAAACAGAGTATGTAGACGGAGAAAAAATCAAAGAAGATACATTTTACAAGCTGATTGATGGAGAATTTAAGGAGGTTAAAACAAATGACTAACGAAACAGCAGTTGCGGAGAAAAAAGAATCTGTAAGAACATTTGACGTTGCTCTTGCAGAGAAGTTAGAAGAAAACAAAATGGCACTTCCAAAGAATTTCAACAGAGAAAGATTTGTGCAAAATACATTAGCATTACTGCATGACAATCCAGATCTTATGAAATACAAGCAATCTGAAATTATGATGGGCCTGATGAAAGGAGCAACATTGGGACTGGACTTTATGAACAAAGAGGCATATTTGATCCCATACAAAGACCAATTGCAATACCAAACAGATTATCGTGGAGCAATCAAACTAGCAAAGCAATATTCGACCAGACCGATCAAAGATATTTATGCAAAATTAGTAAGAGATGGGGACGAATATGAAGTTGCGGTTGTTGACGGAAATCAAACGGTAAATTATAAGCCGTTGCCATTTAATGACGGAGAGATAAAAGGTGCATTTGCGGTTGTCATATTTGAAGATGGCACAATGAAATATGACGAAATGAGCAAGAAAGAGTTAGAGAACACCAGACAGCACAGCAAAATGAAAAACGGTTCTGCATGGACGGATTATACCGGGGAGATGTATAAAAAGACAGTTTTACATAGACTGTGTAAAACCATTGATTTGAATTTTGAGAACCCGGATCAAAGAAAGATTTTTGTTGAAGATGTTGCAATTGAAACAGACATAGAAAAAATTGCAGAAAATGAAATTGAAGAAAATGAAAACTCCGTTGATTTTGATGAAGATGTAATTGACGGAGAAGCAACAGACATTGAATAGAAGAGAGGAGATTTAACTATGATTAAAGCAAATGGTGGACATGTAGAATTTTCTGGAACTACAATTGAGTTGATGGCTGAATATGCAGCTGTGACAGAGAGCTTGTTTGAAATGTTTGTGAAAAATCACGGAGAAGTGGGGAATAGTCTGGTTAAACGTGCATATAAAATTGGAAAGAATACGTATAAAGAAGATGCAAAGAACGATATGAGAGGAGAAGATAAAAATGAGAATCATATCTAGTGAATGCGATTATGACGCTCCATATGACAAGTGCTTTTTATCAATTAGAGAGTCAAATATAAGCGGAAAGTTTCAGATTGTAGCATCACAATACATGACTGAAACAAGCGAAAGTCATGTTATGGGTAACTATAATACAGCAGAGGATGCTTCCAAAGTGCTTAATTCATTGAGAAAGTGTTATTTTGATAATTACGCCTATTATGTATTCCCTAAAAATTCAGAGTATTCAAGCAGGGAAAGGAATGATAGAAATGATTCTCGAATGTATCGCAACAGGAAGCAGCGGTAATTGTTACATTTTACAAGCTGACACTGGTGAAAGACTTGTATTGGATGCAGGGATATCAATATCTAGGTTAAAGCAGGCTATTGATTTTGACATTAAAACCTTAAGAGGCTGCTTGATAACACATCATCATAAGGATCATGCAAGATGCGTTGATGAATTGGAAAGGATTGGGGCATATGTTTATATGCCATACGATATAGAAAATACAAAAACACTTAAAAAAAATTATTTGGGAGGTTTTTCTGTATCATCTTTTCCACTGGATAATAACAATGGAAGTTTTTGCCATACAGATGCAGACGGAACAGAATGCCCATGCTACGGATATATGATAGAGCATGAAGAGATGGGAAAAATGCTTTATATAACGGATACGCAGTATGTAAAGTGGAGATTCAAGGGAATAAATCATATTTTACTTGGCGTAAATTATGACAAAGAAATTGTTGATGAAAACGACACCAAACGAAGCCATATATATAGAGGTCATATGTCAATAGAAACAGCTTGCAGATTTGTAAGTGTGACGGACTCTAAATGCCTTAGAAACGTCATAATGTGCCATTTGAGCAAGAGTAATGGAGATGGTGACAACTTCATGGCAAGAATGGAGAAATGCGTTAAAACAGCAAATGTAGACGTTGCAGAGGCAGGTAAAAAATGGAGATTAAGAAATAACAATTGTCCTTTTTAGAAAGGAGATATTTTGAGCGAAGCAGAAACGATTGTTGAAATGTTCCGAGACAAATTGTTTGAGTGGTTTAATTCTGATGAGATATTTGATAGCAGGGCGTACAACACGTGCAAACCATATCAAACACTTGTTGATGAACTAGAGGGTACGGTAAACAAAATAGCAGACGAGTTGAAAGCGAGGCATTGAAATGAAAGACGAAGAATTGAAAGCAGAGAATACGGAAGATGTTGTAACTTACAAATGTCCAAGATGCGGAAAGGAATTTGAACATCTTGAGAGCATTAAACCTAATTTTTGCATGAACTGCGGATGCGGATTCTACTGGGAGGATGATGAAGAGGAATGAATAAAAGAAGTTTTGCACAGGCAATGGCAATAGAAAAGAAGAACAAAGAACGCCTGTTGAAACTGAATCCCAGGCTTAACGAAAGAAGTGGAATTTATTTCTTGACAAGGATTGATGAAAACGGATTCAAGTATGCGTATGTTGGACAGGCAAAGAATTTGTTACAACGACTTGCATCGCATTTGTCGGGGTATAAGCAACACATAGATTTGTCTCTTAAAAAGCATAAACTATGGTCGCAGGAAAATCCGTATGGTTGGGTCGTGAATTTTGAGAATTTTTCACAAAATCGGCTAGATGAGATGGAAAAATACTACATTAAGAAATATGCAGATGACGGTTACCAACTTCGAAATGTCAGCGTTGGTGGTCAAGGGTCTGATCGGTCCAGTGGACAGATTGGAGAAAGAAAGCCACCAAAGGGATATAGAGACGGTGTTGAGCAAGGCAAAAAGAACTTGGCAAGGGAATTATCCAGTATTGCCGAAAAGCACCTTAAAATCGAAATCAGAGATGATAAGAAGAACAACAAGGTGTCACAAAAGCAATACGATAAATTCATGGATTTATTGAGAGTAGGTGATTCAGAATGATATTTATGATTAAGCAGTTTATAAAAGCATGGCTGTACTATCCAAAATTAGTTAAATACCTAAATGATAGGCTGAATATTGATTATCCAACATCACGTTTCAGATATTCGAAGCATTGCTGTTTAACGGCAAGAAAAATAAAGAAATCTGGTCGTTGAATTTCAACTTATAAAATGAAAGGAATTGAACGTAACGGCCAACAGAAATCAAAGAAAGGAAAGTATGGTGGATAACAATTATTTTTGCGATGGTCAAATGAATTTATTTGACTTTTCAAAAAAGCCTATATGCATTACAAAACCAATAAGGTTGATAGAATTGTTTGCAGGATACGGTTCGCAAGCCATGGCATTGAAAAAGATTGGTGCTAAATTTGAGCATTATAGAGTTGTTGAATTTGATAAGTACGCCATTGCAAGTTATAACGCAATACATGGAACAGATTTTCCTACAATGGATATAACAAAGATTCATTGTGATGATTTAGGGATAGAAAATACTTCGGATTTCACTTACTTACTTACTTACTTACTCATTCCCATGTACTGATTTGTCTGTTGCCGGGAAACAAGCAGGAATGTCTAAGGGGAGCGGTACGAGATCAGGCTTGTTGTGGGAAGTTGAGAGAATACTAAGTGAAATAATAGATGGTTGTGGAGAATTGCCACAGATATTGTTCATGGAAAATGTACCACAGGTACACGGAAAGAAAAACATTGAAGATTTCAAAAAGTGGTTGGAATTTCTTGAAAGTTTAGGTTACACAAATTATTGGCAAGATTTGAATGCTAAAAATTATGGTGTGGCACAGAACAGAAACAGGTGCTTTATGTTTTCGTTTCTTGGCAATTACTTATATGATTTTCCACAGCCTATACCCCTCAAAAAGAAGTTAAAAGACTATCTTGAGGATAATGTAGATGAAAAGTATTACATTAACAATGAAAAGGCAGACAAGCTGATAAAACAGCTTATTGACAACGGCACATTGCCACAAAACAGTCTTAACAGACAGACAGAAAGACAGACAGACTTGCGTTGACGGAACAATCAATAAACCGCAACAGAGAGAAATTGCAAACTGCATTAAGGCAAGATATGACTGCGGAATATCAAGCTTGCGGTCAGACGGAAACCTTGTTGTTAAGCAATCAAGCAACGCAGATTGAAAAGCATGATTTAGGAGTGATTATGGCAGATGTAAGTGTAATAGGTTCTCTTGAAGCAAAATTTGAGAGTACAAACAGAATTTATGATGTGGGGGGGTGTAGTCCAACATTGAGTACAATGCAAGGTGGCAATCAAGAGCCGAAAATTCTTGAAGTAAAGCAGTTAGGATTTATGGATAATGGAACAGGAAAGCACCAATCAAACACAGTATATGACGAAAATGCAATTTGCCCTAATATCACAACAGTTGAGGGTGGCGGTACACAACAGATTAAAGTGTGTGAAAGTCAGATAGTTGCTATGCGTGGCAGAAATCCTGATAATGCGTCAGATAGGACTGTGGGGAGTCCAACAGAGCAGAGACTAGAGTTAAATAAACAAGGAACAAGTAATTGCTTAACTAGTGTGCAGAAAGACAACCTCGTTATAGAAGAAAGCATAATACAAAGGGCAAGAGGTTTTAACAAAGGCGGTCAGTACGAAATATGTCCCCCTGTTACTGCACATAGTTTCCAAGAAAACAATCTATTAAAATGCCAATACCGTATACGAAAATTAACACCAAAAGAGTGCGGACGGCTGATGGGTGTATCTGATGAAGATATTGACAAAATGGCAGCGGTAAACAGCAACACACAGTTATATAAGCAATTCGGAAACAGCATTGTTGTAGATGTTATGTGTGCTATGTTTCAATGCTTGAACATTAGACAAGGAGAGTGATTTTAATGAAGATTTTAACAAACAAGAAATACAAGTGAAAACATGAAGGGTAAACACACGTACTGCTCTGCTTGCACATTTTCTTATGCGTATAAAGAATATTATGGCAGTGTAGAACACGAAACTTACGGTTGCTTGCTTGAAATTCCTTGTGAGGGTTTCAGAAAGAGAAAGGAAATGGGCAATGAAAATAATTGATTGGATTCGAAAAAAGATAAATGCAGGTTATGATAGCTGCTATGAGGTAATGAAAGAGAATTTTTCAAAATCCGATGACGAGTATCAGTGCCATGGAATGTACGGTGGAGACAGCGGCACTGGTTATCTATCATATGAATGTATCCACTGTCCGCACTTAAAATTTATACAGGAGGCAGATTTGAATGATTGATGAATGGAGCATCATCCAAAAGTTGCAGCGTGGACTTGATGAATGCCTGTTGAAAAATCCGAATGAAGAAGATTCGGAAATAGTTTCAATAGTTTCCGAAATTATTAACACGTTAAAAATTAAAGCAGAGCCAAAGGTTTATTGGTCACAAGTACCAGTCGATACACCAATATTGGTGTCAAATGATGGATTAAATTGGCACAATAGACATTTTGCAACATTTAGATTCTACAGTGTGTTTGCCTGGGATGATGGTGCTACATCTTGGACAACTTGCAAGGTAACTAAATGGAAATATGCGAGGTTAAAAGAAAATAAAAGGAGGAAGAAAAATGACTAATCAAGAAAAGTATAAAGAAGAGATATTAGATCTTGTAATATCTAATGCGTGTATAGGAGTTGATAATGAAACTGGTGAATTGGCTGCTTGCAGTTCGAGGGGTGGTTGTGCGTGGTGCAAATTTTATGATGATCCAGCACCTTGCGCTAAACTAAGGAAAAAATGGTATAACGAAGAATATGTTGAACCTAAAGTTGATTGGTCGGAAGTGGCGATTGATACCCAAATATTGGTATCGAACAACGAAGTAAATTGGTATAGGGGTTATTTTGCTGGCTTTGACGGAAACTTCGTGTCTGCTTGGAAAGGTGGATCAACATCATGGTCGGCTCAATTTGCTGATTATGTAAGTAAGTGGAAATATGCAAAGTTATTAAAATAATAAGGAGGATGAAAGCGATGAGAAATTTAGAGGTTTACGAAGAAAGTTTAATGGAGAATTATTTAAACTCTAACTACAATTATGTAGGTGTAGAAGAAAAGACCGGGGAAATGAGAATCTGCAAAGACATAAAATGCTCTGAATGTTCAATCGGAAAACTTAAAGAAGAAAACAAATTACAAAAATGCTCTGACGCATTTAAGATTTGGGCAAATGAAGAATATAGAGCACCAATGGCTTTTTGGGAGGATGTTGATGTTGATACCCCAATACTTGTAAGAGATTATCCTACCGATTGTTGGCATAAAGCACATTTTGCAAAGTATAAAGATGGAAATGTGTTAGCGTTTAAAAATGGGAAAACATCTTGGTCGGTTGACCAATATTCTTCATTGATTGAATGGAAATATGCAAAACTTGCAGAAAGTGAGGAGTAGAAAATGAGTATCGCAGGAGAAAATAAAGAAGTGGATGAGATATTATATACATTGTGCCAGCACAATGTAAGTATCATGGGTGGGTGGTGCCCATTCCCAGCAACCGCAATAGCAAAGACACTTGATATGAGTGTGCATAAAGTAAGATACCATTTGAGAAAACTAAAGCAGCAAGGGATCGTTGATAGTATTCGTGATGGTGGAATGACGGAGTATGGAGAACTATTTTGTAATAATGGGTGGCACATAACTGAAAAAGCACACGATACAAACGAATACAAAAAAGCGTATAAGGAAGAGAGAAAATTATGCGAAGAGTGCTTCGATATTGACATTGGTAATTGAATAGCGTGAATGCAGAAAGGAGACGGAAAATGAGAACATTGCCAATATTATTTAAAACGGAAATGGTACAAGCACTTTTGGATGGAAGAAAGTCCTGCACAAGGCGAGTGATAAAACTTCCCGACAATATGACTGGACGCCCCATCGGAAAATCAGGAGATAGTAGCAATCCATTGGGATTTTTTTATATAGGAGGAATAAAAAGACCACCATACCAACCGGGAGATATCCTGTATGTCCGGGAAACATGGGGTAAAGGATATGAAGAAGGGACATATATTTATAAAGCAGATGATAAACTCGCAGATCTTCCGACTTTTAAGGATTCAACAAAGTTGATATATCATCCGTCCATCCACATGCCGAAAGATGCTGCAAGAATTTGGTTGAAAGTAACCGATGTAAGGGTGGAGCGGTTGCAGGAGATAACGGAAGATCAGACAGAAGAAGAAGGCTTTTTATTTACGCCACCTTGCTTACATCTGACAGGCGAAAACTATTGCGATATAGATGGACCGTGTACAAGCAAAATTAAATATTGTGATATGGGTGCAGGGGAATTGTTTGGAAAAGTGTTATGGAACAGCACCATAAAGAAAACTGACATCGATCGTTACGGTTGGGATGCGAACCCTTACGTGTGGGTGATTGAATTTGAACGGTGCGAGAAACCGGGAAAGGAGTAGGAAATGAATATTGACGAAGCGATAAAACGACACAAAGCTATGGCAACAGAAGGCAATGTCATATTTTCAAATAATCCTGATCTTGCCGAAAAACACAACAAGGAACACGAACAGATTGTAGAGTGGCTTGAAGAGTTGAAATGGTATCGTGGTATGTTGAAACGATGCCGACCTTTCACTCTGTTTGTGGAGAAGCAGAAACAGCCTATAAAAACATGTAGTCATACGTTCGCATCATGCCACCATACAGAATTACAGTGTTCAGAATGCCCAGTGACTGAATTGTTAGGCGAAGAATTTTCCAAGGTAATAGCTAGGTGTTATGAAGATTTTTATATGGCTGGAGTCTATGCAGGAAGTGCGTTTGGAAGATATGAAGAGTTGGAACACATAAAGCGAAAGAACCACGAAGCATCGGAAGAAGCAAAGCGTGAAGAATTTATAACTGGCAGGAAAAAGAATAGAAGCATAATTCAAAGATTTATAATAATGAGATGATGAAGATGAACATTGATGAAATAATACACTGGTTGAAGGAAATGCAAGGTCCAGCAATGAGTGAAGCGGAATTATACTGTGCCGGGTCTTGTTACGGTACTGGCGAGATGGCGTATTCATCTCCAGAAGATTACGCTTTATACGAAGCAATCAATGCTTTGGAACAGTTAAAAGAGTATTGGCAGTTAGAAGAGCAAGACAGACTTATCAAATTGCCTTGCAAGGTGGGATATAAGATATATAGTATTTATCGTTGTTTCGATGATGGTGTGCAGGAACTTATAGTAAAAGGAATACATATGCATTCTTACACGCCTACTAAAACAATATTATCCATTGAATTTGAATCTGACGATCAAAGATGCTGCGGTAAATTAAGAGCAGAAGAACTTGGTAGAACATTATTTCTAGCAAAAGGCGAAGCCGAAGAAAAACTGAAAGAATTGAGAGGTGAAGAAAATGAGTGATAAGCAGAGCAATCTCACAGACAAAGAAATGGAAGATTTACAGAACATAGTAACTGACACATTAGCAAGTGTATGTGCTATGGCAGACAAGCACAACATCGACAGAGATAGTATGCTGAAATACTTTGCTGATATGCTCACAGCTTTTGCAGAAGTGGCAAGCATACAGAATTATGAAACTAACCACACCAATGCAGACAGAATAAGGCAGATGTCGGATGAAGAATTAGCGGAGCTTCTTATAACTTTTAAGAACACATTCGGTGAAGAATACGAAGGAGAAGCTAGTTGTATGGAATGGCTTCAATCAGAAGCAGAATAGGAGAGGTAAAGAAGATGAATAACAGTGCAAGAATAATTAAAAACTTTATTGAGTTTCAAAGAAATGTGTCTACTGAAAAAGCAATACATAGCCTAGAAGAATTAAAACGCTTTGTTATGTGGGATGATGTTGAAAATAACAGCTTTTCAGCAGACGCTTATGAGGCTATTGATTTGGCAATTGATGCGTTGAAAAAGCAGCTCACAAGATTACAGTAATTTAGATAGGAGAGAGCATGGAAGATAGATATTTATTCAAGGGTAAGAGACTTGATAACGGAGAGTGGGTGCAAGGTTATCAAGCAAAAGGTTTGGATGTGTTTGATATACATTACAAAGAAGTCCATGTAATATTTGAACTTAACACAATGTTTTATTCTAGAGGAGAGACAGATGGATGGTGCGAAGTAGACCCATCTACAATCTGCCAATGCACAGGATTGAAAGATAAGAATGGTAATCTGATTTGGGAAAATGATGTCATAAAACATCATTTTGGGGATATATATGCACAAATCAGATATGGAGCATATCAAAGCTGCTTTGATAGTCAAAAAACAGAACACATAGGATTTTATGTGGACTGGTCAGGAGGCAGACATTATCGAAAAGACTTAGGATATTGGATAAACACGGTTAATGCGGAGGTTGTTGGCAACATATTTGACAACCCAGAGTTATTAGAAAGTGAGGGATAATATGACAGAGAGTGAAGCAATTAAGGAATTACATGAAATAAGACCGAGAGGTGGTATCATCCCGCAAAAGAGAGCCGAGGCTTTAGATGTGGCAATACAAGCACTAGAAAAGCAGATACCAAAGAAACCTATACGATGTCAGAGAAGTCGCATGGGTAATGATTATGAAGATTATTATTGCGCTTGCGGCAATTTTATAGGCTATGAACCACAAATAACTACAATGCTTAACGATGGTAAAATACCTGTCAAATTTTGTGACAAATGCGGTCAGAAATTAGACTGGAGTGGAGAAATTGTTGGAAAAAATGTATTTTGTGAACACGATTATCGTGTTTTGGCTGATTTTCAACGAACGCAGGCAAAATCTAAAAAAACGACGCATTATGTTATAGCTAAATGTATTAAATGCGGCAAAAAACAGAGATTTATTGATAACGGTTTTGGACAAACAATAGGAGGTGTAATAGATGAGACCGATTGATGCAGATAAGATTGATTTTAACGAAGTTTTTGCTGGTGAAAGTGAATTTGCACAAGACACAAGAAATGCGGCACAAATGTTGATTGACAAACAACCTACAGTCTATGATTTAGACAAGATTGTGGAACAGTTAGAAGAAGAAAGGGAACTTGCATATGCTGATTTTGACAGATATGCGGAAGAAGTCGATCCTTGTCTTGATTCTGAATGTGATGATTTTTTTCATAAAGGTTTAGGAAGAGCGATTAAGGTATTAAAGGAAGGTGGAAAGAATGACTAAAAAACAATTATATACTTGTGATATTTGTCACACAGATTATGCAAATAAAGAAGATGCTATAAAGTGTGAGGAAGAACATTGTGGTGTTGTGCAGGTTACAGATTATAGAATACAAGCATACTGCAAATATCCGCATAAACTTGAGATAAAATTTTCAGATGGTACAAAACGTTGGTACAGACAGTAAAGGCAGGTGGAAAGAATGAGTAGAGAAGAAATTGTAGGTGCATTAAAAACTTTACAAGATTGTTGTAAAACACATAAACGTTGTGAAAATTGCCCATTACGCAATGAACCTGCGAGGTGTGGAGTGACAAGTGCGTCACCCAATATGTGGCACATCAATGAACCAGAGATAACAATATGGAAAGCACTAAAATGAGTAAGGAAGGTGGAAAGCGTGACTAATGCTGATAGAATACGGCAAATGTCGGACAAGGATTTAGCAATATTTATTATGTGTCCGGCAGAGTATGATGAGGAATTTAATAAGAGTTGCGGATGCAACGGAGAAATGAATAAAAACTGTTATCAATGTACGTTGAAATGGCTACAGAAGGAAAGAAAGGAATAACGAATCCATGGTAAACCATGGTTATGCAGCGGAGAAAATAAGAATGGCTGTATAGAAAAATAATCATTGTGGCTATAAGGTACGTAACGGAAACAATACGTATCGCATAAAAGCAATCTAAAAATTTATCCACGATTACAAAGTGATTTGTAGCGTGGTGTTATGACAAAAAAATTAAAAGTATGTTGGGTAAGTGCAGGAATATCAAGTTTTATGGCAGGTTATCTTGCAGGAGATGTAGATAAATGGATCTACATTGATATACAAGACCAACATACAGACAGTATCCGATTTATCAAAGATTGCGAAAAAGCAATCGGGGAAGAGATTGAGATACTACGATCAAAAGAGTACAGAAGTGTAGAAGAGTGCGTCAGAGTGTTTGGTGGGTTTAGAAATCCTGCTAATGGATTTGCTCCATGCACAAACTGGCTGAAAAAGAGAGTGCGTAAAGAGTGGGAAGAGCAGCACAAAGATTATGAACTTACATATGTATGGGGCTTCGATCTAAAAGAGAAGAGCCGGGCAGAGAGAACAGTTGATGCAAACCAACAGGCTAACCATGAGTTTCCACTTATTGACAAAGGATTGTCCAAAGAGGAAGTACATGGACTGTTTGATAGAACATTTGATTTTGCAAGACCGAAAATGTACGAACTTGGTTATCCAAACAACAACTGCATAGGATGTGTCAAAGGTGGAATGGGTTACTGGAACAACATCAGAAAAGACTTTCCAGAAGTGTTTGAGAGTCGGGCAAAGTTGGAAAGAGATGTTGGATACTCAATGCTTAAGGACAATTACGGAAAACCTGTATTTTTGGATGAACTAGATCCAAACAGAGGAAACATGAATACGGAGATTTTCCCTGATTGTGGAATTATGTGCTATCTAAACCTGTAGATTTCGAAAGGAGAGAAAAAATGGAAAGTAACAAGAAAACTTATAGTGATAAGGAAATATATGGTGCCTTAAAAATTATAATGGACACATGTAAAAACAGTGGTTCAACATGCAGAGATTGCAAATTGTCTAACAGCGAGAGGGGTATCACTTATTGCGGATTAAGCGACACACCCATTACATGGAGACTTGCCGATCTACCGAGCGAATGGAAACCGTTTGAAAAAGGAAGAGGGAAAAAATGAACAATAAAATGAGAGTATATATCAGCGGAAAGATTACTGGTACTGATGATTATATCGAAAGATTTCAAGAAGCAGAAAAACGCATAAACGATCTTATGGACGTAGATGTTATAAACCCAGCAAAGATATGTTCTATGATTCCAAAGGATGCGTTTACATACAATGAATACATGGAGTTGTGTATGCTCTTGCTATCTAAATGCGATTACATCTATCTTATGAAAGGATGGGAAGAATCCGCAGGAGTAAACATGGAATATGGCTATGCGGTTGCCGCTGATAAAATCATACTAAAGGAGTGATGACTTATGCCAGATAAAACCCATAGTAGAAAATCAAAAGTGATTAAACGTAAGGATGCAGATTCGAAAAAATGCGTTTTTCCAAACTGCTTTGTATGTCCGTTGCCAGACTGCACTTGCAATAAAATGTTTAAGTCTGAAAGACAATATCTTCGCAGGATGGATATGTTTAGGAACTTTCAAAATTCTGCATTAAACGGTACGACAGAATACAATTTGCAAAGACAGTACCCGGAATGCACTGATAACGAATTGACGGTAAGTATAAAAAGTATTTTTGAATCAATGGAACGACAAAGGAGATGAGGAAATGTTGATTTTAGGTGATTTGCTTGAGCATATTGATGAATGCGAGGTTGAAGTGTGTAACGGATCAGGAACAACACTTTTTGTATTAACATTAAAGGCGTTGGAAAAATCAGGTCTATATATGTCGGATCAACTATTAGACAGTGAAGTTTTAACTATAAACTGTAGTAATGTAAATCGGTTGCGTGTAAACGTGAGCATAAATGAGGAGGTGACAGAATGAAACAATTGGGAGATGAAATAAATACTTCCATCTTAAAAATAGCTAGTCAAGTGGAAGAAACAGAAAGCGAATTTATATTTCGGTTTCTTAGTAACTTTGCACATTCAACGTATCAAGTTGTTATCGAGAAAGAAGAACTTTTTAAGTCTATTCAATTGATTAGAATGTCTAAAGAGTTTGGCCCTAGTATTGATAGGCGATGGGAGACAGCCACGCAACAGTTAGAATGGTACAGACACGCATATGATCGTGGCTTTCAGGACGGGGTTGAGAGAGAATATGAAAGAATTAGAAACATTATGGAATTTGAAGATAAGGAGGAACAGAAATGATTAGAATTATAGAACGTGGAACCATTAAGATAAAACAATGTAAGAATTGTGGGTGCCTATTTTCTTATGAAAAGGAAGATATTGAGCATAATACGCATTCTGATTTTAGAGAATACAATTATTACTATATAATCTGTCCACAATGTAAAGAAGAAATACGGTTAGGAGGTATTAGAAAATGATTAAATTAGAACACGTAGTATTAGCTTCACCAGAGCAGATGGAGTTTATCGTTGAAGGTATGAGAAACGCAAAAAATTCGTGGGATAAGAGCGATAGTGAATTTGAAACGGCTGGATATGACATTATTGATTTCCATCTTGGAGAGGCGGACCATGGATTAATGCAACAATTATCCGATGCAGGCACGGATCACAGAAAGTATATGCGAATGATGCCGGTGTATGCTAGAATTACTGCGCCTTTATATTGGTGGAAAGAATTTGATACTTATAAAGTTGGAACTGTTTCAAACTCTTGCAGTACAATGCATAAGATTGATGAGAAAGAGTTTACTTTAGAAAATTTCTCATGTGAGCATTTACTGAATATGTCTAATAATGACGCAGGAGATGCTCTTTTCTTTAATGATGCAAATAACATTAGGGTAGATAGTGATGATCTGCTTGGTTTAACGATTAATGTTCTTAATTATTATCGAGAAAGGTTTAATAAAACAAAGGACAAACGATATTGGTGGCAGATGATTCAGCTTCTGCCGAGCAGCTATAACCAAACACGTAATGTCATGATGAATTATGAGGTGTTGGCAAACATCTATCGAAGTAGGCGATGTCACAAGTTGGATTGTTGGAGAGAATTTTGCGATTTTGTAGAAACTCTTCCTTATTCAGAATTAATAACAGGAGAATAAAATGAAAGAACAATGGAAAGAGATTAAAGGAAATAGAGAAATATATGAAGTAAGTAATCTGGGGAATGTTAGAACGAAAGATAGAGAAGGTGCTAGAGGTCGCAAAATAAAAGGACATGTTTTAACACAACATGATAACTCTAATGGTTATCCTAGATGTGGAATGAATATTGACGGTAAGCCAAAATCATATTTAGTTCATAGATTAGTAGCTAAGTTATTTATTCCAAATCCAGATAACAAACCAGATGTAAATCATAAAAATGGTGACAAACACGATAACTCTGTTAAAAATTTGGAGTGGTGTACAAAAAGTGAAAACGAAAAACATGCTTGGAAAAACGGATTAAAACGTGATGTTGCAACAAAAGGTGAACTTCATGGGATGCATAAATTAAGTAGAAAAGATGTTGAATACATAAGAGAGAATCATATTAGAAATGGTGGATCTATGAAAACTGGAAGATTAGCAAAAATGTTTTCTGTTAATCCGCAAACTATAACAGAAATTGTTTCGGAAAGAATTTGGAGAAGTATTTTACATTAAGGAGGAATGAAGATTATGACTCAGAATGAGATAGTGGAACTTATGAGATTATTAGACGAATCTGACATAACAACATGGCCGCTAGATGACCAACTTGCTATTAGCGCAGCGTACTTAGCTTTGGCTAATACTGTTGCTCCGATAGTGTTACGAAATGCGTCTAAAGACGATAAAGCAACATTTTTATTTAAGGTAAGAAAGGGGTGATGTTTATGGTAGCGATTGAAAAAAACAGCGAAATGGAAATTTGGTGTGCTGACTATATAAACGATCCGGTTAAAAAATTACACGGTGACTGTAATATTAAAATTGTGCAGATAGAACATGCTACAGGCGATGACTATATTGTCGAGTTTGTGAGAGAAGAGAGGTAATGTTAAAAATGACTGATGAAGAAAGAAATGTACTTGTAGAACAATCTATGGAGAAGAACAAAAAAGGTTGTGCTACGAAAAGAGCCTTAGAAGCACAAAGAAAACTATATGAAGAAGCATATCCATTTCACGATGTTGGTGGTTATGAGGATATGGATGAGATTGCATTTGGAACTAACGATACAAGTGATAACAGATAACGGAGAGAAAACAATATGGAATGTTGTAGATATTGCACTTCTGAAACTGGAAGAAAGGTAGGTTGTCATGGCACTTGTGAAAAATACATTAAAGAGCGATCAGAGTATAACCAAGAAAAGAATCGCATTTTTAATGAAAGAGTACGGAATAACGTGATGGTTAGTTACATTACCGATCCGGTCAGAAGCGTAAAAAGAAAGAAACTTAGGAGGAAAAAATAATGGCACACAATAAAAGAGCAGCTATGCGAAGAGAAGCGAGAGAGCAGAAAAAAACGAAGTTGAACAGTTTGGAACATGAATGGCTTGCAAGAGCAACAGTTCACCCTGTAGGCGGCAAGGCGTTAGACAAGATGGCCATGAAATATTATAAATTTGGGTTGGCAAATGGAATGTCAACATCAAGTTGCATTATATTTCTAGCACTTCATGAATATTTTGGATTTGGAGAGAAGAGAATCAATACTTTGATGAAGTGCGTAGCAAAAGAATCCATGAAAATGGATGAAGCACCAACAGAATTTAATGTTGACTTCTATCAGAAGAAATTAGAAGAGGTTATGGACATTTCTTTGGAATCTTATAGCGAAGATAAGATTCTAAATACGGATTATAAATAAGGGGGCTGAGATTATGGCTAGAAAAAGGTCATTTAGTCGTGATGTAATCACATCTACGTCATTTTTGGACATGCCATTGTCTGCACAGGGGTTGTATTTCCACCTGTGCATGAACGCTGACGATGATGGCTTTATCGACAATTCCACAAGCGTTGCTAGATATTGCCAAGCAACAGCAGATGATATGCAATGCTTGTTCGATCGAGAGTTTATACTTCCGTTTCCAAGTTCTGATGTAATAGCAGTGAAGCACTGGAAACGGCATAACACGATACAGTCAGATAGATATACGCCTACGGTATACAAGTTTGAGATTTCTCTTTTGGGCCTTACAAAGCAAGGGGAATATACTTTTAATGAGAGAGAGGCCAACTGCTTGGCAACAGAAGCAGGTGCGTCATGGAAAAAAGTTATTAAAGATTTGGAAAGACCTGGTACTGGTCTACGTAGACCAAAAAGAAAAATCATTAAAGACGATAAAGGAAATATGGTTCGCCAAAAAATAGAAAGAACAAAAGGTGGATATGTTGCAAAGACGAATCATCTCGATCGAGGAATAGGTACTCCAGTAACGATAGTTGTACCAAGATCATTTGTAAAACCAACAATTGCAGAATTAAAAGAATACTGCGAACACAGAAAAAATAATGTGGATGTAGAAAAGTTTTACAGATACTATGAATCAAGAGATTGGTTCATAGGGAACAAAAAGATGATTGACTGGAAAAAGGCTATAAGGGACTGGGAACTGATGGAGAAGAAATCCTTGCCCTTAAAACAAACAAATGACAGCGAGGTAAAAGCTAATGACTAAAGATGATGCAGAAAAAATTGTAATGATGATGGAAGCGGCTTATCCAAACTATCATCCGAATAAACGATATACTGTAAACGCATGGGGCGTACTTCTGAAAGACTATGATTATGATGTGGTTGAAATGGCGTTAAAATCTTATATTATGAGTGAAAATAAGGGATTTGCTCCGTCAATCGGTCAAATTGTAGACATTATACATCGTATTCAACGCCCTGATCGGCTAAACTGTGCGCAGGCGTGGGCGTTGGTATCAAAGGCAATGCAGAACAGTATATATCATTCTGTGGAAGAATTTGAGAAATTGCCTAAAACAGTGCAAAATGCCGTTGGCTCTCCTGGAGAACTTAGGTCTTGGGCAACTTCTGAAAATTTTAACGAGAATGTAACAAGAAGCACATTCTATAAGATTTACAACCAAGAACTGGAGAAAGAAATACAATCAGAAAAATCAACCAATGAATTTAGAAACGCTATTGAGATCAAAAATTCCAAGTCAGAAAGAATGCTTATTGACAGTGAAAACGAAAAATCTTATCAAGCTGTCAGAAACAACACAATCAATGAAATTGACTTGGACGCAGTAAATAGTGTTCCAATGCCAGAAAGATACAGAGAGGAATTTTGCAAATGAATAAAGAAGAGTCAAAATCTTCGGTGTCAAGACAAAAGAAAATGACAGACAAAAGAATAAGACTTGGTTTGTGTCCTAAATGCGGAGAAAAGCAGGACAGGGACGGATGGTATTGTTCAAAATGTTTGAAAAAAAGAAACAGTTATTTAAAAGAATCTAGAGAGTTTTACTCAAAAATAGGTATATGTCCAATATGCTGTAAGAATAAACTGTTTGGCGATGAGAAATCCTGCATTGAATGCAGAGAGAAGAAGCGTAAAACAAGAAAAACAACCATAAAAGAAGAAGATAGGCAAAAAATAAGAGAACAAAAGAGAAATACTTACAGAATCAGAAAAGAAAATGGCATTTGCACAAGATGCGGAAAGAAAAAAGCGGCATATGGTCGCACAAAATGCGCTCTTTGCTTGAAGAAAGATGCACAGAATCACATGAAAATGGATATTAAGCCAAAAGAGCATTATATCAAAAGAATGACTGCTGCGCATCTATGCCTAGACTGTAAAAAGCCTGTGGACAGGGAAAATAGTAAACTTTGTCAGTCGTGTTGGCAAAAGCATCATGATATAGGCGTAAAAAATGCCAGTGAGAATAAATATTGGAGAGGATACGACAAATTGATTTTTAAGAATTTTTAAGAATTAGGAGATGTGCTTATGAGGTTTTCAAAACTGACTAAGCCGGAACTTGATTATTTTCTAGAAAACGCCAATTTTACCGAAGAAGAGGAAAAAATATTTAGGATGCTTTCCAAAGGAAAATCAAGAAGTCAAGTGGGGTTGGAAATTTCGGTTTCCGACTCTACCATTGACAGAAGAATACGTGATATAAAATGTAAGATAGCAAGGGTAGGTGATGGGATATGCAATTGAGCGATTCCGATCTGTTGAAATTTGCGGTTGAAAATGGTATTATCGACATGAAAGCCGTGCAGGAACAGATCAACATGAATGAGCGAAAAAAATATCTTGACGGACACAAGTTTAGAAAATGGAAAGGAAGTGGTGGCAAGTATTACACATATCTTCCAGACAAGACATCAGAAAGCGGTAGAAAACTGCTGAAAAGGAGTACGCTTGAATCTCTGGAAGATGGAATAGTTGATTATTACAAAGAACACGAGAATCAACCTACATTTAATGAGGTTTTTGATGCGTGGGTCGAGCAGAAGTTAAAATACGGAGAAGTGAAATTGCAGACTGCGCAAAGGTATAAGAGTGACTATTTGAGGTTTTTTGCAAACTCAAGAATCTCAAATATGGAGATAAGATTTATCAATGATGATATATTGGAGGATTTTGTCAAATCGACTATACACAATGAAAATCTCACATCAAAAGGATGGGCAAAGGTTAGGTTGATTTTGAATGGTGTGTTTAAGTATGCGGCAAAAAGAAAATATACAGAAATCAGCATTACACGCTTTATGGGCGATTTAGACTTGTCGAGAAATATATTCAGACGCAGGGTAAAAGATCCTAAAAAATCAGTATTTACTAAAGCAGAAGAATATATGATACAAGACTTAGCATATAAAGCAAATGACGTAATATCTCTTGGAGTTGTGCTTGCATTTAAGACAGGTCTTAGAGCCGGGGAACTTGCCGCCCTGTCGTGGGATTGCGTGACGGCTGATTATCTGCGGATCAGAAAAATGGAAATAAAATACTTTGGTGACGATGGCAAAGAAGTATATGAAGTAGTTGATTCCACAAAAACAGAAGCAGGGGAACGAGATGTTATAATCACGGACGAAGCAAGGCAGGTTCTTATGAGGTTAAAACGTCTTAATCCATTTTCAAAATATGTTTTCGTGAAAGATGGGAAAAGAGTTAAGGCAAACCATTTTTCAAGGCGGTTGTATCGTATGTGTGAAACACTTCACATAGAACCAAGGTCGTTGCACAAGGCAAGGAAAACCTACGCCACAAAGTTGCTGGATGCAGGAATACCTGAATCTATTATAATGCAACAGATGGGACATACGAGCATAACAACGACAAAGGAGTTTTACTATTTTAACAATCGAGCCGTGAAAGATGTATCGTCCATGCTGGAGACGGCACTTTGTCCAAAAGGTAACCAAGGTAATCAAAACAAAAGGTACAGTTAGAACAGTTAAAATGCGGTTAAACCGTTGAAAATACTTGCTTTTTCGTAGTCCGAAAAGTGAAGAAGAAATCCCGAGTCGGGGTTCAAATCCCTTTTCCGCTACTAACAAAAAAATACTTTGAGAACCTTGAAACCCTTGAAAACACTGGAAGAAAGGAGAGACTGCACGGCTTCATCTTTTAGAGTTTTCAAGAGAGGTAATCAAAAAAGTAGTCAAAAGTAATCAAAAATCGAACGAATGTTCGATATTTTTTTGCCTTAAAATAATTTATCTAGGTTTTGTTATATAAAATGGCAAAAGTTCTAGGATTTGTGATAGTTTTTTGACAGGAATGTGACAGTTGCCTGTCTTTTTTTTATGCAAAAATTTATTCATAACATAGGAGGTGCATAAAATGTTTTCAGAAGAAATTTTAGAAAAAATAAGAAACAAAGAAGAGGTTTTGCGTGTTCCATTGGTATTCCAGTGTGCAATGATTCATGCGATACAGGAAGTTTTGGATGAGGAAAGAGAGGTAGATGTGGATGAACAACCAATATCAACAACCACAGAATAATTTCCAGTACAATCCCGGCTACAACGCATATCCCTACAATCCTTGGGCGAATTTGCAAAGAATGCCGCAACAGGAACAATTTCAAAACATTTCACAACCTGTTCAAGCTGGAATCAACGGCAAAATTGTATCTGATATGAATGCAATTGCCGCAAATGATGTACCAATGGATGGATCAGTTGCTATATTCCCGAAGAATGATTTATCGGAAATATATGCCAAGCAATGGGCGTCTGACGGTAAAATCTCTACGGTCGTTTTTAAGCCTGTTCAATCTGAAAACCCTATCAATTTATCGTCAGATGAACAAAAAGAGAAATTTGGGCTATCTGATGATGTTACAGAGGTGTTTATGCAGAAGTTCGATGAATTATTCGAGAAAATAGAACAGATTGAAAAAAGCATCGGAAAAAATTCCGTTCCAAAAACAAGAGCGGCAAAAAAGGATGGTGAGTCATAATGAATCCTATGATGAATATTATCAAGAACAAAATTATGAATGATCCACAGATAAAAAATAATCCTATGGCACAGAATGCTATGCAGATGATTCAGAGCGGAAATACGCAGGGCTTAAAATCTATGGCAGAAAATATGTGCAAAGAGCGTGGGATTACAGTAGAACAGGCAAAAGAAGAAGTTATGAAATTATTTAATTGATACATTTTGGGTCGTGCGCACATTAAAGACAGTCTACCCGATGTAAATAAAATTTACGGAGGTAAACAAAATGTTCAATGGAAATTCACCAAGTCTTGCTGATATTGCAGCAGTGACAGGCAACAATCGTGATGATGGTTTTCTCGGTGGTGATGGGATCTGGGCAATTATCGTATTTGCTATGATCTTTGGCTGGGGCGGTTTTGGCAACGGCTGGGGTAATGGTGGAAACGGTGGTGCTACACCTTTTGCAGCCGGGGCATTAACTCAGGCAGATTTACAGAGAGGATTTGACACGCAGGCTATCGTTGGAAAGCTTGACGGAATCACAAATGGAATCTGTGATGGGTTCTATGCAGCAAACAACAATATGCTTACTGGATTCAACGGAATTAACACCAATATAATGCAGACAGGCTATGGCATTCAACAGGCTATCAATGCGGACACAATCGCAAATATGCAGAACACAAATGCTTTGCAGTCTCAGCTTGCTAACTGCTGCTGTGAAACACGTGAAGCTATTCAGGGCGTAAACTACAATATGGCACAGAACACCTGTGCTTTGCAGAACACCATGAATACAAACACGAGAGACATTATCGACAGTCAGAATGCAGGAACTAGAGCTATCCTTGATTACCTTTGCCAAGAAAAGATTTCTTCCTTACAGGCAGAAAATAATGACTTGCGCAGAGCGGCTTCGCAGGATCGCCAGTCCGCACTTCTTACTACGGCAATGTCTGCACAGACACAGCAGATTATCAATTCTGTGAACCCACAGGCAGTTCCTGCATATGTTGTCCCTAATCCGAATGCTTATGCGTATGGATGTGGATGCAGCACAGGATGTGGCTGCTAAAAGTAGCTGCTAAACAACTAAATATCAAAATATCTTAATCAATTAGTCTAAGATTAGCTTAAAGCTAGTCGAAGATTAGTCCAAGATTATGTCTGCTTATGCAGTATTAAAATTTATGGCAAGGGGCAGGCTTTAAGGTTTTCCCCTTGCTTTTTTCGTACATTGACAATCGAATATTGGCTGATGATTTTTGGGTTTGAAAAAAATAAAACAGTTGCGCCCCACAAAAGAAAGTGCGCAACTGTACGGATAACAATCAATCCACAGGGATTGATAGGTGTATTTTATCAAATCCCTGCGGAGAAATCAAGAAAAATGATTAAAACTTAAAAAGGTATTGACTTTTGGGCTACATAATATATAATGTATTTATGGGCTACAAAAGTGAGGTGATAAGTTATGAGTCCACGAACAGGTAGACCTACAGATAATCCTAAATCAAATCCCATTCATGTTAGGTTGGATGATGAAAGCAAGGCAATATTAGAAAAATATTGTGAACAAGAGAAAATTCCAAGAACAGAGGGAATACGACGGGGGATTAAAAAGTTAGAGTCAGAAATAAAAAAATAGAGTGTTGGTTTGCTTGGTTGGCGTTCAACACTCTAAGAGCGAGATAACTCTCTATGAAATATTCTATCATAAGGGTTATCTCATTTCAAGCAAATTTTGGAAGCGAGGTAGAATCCATGAAAGATGAAATTATCAACAAAATTATTCACAATCTGAAAAACACAAATGAATACTTTCTAAAGTGCATACTTGCTTATACAAATGTATTGGCAGATAGAAAGGACGGTGCAGAATAATGGGCGAATTATCTAAACTTGAAACAAGAACACCTATTGAGATTGCACTCGACATTGACAGTGACGGAATGACAACGGCAAGAAAGTTATATGCTTTCTTAGAACTTGCACCACAGCATTATGCAAGGTGGCTTAAATCCAATATCCTTGGAAACGAATTTGCCATAGAAAATGAAGATTATTTTCACTCCCCATTGATGGTGAGTGAACAGGGAAGAGGTAATTTTTCTGATGACTACAAACTTACTGCACACTTTGCCAAGAAATTATCTGTAAAAGGGAATAGTGAAAGAGCGGAACAGGCAAGAGAGTATTTCACAACCATTGAAGAGAGAGTAAAGCAAAAGTCAATAGACAGAACGCAGTTATCGCCACAACTTCAAGCACTGTATGGATTGATTGAAACGCAGGCAAGACAGGAACTAGAGCAGAAGCGACAGGCAGAGCAGATAACCAAAGTGGAGCAGACGGTCGATAACATGAAAGAGATATTTACACAGCCTATAGGTGACTGGAAGTCAGAAATCAATGCTAGGGTGCGAGAAATATCTCTAAAGAGCAATATCGAATATGCAACTTTGTATAATCACCTTTATGCGGAACTAGAGACAACTGCACATTGTAGTCTTAAGCGGTTGCAGGAGAACAAGAAGAAACGCATGGAAAAGGCAGGAAACACAAAAACTGCAATAAGACAGGAGACAACCAAAATCGCAATTATATATGAAAAGCCACAGCTAAAGGCAATTTTTGAAAACATTGTCAAGAAATACGCAATGCGGTATTGTGCATAGTATAATTGTTTCGAATCTGAAAACCATCAGCCAATATTTGGTTGGTGGTTTTTTTGATGGAAGGAGATGTTATATATTATGGCAGAATATGTATCAGTTGCAACACAGGAAGTTGCATCAAATGGAAATGTTGTATTTACAAACACGGCAGTTAAAGGCTCTGGCTGTATCCAGCACAGAGAGGGGAGCGGAATAATCACCCTGCGTGGACTGACAAATCAGTGCAGAGCGAGATTCTTTGTTGATTTTTCAGCAAACATTGCGGTGCCTACTGGTGGAACAGCTGGGGCGATTTCTTTAGCAATCGCAATTAGCGGTGAGCCTGTATTATCTTCGCAGATGATTAGCACACCTGCCGCAGTAGAACAGTTTAACAACGTATCCGCAGGAATTTATGTGGATGTTCCGAAAGGATGTTGCATAAATATCGCTGTAGAAAATACAAGCGGCGTTGCTATAGATGTGGCAAATGCAAACATCGTTGTCACAAGAGAAGCGTAGGAGGTGTATAGCTATGGATGTTAAGAGAATGCATGACATGATTGAAAAGATTTCAGAATGTGCAAAATGTGAATTTGACAAAGGAATTGAGTGCATTGATACCCAAGAGATGGGGGAAGTTGTCGATATGATGAAAGATTTGTCAGAAGCTATGTATTACAGAACTTTGACAAATGCAATGAATGACTTCGATCCGTATGAAACAATGGAGATGTTTGAAAGATACGGAGACGGTCGCAGACATTATGACAACTACAGATACAAAACCACAGGTGAGTATGCTCCAAAGGGGAAAGGCACTTACGTTGGCAGAAGAGGTTATGAAGAGCCGCCTTATTGGCATATGACTAAAGATGATTATGACAGATGGTCAGATATGCCTAGATCAGAGCGGATGCGTGACCTTGATCGTGCAAGCGGAAGAATGCACTTTGCCGAACCTGTATCTCATGGTATGGACTCTATGAGCGAAAGTCATTATGATCGTGCAAAGAGAAACTATACAGAAAGCAAAGAAATGCATAAAGACAATACTATGCACGACAAAGAAGCAAAGATGAAAAGTCTTGATGATTATTTGAAAGTATTTTCAAATGATGTAAAAGACTTAATTAAAGATGCTACGAACGAAGAGAAATCACTCTTTAAGAACAATATGACAGGATTGATGAACGCAATGTAATTTGTTTTCTCTGAATTAAGCGGCTGGGGATTATTTCCCCGGCTGATTGCGTACAGGGGGCGATATCATGGTTTTTTATATTAACGGTACAAATTGGCGTGTTGTGTTTGTAAAGCCCAATAGCGAGGCAATTAGACGCACTGACGGAAGTTATAGTGTCGGCACAACAGATGCAAATACACATGAGATATATCTAAATGAAAATCTGCATGGTGATTTTTTGAAAAAAGTGTTTATTCATGAAGTATGCCATGCGATATGTATATCTTATGAAATTTATTTGCCAATAGAGCAGGAAGAGTTGTTATGCGATTTTGTTGCAACATACGGAAAAGAAGTGCTGGACATTGTAGATATGATGTTTGGTGCGGTTAGGATGGTATCATGAGTATGATAGATGAGATTTTAAGATTTGTGCAGAGAACAAACCCAAATATGACAAAAGCTGATCTTCTGTATCAAATGGGCATAACCGAATATTCGGCAAGAGCATTATATATTTCTTGTATGAGCAAACCGTATATGTTAGAATCTAAAGAAAAAGGCAGGAGGATTTGTTCTAATGGGAAAGATTGACATGGGTTTTATCAAATTATCTTATGAGTGTAGTGATTTGATCGAAGAAATCAAGGGAGACATAAGCGAATTTGGCGAAGATCTGGAGGAATGTGTTTTGGTAAAGGATTTTCATGGCTGCAAGATTTATAAAGAGTATGATTTTGTGGACACGGTGTTTGAGCCTTTACACGATGATGAATTTATCGAGAAGATGAATATAGGAAAATTACTAGAATTATGTGAACAACAGAACAGTATATTCTAACGAAAAAAGAGCCAATGGAAAGGTCTAAAATCCGTTGGCTCTTTTATACTTATCTGTTTTGTGCATGATTATATTATCATGTTTTATTTTATGTGTCAATACACAAATTAAAATTATGTTGAAATTTATTTTATGATATGTTATGATATATTTAATGATACAAATTATAATGTATCATTGTTTATTTTTCACAATATATGTATTGTAGCATACGCACACACATGTGCGTTTTGACGAAAGCGAGGTGCGACACCGATGGATATGGAAATATCTGTAAACACAAAAAACGATGTTATGAGAGAGCGTTTTCTTCTCGGTGCGAAACTTACAGGCAAATACGGATTTCCACAACTTCCCGCGGTGATTGTTCATGCAGACGGCTTGAGATCCGCGCCATTTAATCTGGCATTAAAAGAACGAAATCCGAAAGAGTGTATTTGTCATTTCTTTATTGACGATATGCAATTTGAGAGAGTGTGGAACAACCCGGACAAATACATTCCAGCGTTGCAAAATTTCAAATATGTCTGCGCTCCAGACTTTTCTTTTTACGAAGATATGCCGCTTGCGATGCAAATATGGCAAGTGTATAGATCACGTTCGCTTGCTTGGTATCTTCTGATAAATGGCGTAAACGTTGTCCCTGTTGCTGGCTGGAGTGATGCGAGGTCCTTTGAGTGGTGCTTTGATGGATTGCCGCAGCAATCATCTATAGCGATTTCTTCCGTTGGTTGCGTTCGTGATGATCTGTCTAAAAGATGTTTTTCTTCCGGATATAGTGAACTGATCGAACGCGTGAACGGTGCAAGGGTTGTTTTGTTCGGTGAAAAAATAGTATCCGGGAACGTGGATCAGTTCCCGGCTTTTTCAAATGAGATCCAAAAAAGAATAAAAAGGGGGCGATAGAATGGGCAGCAGATCGGGGAGAAAGAAAAGAACAGCGGATATATACGGCGTTAGAGCTGTGCGCCAAACAAAAAAAGACGAAATAAACGGAATTACAGTTGTTAGATCACGTTTCAAATTTGAAAAATACAAGAAGAAAAATATAAACAGGAAAAAATAAGCCCCCATTTCTGGGGGCTTTGCTGATGCGTTTACTTTTTTGCGATTAGATCGCACGTTTCAAAATTATTGTAAATTTTTCAACTTTTTGTCTTTTCTTTTCGTTTTCTGCCTTGCTTATGCTGGAATCATCAAAAACAACACTATAGCCGCTATTTTTTAAGGATTTAGCCATTTCAAAAGGATTGATTTTTGGAAAGCTGCATACATACTCGATACAAATCATTCTTATTTGTCTGTGCTCTTTTCCTAGTTTTTCCAAATTCTTTTTATAAAAATTAAATATTCTTATTTCCTTTTTCTTCGCTGTTTCATTCATCATGATTTACACCTCCATATTTTATTCTGTTCATGCTATAATGACCCTACCTTTCTTATTGATTGGTGGCGATCGTGTTAGTTTGTTGGGCTGTAGCGATCGCCTTTTCTTATTTACAAGTAAATTATAGCATAGAAATTATAAAAAGTCAATATTTATTTTACAAAAAATAAATAAAAAAAACAAACAAAATTAAAAAACACTTGACAAATTGACGGACGTATGCTATTATATGGATAGTGGAAAGGAGGCGGTTAAAATGTTCCGAAAACTAGTAAAAAAAAGAATGATTGATCTGGAGATCAACCAAGCGAAACTTGCCGAAATGATCGGGCGATCACGTCAAGCGTTATGCATTTCTCTAAAAAATGATAATTTGAGAGAAAACGACATGCGAAATATCGCGGATGCAATGAATTGTGACCTTTTAATCGAGTTAAAACCACGAGATGAAGCATAGCAGCGCCCCCCAGCCGATCGGCTGGGGGCTTTTTTTGTGCATAAAAATACCCCAGTAAATTTACTGGGGCTTTCCTTTTTGAACTTTAAAAATAACCGAAATCGCCTTGAACGCCTGTTGAGATTATCATTTCGCCATCATTTCTGCGATAAACAACGCCACAGCCACCGTCCCAAAGTGACCATACAAGCCACCCTAACGGGGCAACTGGTTCTTTGGTTTTATAATCAATAAACGCATAATGCGGATCAATTCCTCTTTTTTCTTGATCCAACGCGTTCTGTATGATCTCTTGATCTGTTGCCATTAATAGAGAGCCGTCTTTCTTTCTTCCTAATACTCTCATGAGATCACCCCTTACATTTCTACAGGAACCACAACAATTCCCGTATCCTTATTTAGTTCTGCAATCTCTTCTGGGGCGAACTCTTCGCATCCTATCAACATTCCATCAACATACAATTTACACATTTTCATTTTACAATACCTTTGATCCGTGTTATAATAGATCTACCTTTCTTATTGATTGGTGGCGATCGTGTTAGTTTGTCAGGCTGTAGCGATCGCCTTTTCTTATTTACAAGTAAATTATAGCATAGAAATTATAAAAAGTCAATATTTATTTTACATTATAAAAAAATACTTTACTAAAATAAAAAAAAGCGTTGACAAAACAGAAATATCATGCTATTATATTTATAGATTAAAAGAAAGGGCGTCCAAAGGACGTATGGTGAAAGATCATGAAAAAATTAGGAAAAACATTTAGAAGAGTAGAATTTGACGGATCGGGGATGTCAGAAAAGGCGTTTAATGTTTACTCAAACAGCGACTTCTGCGTTTGGCGAGATCTGCGCGGCACGTTCTACGTTTCTGACAACGAAGTAGCAGACCCGATAGAGATCGGAACGCTGCTAGATGTGATTGATTATGTTGAGGAAATGGCAAAGGAAGAAGAATAAGATTGAATAAATTATTTTTACTGCCCCAGTCAATGAATGGCTGGGGTTTTTTAATTATAAAATTTTTATAAACAAAATATAAAATAAAAATAAAAATGCCTGTTTTCTGATGAGTGTGACGTCTGCCGTGCTTATAGTTGCATATGTACATATAAAATGCTTGTAAATGTATAATCGTTCGTTAGATAATGCTTGTATAGATGTAATTATGAATATTTGATAGCATTTATAATTACAATAGCTATACTGCTTGCGGACGGTCAACATTCGATCAATAACAACTATATATAGATATAATATTACATTAGTTATATAATGCATTGATTTTTTCGGATCATGCAAAAACGATCAGCCCCAGCCATTGAATTTCAACGCATTTTAGATATTTGTACACATTATGTATACATTTTTGTATAAAGCCCATTATATAATATATA
>OGQP01000100.1_pt1 | contig 64400 bp, 53 predicted proteins | sample 1553251 | NCBI WGS metagenome assembly OGQP01 (sample SAMEA2580016, study PRJEB22360) | human gut metagenome | biome: human gut; feature: human-associated habitat; material: faeces | place: Denmark | collected 2008/2010 | reverse complement strand
GCTGTATATGAAAAATTTATCATTTGCGAGGATGAAGCTGCCATTGTCCGTGAGATCTTTGATTTGTATGAGTCCGGAATCTCGCAGCCGAAGTTAGCGAAGGAATTCAAGCAACGAGGGAACAAGAAGTTTACGATAAACTTCATAAACAACATTCTGACCAACGAGAGATACACCGGGCGTAAGGCCGTATATACCGGATCATCATACGAGCGGTCATACCCTGTAATAATTTCTCCAGAGCAGTTCGACCGCTGTAGGGAAATAGCTAACAGCAATAGCACCACATTCGGCAAGCCTCGCCACATCTACTATGCGGAGAGACTTATAATATGTACTAATTGTGGTTGCAGATGGGCAGCAAACGGTTCTCAGTCTGAGTATCATTGCTATGATGCTTTCAGTAAGATGCGACCGTATCAAAATTACAACACCCCTCAATGCACCTTAAAGACTACCATATCAATCAACATCATGGATAGTCTCTTATGGCATTTGGCACAGGAGGCCGAGGTTAAGTATATCCTTCATAATGCAGCCGATGACAGGGAGAAGTACAGGAAGGAACTGGAAATCGTTGAACAGAAGATTGCAGCTATCCAACCTCGAATAAGCGAGTTAGAGAAGAAGAGAAGCAGGATTGTTGAAGCGTATCTTGATGGCGATATATCCAAGGAACGTGAAAGTGAGCGGCTCAAAGCTGTTGACCAAGAGAAAAGGGCAATTGTTCAAGAGAAGGAAGATCTCAATAAAGAGCGTAGTCATAGAATAAAGTTGATTCATGACTTAGAGGCACGTTTCGACCTTGAAAGTGTTCCGGGCGTAGAGAATGAATTTGACCGGAACGAAGCCGTTGCTAAAAATGTAGCGGCCATTGACGATGATCTAATGAGACAGGCTATCGTCAAACGGCACATAAAGAAAATTACGGTTAAGAATAGCGAGATTGTCTATACTTTTGGTATTGGTACGAAGACAACAAAAACCCGATTCATCACGATTGAGTACTATAATGGTGAAGTACAATACTTTCAATATCTGCCGTCAACAGATAAAGGAAGTATTACCCTACGGTCTAAAGCTGATGGGACACCCCTCGAAAAGATTACATTCGAATACCTTCCGCGTTTCTTCAATTCTGCCAAGCGTCGGAGAAACAAGGGGGCAAGGCAGCTTAAAAAGGAGCGAAGGGAAAGGATGTACCCACCTGAGAAGTATGTATATGCTTACTCTGGATTAGCCACATTCCTAAACATAAACATATCAACTGCTCATCGCTGGGTGGCAACACTCGGCATCCTAAGACCGGCGGTTGTAGCAAAAGAGAGAAAAGAAATTATCGTTGACAAGGAGAAGTGTTTAGCCATTCTCAGGGAAGAGGCTAAGACAAATTTCTGGGCAGCAAGAATCTTAAACGGAATGAATGATGGGACGCAATATAACTGAAAAGGACTGGAATGAGTTTGGTTCACAGGTGAATTATCTTTTCAAAGAGGTAATAGAAAAAATGCCTGATGAAATCTTTGATAAATGCCGTCGTGAGCATCGCCGTGAAATCAAGGCATATCAATCCATTATGGACACTTACGATGATGAGACTAACGCACTTTCGTTAGCTTCAACTGTTATGTTGTTCAGCCTTTTCTCTGAAGAATTTTTTAATAGGCTTTTCAAAGGTGGCAAAAAGACTCCCATAACTCCATGTGATATTTATGAGTTAGGCTATGGTGAGCTGATTGCACAGAATAAAGTCTTGACTATTGACCTCTTGCAGAAATTTTATCAATTTATTGCTGAGATACCGACAAAGACAATTATAAAGGATCTTGCCGGAGTGGAGAATGATGAGGTCGATCTGTCAGAGGAAGAAACTTTTAATATTCTTTCGGGACTATCGATTGCTGACGCGGCCGCTGTTTTAGACAATCTTAATACGACGGTTCAACTTAAGAGTGAACTCAAACGAATAGTCTGCTTTGACAAAGACGTGAATCTCTTCCTACAGACGGTAATATGTAATGGGATTGACCTTTCAAATATCAAACAGGTATGTTATATCATTAACATATACAGTAAGATATATCCATCTGTATTGGAACTCATCGAAAGATTAAAGAAAGTAGAAAACGAGGAAGATCGCCGGAAATTATTTCAAGAATACACCGAAGTTGTGTTTTCGACGGATGTATCGTATAGCACATATACCGATGAAGGTTTAACATTTCTTCGAGATTTGGTTTTTAATAGAGAAGGTCTCAAAGAGAACTTTCCTAATTTTAATGCTTTTAATTACCGAATTCGAAATTTCAGAGAGAACGTAGTATTGTTTAAAAATCTGAGGCTTCTATCTACAAATTCTCATTTAGCGGCTCAGATTGATGCTGAAATAAAGAAGAATGCAATATTGCGGAATACCTATGAGGACATGGATATTAGCGACCTGCCCACCATCGCGTCAGAAAGATATTCAGTCAAATTTTTCCAAAAATTCAGATATAAATATATAGCAGACCTTATCATTCCAGAATCAGTAGAAAAGAACAAGGATAGCCACGAATACTTCAATGGGAATCGTTGGGATGTTCCCTTTATGGTCAAGGTGTATAAGCTACTTTCACGTCAATATAATCTATTAGATGATGACTCTCAGACTGCGATCTCATTCCTGTATCGAATGTGCGGCAAGTACTGTCCCGATTTTACACCAAGTAAAATAGTTTGGCATGGGAGGATGGGAAACCTTATGAATCTTGTTTATTTCCTATTCCTCGATTATGATTCAAGACGGAATAATAAGATTTCTGATTTCTTCATTCTGGAAAACGGAACACCTAAACCGTCCAAGAACTTCTTAAAGAAGCCTAGCAAGTTGATTGAAGAAATCTTTAGCAATGAAATATTTTCAGAGGCTGGTTGGAAACACCCTAAATAGCACCTACTCTATATAACACTTATTTTCAAGAGATTGGCATACCGCTGATCTCTTTTTTTATGCTTGAAGGTACAGCTTAAAAATTCATAGTATTCATAGTTTTAATGAAAGAATTCATACTTCCAATTAATCTTTTGGCACTGTCCTACCTTTGCATCAGAATTAAAAATTAAAACAAAATGAATACAACAAACAAGGATATATTTACGATGAAAGAGAGACTTTTTGCTCTCGTGAAATCGGCCATAATTCACGAACCATCCATTTACCAAAGCCTCGAAGAGCATCTTGAGGTCGAAGCAAAAAGGATGGGGGCTTCAGAAACCAACGCTAAGATTGAGGTCAGGAGAGCTGTGAACATCCGCAAGGCGATTGACAACATACTCGACCGGTATGTTAATGAAAACAACATGGCTGTCCCGGATCCACCACCAAAGGCTTGACCACTTCTTAGCTCAATTCTGATATAAAAAACGAACATAACTAAATAATAAAAAACAATGAACAAGACAGAAATCGAGGTAGGCAAGATCTTCAACCTCATCAACGGAACAGAGGGACTCAAAATCTGCATCATGGAGTCCAACCGCAACGTTCCCTCGCAGATCAAGAAGATGCAGAAAAGTATCGAAGAGATTGGTCAGCAGCAGCCCGGCATATTCACAGAAGCTGTACTTCTCTATCAGGCCGGTTATAGACTCATCGACGTGAATGACGGCCATGTGATAACCTCGGAGGAAGAGGCTGCGGAGTACGTCTGCATCCTTGATGGCAACACAAAGTTCCACGCTTACCAGAAGTCCGCAAAGGAAGGTAAGCCATTCCCCTACAAGTTCCAGTACATTCAGTACCCGGACGTGGAGACTGTTAAGAAGGTATATCTCGGCATCAACATCGCCAACACCCCGACCCGAACCAATGACTTCGTGCGTGATTTTCTGGCAACCTCAAATCACCAGTATCTCACGATGTACCGCGACCGTATCAACAATGACTGTCTATATCCGAAGGCTGCCGCTATCTCTGTATTCGGCGAGGAACTCCAGAAGAAGCACATTGTACAACTCCGTAATGGTGAGACTCCCGACATCTTCAAGGATGCCGCCAAGATCGACCGCTTTACCAAAATCTATGAGGCAATGCGAGAGGACGTTAAGGACAACCCTAAGATGTACCGTGGCACAGAGGTATGGATCTTCATCGCTGACAAGATGAAGAAGGCTGATGACAAGGACGTGATGGCCGACAAGCTCATCGATCTCTTCACCAATCTCTCCCAGAGAGTGTTCAAATCCATGCAGACCGCTAAGAAGGACGGTGCTAAGTCAAGGGCACAGGTCGTATATGAAATCCTCGACGCAGCTATGAAATAATCTACCAACCCGATTCCCCGACATATCTCAGCCGGGGAATCCATAATCCAAACAAATGATGAAATTACCAAAATCATTAAAAAGTGAAGAGTTGGTTCGGCTTCCTGATACCAGCCAATACTTCCGTACTCGGGCGATTACATATTCCGACCCGGGTATCATGCGAGATGAAGTGGCAATCAAAATTCCTCTTTTGGGAGAGGTGCATGGCACAACTCGTAGTCTTATGCTTGTCCCTGTTGCCGTAGGCGTTGTCGGACTTGGAGTATACGCTGCAAAAGGTAAGATTAAAAAAGATAACGACATCAAGATCATCCAAGCGAAAAAAAAGGCAGAACTGGAACTGTATGAGGCCAAGAAAAAAGCTGATCGCCTTTATGGTAAAACGGAATCAGAGACAGAAGACAGCTCATCAACCGCTTCGGAAGTTCCCTGCTTTTCGGAGCCTCAGCCTCTCGATGATATGGTTAAAAAAGCAGCCACCGATCCAACTATATATCGACGGACACAATTTGTCATCGATGGTTTCGTGTACTATGGAGACCTTGTTGTCTTCTATTCCCACACTGGCGCCGGAAAGAGCATTGCAGCCACCCAATTCGGGTTCAGCATTTCCGAAGGTACTCTACTGGAGTCCCTTAGAACCACGCCGAGTAAGCAGCCCGTATACTACTTCGATTCCGAACTCAGTGAAGCTGATTACCTCAACCGGTATGGCGAAAACAAGGAACATCTTCCCCATGATTTTTACCATATCAGCGTCAAAAAGAATATTCTACCCAAAGCGTTCCTTGACGAGTTGCGAAAATATTGCGACAAGCAGCAGGGAGACTTCACAATATTCGTCGACAACATAACGACGATGTTTAGAGGTATGGGCCGTGAAGATAATGCCACAACAATCGTCAACGGCATCCTCGGCTTGCAGAAGGAAATGCTTGAAAAACGAAAAATCTTGTTAACTGTGTTCTTGTTAGCACATACGACCAAAGATGGAGACCTCAGAGGAACGGGGTTATGGAGCGTTGGAGTTCAAGATGTCATACGTCTGGAGAGACCTGATGAAACCAAAAATCGCTACTTACTAAAGTCCGACAAGTGCCGCAATGCTGGCGGCGGTTTCATCTGGCTTGAAAAAAAGGATAAGCCGTACCCGCACTTTGTCCGTATCGAGGCTCCCCATGCTACAAAGGTCGAAGGAAGTGTGCATCCCTCTCAGCAACCGGCACTTACACCAGAGCAAAAGGAAGCAGTGAAAGCTCTTTATAAAGGCGGCAAGACCATTTCGCAGATTGCAGAAGAGTATCACGTAAGCCCTGCAACCATACACAAGACTATCCACGGAGGCAAAAAGGGCAAGAAAGGCTCCAAAAAGCATTGACGATTCGCTCAATACAGACAGTTCTTCCATCTACAAGAGGCGCATCTTTAACCGGGTGCGTCTTTTGTTTTTCGGCTGAAATCATCCTACTTGAAATGATTTATATCAAGAAATCACCCGAATTCCTTATCTTTGAGAGAAAAATACGACCGACAAGGAGCATAAATTGCAGAATTCTTTGTACCTTTGCTGTCGGCTTATTGTGTCCCTAAAAAAAGACGCGGTCTGCCACAAGATTAGCAAAGTTGCTGAATCCTTCTAGTCGAAAACGCCAAAATTAGAGGAAGAGGATGATGCAATCTATAGCTCCTTGTCTTTTTTCGGAAGGATAAGGGCGGGTGCTGTACCTATATAGTATAGCACTTTGCACTTCTTTTTTCGACAATAGACAGGAGCGTCGTTCTGACATCTGTATAACACCAGATACCGAACGGCGTAGGTTGTATTTTCTCTCGCTTCGCCTCTTCCAAGGCGATTGGCGTTGCCAGACTAGTGGGCGTAAGCAGTGAAGTTGCCTACGCTTTTCTTGTTTTATAACGTGAATCATATTAAACAAAATGCTGAGTTTGGCGACTTGTAGGCGAAGGAGAAAGATATGAAGGTAAGAATACTTCTATTTATTACGGTTCTGCTATTGCTTTGCGCTGTACCGATGAAAGCAGATAACAAGAAGTATCAGGATATTTGCAAAGGGATGTTATTTTTCTCAGGCGATGTTGTTAAAGACAAAGCGAACAAACAGAAAATGCCAAGTGGGCAGGGGAAGCTTTTTGTCAGAGGTTATGATGGAAACAATATCGTTGATAATATAGCCGTAACTGGTTATTTTGATGGAGATACTGTTACTAATGCCTCTTTTTATATAAACGAAGAAAAGGCTTCTTACTTTAAAAGGTGTCTTTGGAACGACAAATTACTAATTAATAACTGGAGTCAAACAGTTTTTGAAGGAACAATGTCTTATTCTTTTGATTTTGATAAAGAAACCAAAAGCTTACGATTAAAAGTGGAACTTTTGGAAGGAGAACTTTTGGGTATAGTCAAATATAATCATGAAGATTACTTAGTGCCACTTAAGATTACTCCTGAAAATAGCGTATTTTACGTTATGACATTCAAAAAAAATGATCGTATTCCATATCACCATGCTATTAAAACCTATGGTACGTCTATTAAAGTTAAATCTCAGATATTGTCTTCACCGTATGAAGATATTGTATTGGCACCCATTAAACCTTTCATTGAAGAAATTACTTTGTCGGCAGTTGAATATGAAGGTCGATGGAGAGTAACCATCGATGAATGTAGATTGAAAAATAATATAAAATTTCGCCCCGTTTACAGCGATGAAGGGAGGGGTAAGCTTTGTAACTTCTCTTTATTTGGGAAAGATGGTGTTTATTTCGGTGAAGATGATAGAAATCATGTTGGATTGAAACTTCCATTAGAAGATGGCGGTTATTTTGAGTTCCATTTTGATGTCTATGCGAATGACTCAAAAGGACGACTTTATTTCCCAACTGGCGAAGTGTTCGATGGAACTTTTAGACATTTACCATTCATATCATTCAGGGATATACAATATGGAAATCTTGATGACAAATGTAAAGCTGTTGCAAATATCATGAAGTCAAAATCTACCGACTTTACTATGGGCGATGGAATGTATTATAATACTTCTGGCAAATCAGAAAGAGTCAAGGATGGAGAGTTCTCTGATCGTGTAATAGAAACGAAACTTGCCGAATTTAATCATGGCTTAGATTATGTCTCCCTCATTTCCGGTGCGAAATTATTATCGGCAAATTACGATTATTATCTTAATCTCTGTTCACGAGATTTCTGGAAATACATAGGGAGAGGCGATATAAGCGAACTCGATAAGTCTATCTATAAAAAGAAGCCCGAATATTCTGTACAATATCAAGCATATACCTCAGCCTTAAATGGTCTACTATATGAAGTCGTGTCCTGCTATGCCTCCGATTTCACAGAAAAGGGAGCAACTGTTTACAAGAACATTGACTTAGGAACAAGTGCAGCGAAAAAACTGCCACTCCTTCCAATAGATAGAAACAACCATTGGCAAAGTGCGTTACCTCTTAAATCGACCTGCCAATCATCACCTGACGAGAGCAGGGTTAAATTTGTAATAAACTCAACAGACATAGATTTCTTGAAATATTTGCAGGATGCTAATACGTCCGATGAGCTTGCTCTTCTTTGTATTATGAAACCGGGAACAACTGTTGAGTATAATCCATACGATGCCATTCCAACTGCCGTTGGTTTATATTTGATAAACAAAAGTACGAACACCGTTCTATACGACTTAAGCAACTATCTTGACACCTCTAATCCTGTTAAGTATAAAGCAATATTCAAACAAATCAATACTAAAGATAAAGCAGCATATAAGCGAAAAGCAGATTCCGAAATGAGAGAATATCGAAATAGGTACGGACAAAATGCTCATCCATGCGGCACCTGTGGGGGAACAGGTTATAGAACATATTGGAGCAACGGAAGACAATATAAAAAGGTTTGCAATGTGTGTGGTGGCAGAGGACGATACTACACTAGATAACATAAAAACATAGCCTTAAACAATCATATTTTACAACTTATATTAGCAGCTCACCCTAATACGGTGGGCTGTTTTTTATACAAAACGCTATTCTCCGCCCTTCTCCGTCCTTATATGTGTATGACATTAGAAAATATCATCTCCGGAGAAAACGATGCTTTTCTCCGGGGACGGGAGGCGACAGTGGAAGGAAAGCCTCTCGATACGCAAAAAACAACCACTCATATTGTTCCAGAGAAATTTAGGGAAGATGTTGCGGCTTTAACCAAGTATATAGGTGAAGAGCGATTCCAGAAGGGACTGAGTATCGAGGTTTCGCTCTCTGAAATACTTAACATCGCTCCCAGGACAAGACGAAGAACCGATGCCTATGACTCGCTTGCTAAATATCTGAAGAGCGAGCTGGACATTACACTAACCATTAAATCACAGAAATCATGAAAAAGAAGATTTTTATGACTGGCGTTGTACGAGATTATGACAGTGCAACTCGACAGACTATGGCTAATGAAATGAAAGACTATATCTGTCAAAATATAGTTGGTCCTGACTGCGCCGAGTATGTAAAAGTGATTATTGATGAGCCTGATGATAAAACAGTTAGAATACGTTTCCCTTTCTCGCCGGGCTGGACGCCAAACCCAGGATGGATGTCGAGGGAAATGTATCGTTGCTTTACCGGCGAATATAGCGGATTTACAGCTGAAAACACTGTATGGTGGACAATGGGCTTTGGACCCGATTACCCTATGGAGGTTAGTTTCTCAATTGATGATGTGATCGAGTGCCATAAGAAGAACACTCGATTCTATAAGGCAAACCGCTACAAGAACATTACTATTGAAGAAACCAGTGCGGGGCTTGAAGTAAATATAACATTCTGAGCGACTATGAACTACAGCAGAGCATTTATGAGAAAACATTATGCGTCCGGTTATCTTATCAGCAACGACGGGCTTCATGGTGAAAGAGACTATTATGACCAATATTCACAAGAGTTCAAGACACAAATCCTTTACCAATATCTTGATCCGGCAGAAGACAGATATTTCATGTTGAGTGGAAAGGATAAGTACTATATCGATGAAATGGTACTCTCTTGCTATCGAGGTACAATAAAGGATGGTAAGCAATATCTCGTGCATCATAAGGACGGTGATATGAGAAACTCCAGAATCAGTAATCTGGAATGGCGAGAGGCAACACCGGAGTATCTTCAGGAAAGACAGAAAATAATAGCGGATTCCATCGCTGCGTCCGCTATAAAAGACGCGGCAGCGAAGAAAAAAGCACTGATGGATAGATATAAGCGAAACAAGATTGAAGTCAACAAGAATGGCCAAATCACGCAATATGGTAAGGCCGTTTTTCTGGAGGACTCTTTTTATGACTCGGACTTGGATTGGACATACCATACTGACAATGCTCGTGTCAGGTTGAGTATATACATTCCAAGGTGGCGAAAAACTGATTATGAGAGATTTGATGTAGTTGATATTATGGAGGACTTCGGCATGATCGAAGGCAACAAGGCAGATTTTGCTAACCCGAAGGTACTCTATAAAAACCATAACTATCTCGACACTACGCCCGGCAATATGGCTTGGTGTGATGCTTCTGACCAACGATATATCGATTTTAAGACGGCTGCACATGAGGTAGTAATGGAGAAAGACCATCATAGCAATTATTATCTGTCAGAACAAAGTTGGAAAACAATATATGGACTAGACGAGCCATATAGGGATTGGAGCGACAGACCACCTGTACGTCATCTTTGCTTTGGTTAAGACTCAAAATCAAAAAGTTGAAAGGCATTCCTGATGGGTTTGCCTTTCACTTTCTTTGGGAAACATCACCCTTTATAACCTTAGAATTGATTATGAATGAAATAACTTACTTAGACAGAATTGATTGGTGTCATTTCGGATACCATAATATCTCGTTGGAAGAGATTTTTCAGATTATTAGAACCGGCGAACTTGTGCTGACGGACATGGCCAACGATACATTCACGTTGCGTCAAATAACTGAAGCTATAAGACAGCAGCCGGATTACAACTTAAAGAATGCGATGAAGTCAGCCTATTGCCCGGCGATAACTGTCAACGGGACATGGGATGGACTGCGGATTAACAACTATTCTCAGTACACAGCTCTCGATTTTGACAATATAAAGTCGGCGCAGGATATGGACTTCAAGATGGCGACGCTGAGATTCAAACCTTATGTCGTGGCTCTGTTCAGGACGTTCAAGCTTCATAGATTCAAGGCGATAGTCAAGCACAACAACAATGACCCTGCACAGCATAAAGATATGTATGAGCAGATTATGATGGATTGTGGTGCCGATGACCTTGATGCGAGCTGTAAAGACCTGAGCAGAAGAACGTATTTGGTATGGGACAAGGATATTTGGGTTAATCCAGATCCGGTGCCGTATGATTATGTTCCGTCGCCGCAGATTCCAGTGATGCCGGTAGTTGTAAGACCGGTGTCATCAGGGAAACAGAAATCACCTAAAAGTATAATCTGCATCCTTAATAGCTCGTGGCATAAGAACCATCCTGAATATTGGAAGGTTGGTAATCGTGCTATTTCGATATTTCAATGCGCTTGTTGTTTATGTGAGTATGGAGTACCGGGAGATATGATGCTTGATTACTTCCTGAATGGTGGATGGGTTGCTGATGACTTCTCTGAGAACGAAGTTATCAAGCAAGTTAAAGGAGCGTATGAATATAAACTAAAGAGAAAGGAATATGACATCAAGGAGTTTATATGAAATGAGTTCAGGGTACCGCAACTATAGGGAAGATATGACAATCCCCTCACGCGGCGGGGGCCTAAAGCCATGCAAAGAAATATCCCTAAAACACCCTATATATAAGGAGAAATGCGAAATAATCAAAAAATTTTACCACCTCTCTACCGTTAACCCATGATACAACATACAATACAGATGCCTGCTGGTATTAGATATATGTCTGATGCCAAAGATGTGATTTTTAGCCAGCTTCCCCCGTCAGGAAAGTATATTCTTGATAAAGCCCTAACCGGGTGTGGAGGGACGGAGCTGTTCATAGGCTCCGGACTCCCACTCGTATTGATCTCCCCTCGAACCGGTGTGTTGATCAATAAGAAGGGACAACATCCGGAGTGTCATTTATTCAGAAGCTCAAAAGACGAAAAACTTGATGATCTGAAGAATAACCTGCGAACATATCTTGACGCGAGTCCTATTCTGACAAATCGCCCGGAAGTTATTCTCACAACGCTCGATTCCGCCAAATATGTTCTCGATGAGCTTAACTTTAGGGGCACTCTCGGCAAGTACCTGTTTCTTGTCGATGAGTTCCAGTGCCTGATTGGTGATGCGGCATTTAAAGGACAGACGGAAATGGAGTTCTTGACGCTGCTGGATTCCTGTGCTCCGAATATATGTTATATGTCGGCCACTCCCATTAACAGCTTATATCTTGAATACATGCCGGAGTTTCAAAAATGCACTTATTATAGGATAGATTGGGATAAGAATGTTGTAGTGGAGCCGACAGTTAAGGATATTCTCATGAAGAAGGGCGAGTCTCCGCTATCAATCTTCGGCAATATTATAAGTGGCTTCAAGAGAAATGGATATTTTGCGAAGAAGCTTGTCGGTGGAGTTGAATATGAGTCCAAAGAGGTTGTCGTGTTTGTCAACGAGGTAAAGACTATTGTCAGCATCATTGAGAAATACAACATTCAGCCAGACGAAACCACGATACTTATTTCTGAGAGCAACAAGTACGTCAAGCAGTTGCAGAGCCAAGGATTTTATGTTGGGGAGCGGGAAGTGGATAAGGATAATCCTGTCAATCCACCATACACATTTTGTAGCAAAGCGTCATTCGAAGGGCGAGACTTCTACAGCCATAGTGCTTTTACATACATATTTCTTGACGGCACTAAGGATTGGGAAGTTCAGGATATTTCCATTGAGATTCCGCAGATATTGGGCAGACAGCGAAAAGATGAAAATCGGTTCAAGTACAATGCGACAATCTACTACAGGACAAAGCCTAACGTGGAGACCAAAGAGGATTTTTTTGCGAAGATGAACGAAAAGTTAGCTGATTCTGAAAATTTTCTCAATCTCTACAACAGCAGCGATGACAAGCAAAAGAAAATGTTGGCTAATCTCGTAAAAGGCAGAGACCCGAACAATCCATATAGCTCGAATTATCTCGATGTGGTGGACAATTCTCAGGGTGGATATGACATAGGAATAAACTATCTTGTGGCAGCCGCTGACCATAATCTCTGGCTCAACAAGACCTTTTTCTACAATAACCTCCTGCATCTGACAACTGCAATCCAATCACAGATGGCACTCGTCGGAACAAAACCGGATGATTTGAGGAGATTTGAGGATTATTTCAATAAAGAGAGCAATCCAGACAACCGAATGAGGTGTTATGCAACATTTCGAGATTCTCATCCTCAGCCTCAATACATCGAAGCTTTGTACCAGAATCCGTTTATCGACTTTGACTATCACAAAGCTTATGAAAGACTTGGCTCTGAAGTACTGGCTAAAATGAGCTATGACATGACAGCAATCAAAAACCGGTTGCTGCATGATGATATTGTTTCCCGGTGTCTGGCTTCATTCGTAAAAGGAAGATCTTACCGGGCTGATGAAGTCAAAACGATATTGCAAGGGATATATGCTCAGGTGGGGTATGCAAAAAAAGCTACCGCAAGCCAACTACAGAATTATATTCCGGTCAATACTCCCAATCAACGTATGAGCGATGGCAGCCGTCAGGTCGTATATAAACTCGCATAAGTAAAAGGAATCTCCCTAACCGGCGATTCCCTTTATTTTTCACCCCTAAATTTTTCTGACCTCCCTTGCGCACCGATATTCACCCCTAAAAATGCGCTATAACAGTAATTATCACAGCTATTTACGTCAATCTTATTCACCCCTGTTGGAAATATCCGTTTCTGCACTATAAGCCATATATTCATAGCCCTGAAAAAAAGATATACCACCGCTTGCGCAGTGGCACATCTAAATCAAGGATAATTACTCTACGACCTTGAACTCTTCCAAGGTGTAGCAGCAATCGTGATGCCTACGGGAGTATGTTTCCATCGCTTTCTTACAGGAGTCGAGTGTCCGCAAGTGTTTGGAGCCGGTGATTCCCTCTACAGCTTCGGTCAGGTCTTCAAGCGTCTCGTAGTACTCCGTATCCTCGTCCTCGACCCAAAAGCAGAATCTTTCAGGGAAATAGTCGCCGGTAGCATCGTTTGTCTCATAGATGCAGTTCCCACTCTCTTCGCATTGGAAGTAGAGCTTGATGTCGGGGAACTTCTCTTCGATAAACTCTCTCACCTCGTTAAGTTCACCCCATGCAGATTCCACATCGAAGGTGAGATAGCAATCGTTAAAGCTTAGGTTGTCCCAGCTACCACGGCAGTAAATCTTTTCATAATTACCACCGAGTTTAACGACTAAATTACCGAGCCATGAACTGCTGAAGCCATTATCACATAGCCCCGGATCTTTCATGCTCTCCAACTCGTGCATAGTGTCGTAGAGTTGTTTAAGTTGCTCTTTATCACCTACAGCATGATATTGTGAAAACGCCCAATTCGGCATACGCTAGACCACCTCCTTTCCGTCTTCATAGCGACATATCTTCAGTGTTTCGATTGTCATCCACTGGCAATCTTTGAGTCTGAAGCCGTATTTGTCTTCAAGGGTTGATAGAAATTCTTCGAAGTCATCGTATTTCTCGGATGCTTCGACCTCTTCTTTGGTCAGGTGTATGATGTTAAGCCACCCACCGCAGAAGTCAAGGATAATTACATAGTTCGATTCCATGTCATATCTGTTCTTATAAGATGAATACTTGTCGCCATAGGGTAAAGCCGTTTGACCTTTCCTCTTGCCGACATTTGATTGTTCGCATTGACGTGAACTTTGACTTTCACACCGTTGATTATCACGGAGAAATGATAGCGTATCATGCTGCCTCCCAAATAAAATAGGTCAGATGATTGAGACTGGAACTGTAGGGGCTGGTGGTTATCATCTTGAAACCGGCACCATGCTTGCCCCGGTACTTCTCTATGTTCCAGTGCTTCCTTGTCGATTTTCCTTTACCCACCGCAGTATGGGTAGGCAGGAACTTGTGTTGTATGAGCTGTAGGATAGCCATACGCTGCTCTTCGCTGTATATTCGCGCCTGAGCTACGGGAGAGGGGTGCATGGTTCTTATGGTCGCACCTCTCTGTTCGCTGATGTTCTCTTTCATTTTAGCTTGTACCGTTTAATGAGTTTATAGACTGTTGACTTTGAGAAAGCACAACCTTTGGAACTGACAAATCCCTCATTATTCAGGATGTCTGCCATTTCTTGTAAGGTGTGCTCTTCTTTGACGAGTGTCCTGAGCATTGCAATCGCCCTCTTGTTATTGGGGTTGCTGTCTGCCTTCGCTTTACTCGTCCTGATGCTGTTCCGGATAGCTTCTTCATGTTTGTCCAGCAGATGCTCCGGATTGCCGAGTTTGTAGCCTCTCGCTTTCTTTGCGTGAAGGCTTGCTTTGGTTCTGGCTGCAATGAGTTCGGCTTCGTACTGTGAGATAGCCGATATTATATGCAGTACCATTTTGTTCGCTTGCGGGAAATCACAAAAGACGATCTCCACATCTGACTCCAAAAGGCTTGACAGGAATGAGACACTTCTTGCCAGTCGGTCGAGCTTGGCCACTATCAGAGTAGCACCCTCTTTCCGGCATTGTGATAACGCCTCTTTTAGTTTTGGTCTGTTCGATTTTCGTCCGCTCTCCACCTCGACATATTCCGCAATGGGAACTGTGTCATGGAGGTAATTTTGGATGATTTCGTTTTGTGCCTCTAATCCAAGTCCAGAGAAACCTTGCTTCTGTGTCGAGACCCGGAGGTAGGCGACATACTTTTCTTGTGCCATTGTTTATGGGTTTTAACATAAGTTCCGCAGGTTAGACGGTCGTCTTGTCTTTGGAACCGATGTGAGTTTGACAAATAAAAAGGAGAATACCAGAGTTTTTTGATTTTCTGATATTCTCCAATTAGTGTAAAACCAATATCTGTTATACTGCCATTCTCGGAGTAAGTCCGCAGATTTCACAGATATGATTGTAAGAGGAAGTCCCATATTTGACATTAGCGTCTATTACGGGAACCAAGTTGTCAAGGGAAACGGAATGATACACAATCTCATTTCCTCCATCATCGGGTCTGACAATCACAGAGAAGTTGTTCACGCTTCTCTCGTACTGTATCGAAACCCACGCTTTGAGTTTGCCAAGGTAGAATGATGTTCCATTCTCGATGACCTTGATGCTTGTGAGTTTGGGAAGCCAGCCGAAGAACTGAATGCTTCGCTGTAGGCTATTACTCCAAATCACTTTCGCGATTCTTTCGTTGTCTGTCATAAAACGTTGTTTAGATAGTCCATTACCTTGGTGCCGTAATTTGCTGTCTTTTCAACTTTTTCATCGATCACGTCAGTAAGGTTGTCCAGATAAACGTCTTGAATGCGCTCTTGTAGGCTACCGTCGTCGTTGTACAGGTAAACCTCAAATATGTCTGCGCCTTCAATATAAACTACTCTCACGTTGCCTGTAAACAAGAAGCCTTGAACGTGAAACTCCAGTGCATCCTCTGAGCTTATCAGGCTGTTTGTGTCCACTCCCCATGACATAGGGATTGACGGATTGGCGGTCAGTATCTTCCAGATATACTTAGCCATTTCTGATAACTGTACCTTCATAATCACGCTGCTTTTTCGGAAGTGGCCTCATGCTGTTTGATATATTTCTCAATCACATTCTTGGTAGCCTGCTTCACATTACAGATGAATCTCACGTCGCTTGTGGCTTTGGCGTAATCCGCACCTTCCTTCATAGCCATTTCGATAAGCTCTTCCTGAAGGCTCTTGTAGATGTTGGGGCGATGATTGAACGCCGCTTTCACAAGGCTCATATAATATGCTTGCTCGTTCATAGTTTGTCAGCATATTTACTGTAGAGGTATTCCAGAAGCAAACGTCTCACAAACCGTGCCTTATCGGTTGACGAGAATGTGAAGTAGTAGCTCCTGGGGTTGCCATATCGATCGTCTCTTACAACGCTGCCTCTGTAATCTCCCCTTTTCAGGAAGTCTTCGAGGCTCACGCTTGTGTTGGTGTCGGTATTCTCGTACTGATAGTAGATGTTCAATACCGGCTTACCTTTGTAGTTTCTTACTCCTTCGATAGTTGAGTCCCAGTTGTTGCCGGTACGTCTTTCGTAGGAGAATCGCAGTTCCTTGTCCCTGCTCTTGTAGAGTCGGGTTCCAGCTTCCTTAACCATTCTTGTTATGGTCTCGGTGGTGATTGACAGCAGTTCCGTCGGTGTGAGGTTTTCTACAATCTCCACCTTCTTTTTGGGTGCTGTCTTCGTAAAAATGATTCTGTTGATGTTCATAGGTGTGATGTTTTGTTATTTGCCGTAGTATTCACGCATATAGCAGCGTTCACAAAGGCTGCCGTAGTCGTTGACATCGCTTGGAGTCATTGGCCGTCCGCAGTCTGAGCAGTATCGTGCTATTGTGTGGTGAACGTAGTTAGCCACCTCGAAGATAGAGGGGCCACGATGCTCGATAGTGAGCTTAGAAGATGAAGTCTTCTTTATCTGTTTCTTTGCCATCGGGTTTGAATGTTTGAGTTAATGTTTCTTCTTCATCGTCATACCAAAGTTGATGTTCCGCTACGATACGTTCAAAGTCCTCCAGTCTGAGCATGGGGAAATTGGTCTGATACATATCGTAGAGGTCGGAAGCTGTCATTGTGGGGTCTTGCTGAATAATCGAATGTATTTCATCTTCGATTTCCCACTCATCATAACCGAAACAGGCATTGTCGCCAATTTCATGTGGATAGGTATCAGTGCAATCTTCGATTATGTGCTGAACGAATTTCCAGCATTTTTCAAGGTCGCGTTTCACTGTGATTTCCTCGTTGGTATGTGGCTGATAATAAGCTACGCTTATGTTTACGGCTGACACGTTGAGACCTCTTTCTTTTAAGGCTTCAACATCAGTCATCATGCCGGTCTCCTCCTTATAGCCCCATTTTTCAGGGTCTATATCTTGGATGAATTTCTCGCTGCATAAGTCTGAGCAACCGATATTGGTAATCAGGTCAGAATTTCCTCGACGGTCGCATTGGATTACATAGCGACAATCTTCAAAGAATTTTATTTCTGCATGGGAAGAACCATGACATCCGGTTTCTTCCTCCTTGAAAAAGACCGCTTTCATGGAGTCGTATTTCTTGAGGGTTTCCAGTGCTATGAGGATGCCGTTCTTGTCATCGGCTCCCAGACCACAGAAAGAATGTTCCTTAGCTGAGAAACCAAAGATAATGTCTCTGGTCTCAATCGCTCTGAAATCACGGGGATGGTTTCGCTGCACCTGATCGAGGTGTGCTACTATGCAAGGATAGGTTTCTGATTCTCCTTTCCAAGCATAGAGATTGCCATAAGAATCTTTGCCCAGTCTTACACCGGGCAAGGATTTGAGACAGGAAACGAGGAACGCTATCATTTTGTCCTCTTTCCCTGAAGGCGAGTGTATGGAGTAAAGCTTTTTTAGCAATCTCCAATCTAATGTCTTATTCATTGTTACGTTGGGTTTTTATGCCGTCTGTTTAAGGAACTGGTCATTGGAGATAAACCAAAGGCCGTTACCGCCGAAGGCTTTTCCCTCACGGATTAACCAGTCTCTTGACATACAGCTGATTGTTATTTCTTTGTAGCATTGTGTCTCTTCGTCCCACTTCTGAATGGTGGTCAGATCTTCTATATTGCGATAGTAGTCATCATCATATTCAGAGTAGTAGAAGTTCTCTTTCAGATATTTGGCTTCACATTCCGAGTCGCAGAAGTAAGCCTCCACCTCGGAATTGTAGGTCGCATTTTCTTTTACGACCCATTCACCGCAAGCATCACACTGGCTCACGTCGTCCTTATGGAAATATTCATCCTCGGAGTCAACCCAGACGAAATCTTCAAGGTTATCCACATCCACAGAAATAGCATTTCCGTGATAGTAGCAGGTGCGGACTTCATCACAGTTATAGTCATGATACTCATCATATTCTTGCTCTTCATCCTCATCGCTGTCTCCATCAAGGTTTACATCCGTGGTGTCGAGGCAGTAATCATGGGGTGAATCAGCATAGTTGTAGGCTATGCTGTTGTCATAGTCGTAATACTTGAAGCTGTCTTGATACGAGAGTGTATCGTATGTGTCAAGCTCGCATTTGATTGAGAACTTCTTGTCTGACAAAGAAGTACCATCGTTCTGGACAAAGGCACGAGATTCTGAACAACCTGCGCCGATTTGCTTGTAGCCATCTATATGTCCTCCTTTGATGCAGAGGTCAACTAATAGGCGTTTGAGAACATCGCTTGATTCTTTGGAGTATTGGCGTTCCAAAAGCCTCCATTTCTTCCCGGTTTCGTCATCGATTACGTCCGTGAAGATTATGGCTCTTGCAAGTACAAAACCCTCTTTGTCTGTGAGATAGGCTGCTTTTGCTTCGACAGCATCCTCATAGAAAGAATGCCTGTCCCGTCCGACCATACAACTGCACCCATTGAAAGAGCGGCAGTAGTATTCATCGTAGATTTTTTCGAAGTTATCATCGATGTGAAGTTCAGCGTCCGGTGTCTGGCCCATCGTGTAAGTCTGCCAGTCCTGAGTAAACTCTTTACTAAGCCAGATAACAACCTGCTCGGATAGGATATGACCTATTTCGGTTTCCTTGATGATGGCACTGAAGAATTTTCCAGCCTTCATCTTGTAGACGTGTTCCGCCTTGGTGTTGACGTAGCGGACACTCTTCTTGTCGAAGTCCTCACAGAGACCTTCCATGTGGTCTGTTCGGTATTGGCTGCTCCAGTAGGTGTTGCCAATGAGAATAACTTTGTTGGGTAGTTTGGGGTCAGCTTTGCCGTTGTCCCTGATACGTTCCAGTACAAGTTGTTTGAGTTCGGCCATGCTCCTGATGTGAAGCAATGACCAGTCGTCGTGTTCCCGGCAATATCTGATTAGTGCCGGATTTTTGAGGTGAGCGAGCAGTATTTTGTTCTTTCTGCTCTTCACACCGTTGCCGTGAGCTTCCATACCGAAAAGGCTCTGGAAATCCTCATAGCCGTTGATGTTGAATATTAACATTGTTCTGTTCTTTAAAGAGTTGATAAAAAGAAAAGGGAGACGGCCACCGGTTAAGATGACTGCCTCCCTCTTCGAAAGGTGGTGCTATATTTCAAGCGGTCAGATGAAGGGGATATACAGAGTGTCTATCACCTCCAAGAGTTTACGAGAGCCGTCTTTCGAGGCTTCGTTTCGGGGATCGACGCTGCGATTGGGGTCAGCGTATTCTCGTAGTACAGCGACCAGTGTTCTGAACAAGGTCTGCTGTAAGGTTCTGTGAAATGTACAACAGGCTTTTGCAAATTCTTTCTCGTTCCAACTCATATCGTTGATGGCATCTTCGAGAGATTTTGCTGCCTGATACTCGCGTGATTCTTTGTTCATACAGCAATGCTTAGTGATCCGGCTACCGTTGACAGTCTCATGTAGGGAGCCAAATCCACATCGGGATTGGCTCTCTTGAAATCAGCAACTGAGAAGCTGGATCGGGTTGTGGGTAATTTTCTTGTGATTCTCATGCTGTCGGTTTGCCAAGTTCTTACGTCGAGGCTTTCCATGGCATTGAGTATTCTGGTTTTGAAGGCGTTGAGCTTTTCTTCGCAGTCCTTCTTAAGCAGAATGAGGTTCCGTATCTCTTCCTCATGGTCGATAATCTCTTGGGGAATTGAATACGGATTTTGGAACTGTTCACCCTTGCTGTCTGCATCGAGTAGTGCCTTGCAGATGTCAGCAGGGATTCTGTTTACCGGGATGAAGTCTGCGATGTGGTCGAAGCTCCCATCCTTTTTTGACTTGTTGCGAAGGTGGATTATGAAGAGATCTCTCACCTTTGCTTTGGGGTTCTGAAGCTCGAAGAGATAGGCATATACGCTCAGTTGCCATTTCGCCTTTTCAAGCTTTTCTACTGTCATTGCTCCATACGTTTTGATGTCGCAGATGTCGAAGGTGTTATCATTGACGCGAAACACTTTGTCAATCATTGAAGCATAGTTGGTGTTGTCGGATATTAGATACTCCGACATTTCGTGAACAAGCTGATGCTCCTTACAAATGGAGATATAATCAGCTACTTCCTGTGTGCCATCGTTGAGCCAAGAGGAATCAAAGTCCTCGCATGACTGATGTACGGCTGTGCCATATTCGGCTGCTTGTCTCAGAATTTCTTCATCGACTCCGGCATACGTATCCGGAAACAACTGCCTTTCCAAGACAGATGTTATTCCTGAAAGCTCATGGTCATTCAGGAAATAGGTATGATCTTCGGGACAGAAGACTACCTTTGATTGTTTGAGCTGTATTCTCATCGTTTAAGCTGCTTGAAGTTGAAGTTTACGTTCCGTGAAAAGAGCGAGGATTTGAGGATTTCCCTTGACCTCGTTCTCGTGCTGTCGGTATAGATCAGTCAGCTCTTGGGTTGAGTTTGTTGCGTTGATTGCCGCCTTTATCCCGGCGTAAGGATCATTGGATTTACGCTTTCTCGTTTTTACGGGAGTTGCGTTCTGTTGTGGTGCTTCGGTGCTTGATTCCACAGTTTCAGGGAAGTCCTCACCATTATAGAGGTAGATTCCTAGGCCGTGCATAGCCAAACACTTTGTAAGACAGCGCATTATAGCCTTGTTGATGTCAAACATGGTGGCAGCTTCTACCTTGCGGTTTTCATACTGCTTAGTTGTTTTGTTCCATACCTGATAGGTGTAGGCTTCAGTTTTCATCGCCTTGTTAGCACCGTCCATTACCGGTAGCCACATGGAATACTTCAGACCATTGGCCTCTACTTCCGTAAAGACCATGATTCCGACAGCAGGATCCACGAAATATGGAAGTCCTGTCTGGGGGTTCTTGACAACATTATACGTTGCTGTGGGATAGACCTTCTTGAATTCGAGCCAAGCATTGCTCCAACTCAGATAGGTCAGACCGTTTTTCTGCTCTGTCTTATCGTTGACATTGAGGGATGATAGCTGATTGAATTTTTCAGCCACCTTTTCATCATAGCTCTGATGACCGGGAAATGTCATAGGAGCCATTTCGAAATCTTCTGAACTCATTGTTATATGATTTTTAGGGGTTTGACAAAAGAAAGGAGACTCCATACTTGTTTGATTATTAGTATAGAGCCTCCCTTCGTTGGAGTTGATTAGTTCAGGAACCAGCCGTATGAGTTATCTGTGCCGTTAAGGGCGTTGCTGATACCTGTTGCGAATGTAGTACAGTTGGCGTTGCGGTCAATCCACAAGTCGCTATAACTGTTCTTCACTGCCTCGTTGAGCAGCTGCATGAGCTGCCAACATGAGATAGAGCCATCGCTGTCGCCCATACCGAAGTTGGGGTTCTTGATGTACTCTTTTGTCGCTGCGTTCACTACCGAGTCTCCGAGAAGGATTTGCGGTAGCTGCTTCTGCTGTGTGTTGGGGAGAGCCTGATATAATCTCAGTCTCCCGATGATCTTGCAGAACTGCTCCTGCGTAAGCCATGTGTTGTTCAGGGCTTCGAGGTTGTAGAGTGTTGTTTCCTTGACTTCGTTGAACCGCTTGAAAAGTTCAAACGCTTTCTGGAATACGTCCATTTCGGTCATACAGAGCATGGTGTCTGATATGCCGTCCGTAGTCAGCATCATGTTCGAGCATACGCGGACACGAAATCCGATGAATACTCTGAAATGCTGCGGATTCTGTCGTGCATAGAGCTTGTCCTCGCTGTAGCTGCGTGTTCCGCCGATTGTAAGCGAAACCTGCTGCCCGTTGATTGAGGACGTTAGGGTTGTGATGTGGGCTATCCATGCGAGACGCTGGTAGAACAGGGTCTTCTCGTCATCGCGTAATTCGGATGCCTTCTTGTGCTGTGCCGATGGGATGCGACCGATGATAGGGTGGCTGCATCGTGTTTCGGCTGGGGTGATGTTGCCTTGGCCAAAGATGACCTCGGCTGCTTTACGTGTTGTCTCGATAAACTTCTGATGTGAGATTGTCAGAGTGTTATCGCAGAACGTCGGAATGATGTTCTTGAAGGTCAGTTCCTCCATGCTCACTTCGCTGGAGGGACCTTCGATGAAGTTGGGGTGATGTTCGAGAGTCGCGTCATGCAGTGTCTCCCGAACTTCCCATACGGGTTGTGGGGTGATGATACCGTCCTGCGGCACCACCACTAAAGAGTTGTTTGCCATTTGTTTGTTGTTTTAAAATGATTATTCGAAGAAAAAGACCCAGACAGAATTTTGTTATTTATTCGTGTCTTAGGTCATTTAGGTGGTGGCAGCTATGATTCATGCTGCCGGTGTAGGCCACAGAAAAGGATTCCTGATTATGGCCAGTGCGTTGGTGATAGGGAACATCACTGTACGCTTGTTCTTGCTCCGTTTGTTTACCGGAGCTAAGGTTTTCAGTTGTAGTATTTTCATCTTCAACTGTATTAAATGGTTAATTACTTGATCGTACTTGCCAGTTTCTTGCCGGCTTTAAGTAGATACGTTAATGTCTCTAAAGCGATGACAGTCAAAGCTATGTGTCGGTTGTTAATCTTCGGCACCTTCATCGTCATCGTCTGTTTCGGTTTCTTCGTCGAGGTCTTCATCATTGTCGTCCTCGTCGAAATCGTCCTCATCCTCATCATCAGAGGAACTAAACTTGTCGTAAATTGATTTCGCAGCAGAACCAGCTATTACTAAGTTTGCTACTACCTCAATTGCTTTAATAAATGGTTTGATTTTCATTGCTTTTTGTTATTGATTATTGTTGATTTATGTTTGTTATTTTCTTCATATATAAGGGTTTCAGTAGTGTTTGAAAAAAGTTGGAAGTACCTTTTTAGGGGTAATTCCAAACTTTTCCTAAGCTCTTCAAATATCAAGTATCAGCCGCTAATTCTTAAGAGCGGGTTTGAGATTTGAATGCAAACGCTTAGGTGTGAATCAATGACTCTTCGCCACTGACTCACCGCTTATACTCTTCGCATAAGCAATATTTTGTTATCATGAATAAGAGGTTGTAAGTCTCTCATTCATTCCACATATAAGGGTTTCAGGGGAAAACGAGAAAAAAAAGACAGCTCGAAAGCTGTCTCTGATGGGGGATTCTGTGGCACGGCTTATTCAGCCACGTCATTGCGTTCCTCCTGTCTCCATTCTTTCTGGAGCTTTTCGATTTCATGGATGCGGTTAAGCCAATAGTAGGCGTTATCCATGAGATATGATATACCTTCGGCAATCTTGCTGCCGAGGAAGTTGATGTTATCGCGAGCTATTTCGTTCAGGCGTTCCTGAGCTACTATACTGCTCGCTACTGTCGAGGTAGCCTTGAAGCTGACCTTGACCGGTGTCTCTCCTACGGGAATCTCGATATTGAGATCCATAGAATCTGTCCCGACGATTTCGGGATCCGTTGACTTGATGCCCACTAATGCGAGGGCGTCGTTTTTGAAATTTATGTCCATATTAAGTATATGATTATGTGTTGTTTTCTTTCAATAATAAGGGCATAGGTAGTGTTTGGGGCGGTAAAAATCGAGGGCTTGATTTAGGTCAATTATTCGCACATCAGATTATGTTTTTCAGCATATTCCTTTGTAGATAATCGAAAAACATATAAATTTGCACCAAATTTAAATTTATTGAAATGAAAGACCTAAATCGACTAAAGGTAGTTCTGGTAGAAAATAAGAGGACAAGCAAATGGCTGGCTGAAGAACTTGGCAAGAATGTCGCTACGGTATCAAAGTGGTGTACAAATACGATTCAACCTGACCTCCCAACTCTTAACAGGATAGCAGAATTATTGAATGTGGATGTAAAAGATCTGATTAATAGCAACAAGAGCAACTAAAGAATAAAGCATGACCATACAGGATGTATTAAGCATATTTCGGAAAAAGTCATTTACCGAGAAAGACAAAGGCACTCAATTTGAGCGTCTGATGCGTTCATGGTTATTGACAGATTCGCGTTATAACTACCTTGAACAAGTCTGGCTTTGGGAGGACTTTCCGAGCCGTAAAGACTTTGGAGGTAAAGACACCGGCATTGACCTTGTTGCTCGTACAGAATCAGGTCAATACTGGGCTATTCAATGTAAATGTTATAAAGAAGATGCAGTAATAGATAAACCGGCTGTTGACTCATTCTTAGCTACATCAAGCCGTACCTTTACAGACCCAGAGACATTTCAGACCACTTCATTCTCTCAGCGTCTTTGGATTTCAACGACAAACCAATGGGGACCAAATGCGGAGGAAGCTATACAACACCAGAATCCTGAGTTTAATCGTGTTGGTTTAGTTGACCTTCAAAACTCTCCTGTTGACTGGCAGTTGCTTCTTGATGGATTACAGGGCAAAGACGCAATGCTCCCCGGAAAACAGCCGAGAGAGCATCAACTTCGTGCTCTTACAGCCGCTCACAATTATTTCGAGACCCATGACAGAGGCAAACTTATCATGGCTTGTGGCACCGGTAAAACATACACCGCTCTGAAAATTGCGGAGGATATGCTTCCAGACAAGGGGTTAGTTCTTTTCCTTGTGCCGTCTATTTCCCTGCTTGGTCAAAGTCTTAATGCTTGGTGTGCTGACGCTACAAAGAAAATTAGAGCTATCTGTATATGCTCGGACAGTAAAGCCTCCCGAAAGATTAAGCGAGATTTTGATGATACACAAGACAGTATTGTGGATCTCGCTGTTCCAGCCTCTACAAATCCTAAAAGTATCGCAAAGCAACTTACAGACTATCGCAAACATGATGGTCTGACTGTTGTATTCTCTACATATCAGTCCATTGAGGCTGTAAGGCAAGCCCAACAGGAAATTCTCAAACAGACTGGTGGCTCATACGGTACATTTGACTTAATCGTTTGTGATGAAGCTCACCGTACAACAGGCGTTAAGTTATCTGATGCCGACGAGAGCAACTTCACTAAGATACACGATGCGGACTATATAAAGGGTCGTAAGCGTTTGTATATGACAGCTACACCTCGTCTATACGGTCAATCCGCAAAAATCAAGGCTTCTGAAAAAGACGCTATCCTGTGTTCTATGGATGATCCTGAGTTATATGGCGAAGAGTTTTTCCGCGTTAACTTCTCGTATGCTGTAGAACACGGACTTCTCACAGATTATAAAGTCCTTGTGCTTACAGTCAATGAGGATGACTTGCCACCCTCGATACTCAACGACATACGGAACGCAGAGAACAAGGAATATAATTTTGATGACACCTCTAAACTGGTGGGTATCATCAACGGCCTCTCAAAAATAATTCGTGGAGATAACAGGACGACTTGGGATGCTGACCCCGGAGTAATGCACCGTGCCATAGCATTCTGCTCTTCAATCGGTGATGTCAAGACTCCCGGAACATCAATTAATACGTCCACAGTTCTACCCAAAGTTTGTGCCACTTACAGAGACAGCATAGATTTGGAGGAACGAGACCATGTTGTAGAAGTTCAGGCGCGTCATATCGATGGCTCCATGAATTCCCAGATGCGTAATGAGCAACTTAATTGGTTGGCAGAGGAAAACATCGGTGAGAATGAATGCCGAGTGCTGACCAATGTACGCTGTCTGTCGGAAGGCATTGACGTTCCCGCTCTCGATGCTGTTTTATTCCTGTCCTCACGCAATTCACAGGTTGATGTCGTTCAGTCAGTAGGCCGTGTAATGCGAAATTTCAAGAAGGGAAATCCGGGGGAGAAAAAATATGGCTATATCATAATTCCGATTGTCGTACCCTCAGACGTTAAGCCGGAGGATGCGCTGAATGATAATGCTTACTTCTCAACGGTATGGAGTATTCTCAATGCACTCCGTTCTCACGATGATCACTTCAATGCCGAGGTCAACAAGATAGCACTCAACAAGCATAAATCAGCAAAGGTCGTTGTAGGTGCTCCCGGTATAGGACATGAAGGCCCGTCAGATCCAAACGAACACAGGGATGCGACGGCACTCGAAAACGCTGAGATTGCCAAACAGCTCGAACTTCGTTTTGGAGAAATGCAGTCTGGTATATACGCGAAGCTCGTTGAAAAGTGTGGCGATAGGCTTTACTGGGAAAACTGGTCAAAAAGGTCGGTTTGATTGCCCGTAAGTTCATTGAGCGTATATCCAAACTGGTCGCTAATGTCCCGGAAATCAAAGCAGAGTTCGAGACATTCGTGAAAGGACTCCAGCAGAACCTTAACCCCTCCGTGGATAACGGTCAGGCTATTGAAATGCTTGCACAACACATCATTTCGCAACCTGTCTTTGATGCGTTGTTCCAAGACTATAACTTTGTGAACAATAATGCTGTCAGCCGTTCAATGCACCGGATGATTGTACTGCTGGAGGATGTCGGTGGTTTCTCAAAGGACACCGAAGAACTGGAGCAGTTCTATGAGTCGGTACGTGTGAATGTCGGCAACATCGATAATCTGGAAGGTAAGCAGACCATTATCAAGAATTTATACGAGAAGTTCTTCAAGGGTGCGTTCCCGCTTACCGTTGAAAAGCTCGGTATTGTCTATACTCCTGTTGAATGCGTAGATTTCATAATTCACTCTGTCAACGACATCTTAAAGCGTGAATTTGAAACCTCTCTGACAGAAGAGAACGTACATATTCTCGATCCTTTCACGGGAACCGGTACGTTCATTACTCGACTGCTTCAATCTGGTCTCATCAAACCGGAAGATATGGAGCGTAAATACCTGCATGAGATTCACTGCAACGAGATAGTGCTACTTGCTTATTACATAGCTGACGTGAATATTGAAGCTGTGTACCACGAGTTGATGAAACCGTCGGAATATCTCAACTACGACGGGATCTGCTTGACTGATACGTTCCAACTGGCAGAGTCTAAACAGGCATCATTCTCCGAGGAATTTTTCAGGGAGAACTCAGAAAATGTAATCCGGCAGAAGAAAGCTCCAATCCGCGTCATAATTGGCAACCCTCCTTATTCAGTAGGTCAGAAGTCCGCTAATGATAATGCACAGAATCAAGCATATCCTGTTCTTGACGAAAGAATCGCCGAAACTTATGCAAAAGGTAGTGCCGCTTCTTCAGTAAAAGCATTATACGACAGCTACATCAAAGCATTCCGTTGGGCATCAGACCGAATCGCATCAAATCCCCAAGGTGGTATCATCGCATTTATAAGTAATGGTGCTTGGTTAGATGTCAATGGTATGGATAGTTTTCGAGCTTGTTTAGAAAATGAATTTTCCGATATATATGTACTGAATCTTCGTGGCAATGCTCGCACAAGTGGCGAACAACGTCGCAAAGAAAAGGATAACGTATTCGGAGAAGGCACACGTACACCCGTTTCAATTACAATTCTAGTTAAGAATCCAGCGAAGGGCGAACAAAAAGCGACGATTCACTATCATGACATCGGCGACTATCTCAGCCGTGTGCAGAAACTTTCTCTTGTCAAAGGTTTCAAATCCGTATTTGGTCATTCACTAGATTGGCAAATCATTGAACCAACGGAACGTCATGACTGGATAAATCAACGTGATGGAATGTTTGAAACGCTGATTCCGATGTTCCCAGATAAAAAATTTGATGTAAAAGCGCATTCATTTTTTAATCTTAACTCTCTTGGCATTAATTCAAATCGAGATGCATGGGTTTATTCCTTTGGACTCACTGAATTAAAGAATCAAGTTGAGAAGACAGTCAACTATTATAATCATTTGATTGACCTAAAGATGGAGGGCAAATTGCCAAAAGAGGACTCAGATGATTATAAAGCTATTGTCAATGATGATACTAAGATTTCGTGGTCTAGTAGTTTAACGCCCAAATTCCAGTCTGGGGAAAAAGCTACATTTGATAGCGTGGCCATAAGAGAAGTCATCTACAGACCTTTTGTAAAAGAAAACCTGTACTTAGGAGAAAAATTCATACATCGACGTGGACAATGGGTTCAGATATTTCCATCCAAATCAATATCAAATTACGCAATCTGTGTTAGTGGCATAGGCGTGATTAAAGAGTTCACTTGTATAATAACAGATCAGATTGCAGATCTTGAATTAATTGGTAAGAGCCAATGTTTCCCTCTCTATTGGTATGAGGAAAATAAAAATGTGCAGCCGACTCTCTTTGATGACGAGACCACTCAGCAATATATCCGTCATGATGGCATAACAGACTGGATATTGAAAGAGGTACGCACCCGGTTCGGCAACTCCAAGGCAATCACCAAGGAACACATATTCTATTATGTATATGGTTTACTGCATTCGCCTCAGTATCGTGAACGTTTTGCCGCAGACCTCAAAAAGTCTCTGCCTCGAATCCCCATTGTAGAGGATGTTCAGAACTTCATGGCATTCTACAAGGCTGGTAAAGCACTTGCGGAACTGCACCTGAACTATGAGCAAGTTTCACCGCTACCGGAAGTTTCGGCGACTATCGCTGATGCGGTTTACAGCGACTCATACACTGAATATGAGCATTATGCCGTGGAAAAGATGGTCTTCCCGAAAGTCCGCAATGAAGCCGGTAAACTCGTTCCCGATAAGTCGCGTATTATCTACAACGGAAATATCACCATCGAGAACATTCCGGACGCTGCCTACGAGTATGTTGTTAACGGTAAGTCCGCTATTGAGTGGATAATGGAACGCTATGCCATAACCATTGACAGCAAATCTCAGATAAAGAACGACCCTAACGACTGGAGCCGTGAGCATGAGAATCCGACATACATCTTAGACCTCCTGCTATCAGTAATAGCGTTGTCCGTGAAGTCTGTAGAAATCATCAACACACTTCCTAAACTCAAATTGTAGTGCTATGACAGACTATGCACCATATATCCTTCTTATATGCGACTCTGACAACACTCAGGGCTGCGGCTTCATTGTGGGCGACAAGTTCATAACTACCGCCCACACTATCGCTCAGGCCGTCAATCCTTTTGTCATGGTGCAGGGGGAGCGTGTCAATCTGTCCAAGGAGAATGCAGAGGTCTTCATTTTTGACGAGACGGAGCAAGACCACGAGCAGGACATCGCCGTGTATGCCGTTAAGAATGTCAACAGTCCGCTTTCGCTCTCTGAATGTGTTCCTTATCCAAACGCAGAACTGGAAAGCTATACGCGGCGAATTGTGCCTGATTTGCTTAATCCTTTACTGGTTGATTGTAAGACCAAAGTATCTGATGAGCGTGAAGGCAACCTCTTCGGAACGACCACATCTATACAACTCGTGAAAGGAGACAGTGGCAGTCCTCTGATTGCTGATAATGTGGTGTACGGTATGCTGATAGGAGGAATTGAAAATACTCCATCGTGTGTCTATCTATCTTCAAGAGCACTAAAGAAATATCTATGAACAATACACTCGCCACGACAAACAACTCTGGGGCAGTCATCAAGTATTACAAGCCCTCGGAACTGATCGGGATTTTCAACAATATGTTATCCCGGCAGAATGAGAACGCCCAAGTGGTGTTCCTGCGTGGCGTGTACCTGATGAACCCGAAGCAGGGAAACTGGGCGTATTGTTATGACACTCTCCGGGACGAGGATAGTCAGGAAGAGCTTACAATCGTCCTTACCCATCAACAGAGAGCAGACTTGAAAAACGGTAATCTCGTGATGGTCGGCGGTGTCATAGGCAGGAACGTCTCAAACAAAGGCTATATCCAGCTTACCCTCAAAGTTTCCCGGATAGAGGTTGTGCAGGAGCAAGCCGTCGATGAAGCGGAAATCAAGAGGATGGAGCTGCGTCAGAAGAAGGCATCCGTCGGCTTTAAGAACGTTGACTCTATCCTTGAACAGAAGCTATACACAGACCAAAGACCACGGGTAGCACTGATATTCGCTGAGACCTCCATAACCGACAGCGACTTCAATGCAGGGATAAACGCCGCTAAGAGTGCCATCGACTTTGACGAGTACAGGGTTAATTTCAGCAACTCGACGCAGTTCATAGAGAGGCTACAGAACGTTGATGAGAACTGGTATGATGTGATTGCTGTGGTACGTGGCGGTGGAAGTGGCATAGAGAAACTTGATGACCTTTCCGTGCTTGAAGCGATAGTAGGTCTCAAAACTCCCATCATCGCCGCCATAGGTCATGTAGAAGAGAAGTTGTTCATCAAGCAACTCGTCGATAAGGCAGCCCCCACTCCTAACGGTCTGGGACAATACTTCTCTGAAATGGTAGAATCCGTGAGCGAGAAGAAATCCAAATCTCGTGCCGTCCTGACAGAGCAGATACGGAAGCAATTTCAGGAGCAGATTGTAGCCGGTCAGAAGCAGAATAAAGAGCTTCAGGAGAAATTGAAGGTTCTCACAGAAAATCAAGCGAAGGCAACCAAGGCCCAGAAAGAGGCTACCAAGAAGCATCAGGAACAGGTCGAGGCTGCCAACAAACAGAATAAACAGCTACAGGAACAGCTCGCCGCAATCCAGAAAGCCAATGCGGAACAGATGGCGAAGCTGACCGAGACACAGAATCAACAGCTCGCCCAGCAGAAGAAGCAGCAGGAGGAACTGAACAAAAATCTGACACAGATGCAGACCTCAAACGCTCAACTGCAAAAGAGCCTGACGGAAATGACAACCCAAAACGCGGCAACAAACCAAAAGCTGACGGAAGCACAGTCCAAAGCGAAAGACCTTGAACAGCAGCTTGCACAGGCTAGTGGTGGCAATATCTGGAAGTATGTCGCAATCGCCGCCATAATCGTTGCTTTAATAGCGTTATTTATTAGGTAATCATGGATATTCAGAGAACATATAAATTTAAATATCAACCCTTTAACAGAGGCGGGAATATCAAACGTAAACGGATGTATAAAACCATGGACAGTATAGACCTGCAAATTGAAGTCACCCCACTCCCCTTTGAAGAGATGGCAGATTCTCGCCCCGGCGAATCGAGCGCCACCATACGCGAGCGTGTGATACGTGCCCGACAAATTCAAGAAGCAAGGTATGCAGACATTCCCGGCATATATTGTAATGCCCAGATGAACAGTAAACTGCTTGCTCGCCACGCCCGTCCGGATGACAAAGGACTTGCCATGCTCAAAACTGCCATGAACCGACTGAACCTTTCGGCCCGCGCCTACGACCGTATATTGAAAGTATCACGCACCATCGCCGACCTGGAAGGCTGCGAATTGATACAGCCGGCACACTTGGCGGAAGCTATCGGATATAGAAATCTGGATAGGGAGGACTGGGCAGGATAAATCGTCGCGAAATAAAAATATAAAATTCCGTGGAACTTCCCAGCCCCACGGAATCATGATCAAGAAATCTATTATCTTTTTATAATAGTAGTTCTCCACATATTATACAGAAGAAATTCTCACATCTTATTCTTCATTTTGAATACCGAGTATCATATACCCATAAGGAGGCAATGTAATATGATAGTCCTCAGACAATACAGGTGGTATATTATCTCCATCCAATAGATTTAGAGGAGTTTGTCCCAGCAAGATACCCGTATTCTTCAAATTCACAGAAATGGTTTCCGTACTATTCTGGAAATTCATAATGACTAGGGCCGAAACTTTCCCATCTTTATTGCTTCGTTTAAAGACAGTATACTTACTATCATCATTTGAAGGAATACAAGTGCGCTGTCCCATGGGAGCCAACCCGTTATAGCCATTCTGCAACCTGATTAAATCATAAAACTTCTTCTGGTCCTTTTGAGGCCACTTATCAAGAATTAATTGGGCTATATAATCCGAATGATGATCACCATAATGGTTTATTACTACTGTCCCCATGGAAATTAAATAAGCCAATTCAAAAAGGCGCTCCTCATTAGTAGCTGGAATCTCCCACATTGGTGGAGTAATAGTTGTTGCCCCCAATGCCACAATACGGTCTCTATAACTCTTCAACTTTCCATTCAATTCACATGGGTTCTGATTTCTTCTGGCATTTAAGACCTCACTTCTTTTTCCACCGCCCCAACCATACATATCAAAACCTTGAATTAGTTTAAAATCAAACCTGCTAATCCATTTTTCAATATTTGAAGCTCCCTCCGCATTAGTTAGAATGCCTCTACGATTTAAAACTTTTATAATAGACTCATTGATAATATCGTCAGTAATACCATCATAGACCTCAGGAGCATCCAGAAGTATTCCATCCACCCCCTTATCTGCCCAAAAGTCCAGATAATTCCGACACTCTTCCTGCCACTCCCAATTGTTAAAGTTGTAGCTTGGAATGCGTCCTTCAGCCCCATCCGAGTTTCCCCAACACGAATAGTAATAAGCCTGGGCTCTGTCACTCCAAAACCAATTGTCATTCAACTTCTTATCACTGAAATGAAACCAGTTCCTCTCCTTACTATATACACCATTACGCTGATCATCACATGCTTTTTCAAAGAAAGGAGCTTTATACCAACAATAACCAACATTTCCAAAGAAAGTCAGCCTCATATCCCGTGCATGTACTTCACGGAGAAGGTCCTCAAAATCTTCCAATGTTCCAATAGACGGGTCTATGGCATAGTTATTTGTAGCTCCAAGCCCTCCCCACACACTAGGATCACCTTCGTATATAGCCGAAAGTTCAATATTACGATAACCTTGTGCCTGCAATATATCCAAACTGTCTTTTATAGAGTTAAGCGTTTGGCGATAGTATTTGGGGTAATACCTTGTCATACCAGAAGTCTCTTCCCACCACGTTGCATTACGTGGTGAACCAAACCCCTTAATGACCAACGAACGGCTACCTGCTCTACTTTTACTTTTGGCATCCAATATAGTTAATTTGATATACCGATATACACCATTCAATTCTTTTACGTACTCAGTACCGGCAATACCCGAACGACAGTCTGCCAATAAGTCCCATTTTTTATTATCATTTGACCCTTCAATAATAAAGGACCAAACATCTTTTTCCACAAAAGTCTGTTTTATATTCCGAACATCACATGGCAAACCTAAATCCGCACATAACCATTGCGGATAAGCATTATTGTCCGCATACCAAAAAGTAGTATTGTCACCATCAAAGGCCTTCTTCTGAGTATGATTATTGTCGCAAAACGAAGAAGTGGCAGCTAAAGCATTAAAGGCCAAATCCTCAAGTTCCCGACCGCCTAAAGAAACCACATCTTTTTCTGTTCCAAAAACTCGAAATTCACAACTGTGTGCCCAATATCCCTTCGCTGAGCCCAAAATAGTCAGTCTAATATAACGGAATTCTCCTGAAACCGGAGTTTTGAAATCAAATCCACTAATACCATCTGTATTATCAACCAAAACAGCCCAGTGCAATTCATCATTGGAACCTTCAATCTTAAACTTCCAGCTATCATGGTCTTTAAAGATTTGCTGAATTCCGGATAACGTACAAACCTCTTCCAGATCAACAGTCAAAGATTGGGGAAACTGCTCATTATCAGCAATCCAATAGGTTGACATATTTCCATCCAAAGCATCATTCGGATTATGATCCTTTTGCAGCACCACATTAGTGCATTGCTTACCTAAAGCAATATTCTTATCCGCATTTGTTCCATTTATAACAAATTCTTTCGAAGAAGGCAGAAAACCATCTTTAGACTCAAGGACAGTTAATTTTACATAACGGTACACGCCACTCACACTTTCTGCAAAAACATCACCGGAAGCTCCTTTCGTCTTATCTACCAACAGCAACCAATTCTCTTTATCAACAGAGCCTTCTACCTTGAATTTCCAAACAGACGATTCATGAAATACCTGACAAATGCTAGTCAATGAATAAGAGGTTTTCAAATCTACTACAATCCATCCGGCAGACTGGCTAGATTGCCAGAAAGAAGTCAAACTACCGTCTACAGCTTTGGCTGAAGAATGCTTCCCTTTGGAAGAAGATGCCACAGTGGACGCTCCTACCGATAAATTTCCTTTCCTTACTTCAAGAATATCCGTTCCAGACCTTGCAAAAGAGAAACTATCACCATACTTTTCCCGAGAATAGCCATGGAGAGATAGCATCATCACCAATACCCATACAATCTTAAATTTCATAATCATCTTAAATTTGTTTATCATGTTTATTTGAATCTCATAGATAGAACGTTATCGAATTATCCCCCAACTTGAGTTTCATTTCCCCACAGTTTGGCACCATTACCCAAATTCTTTCGCCACTCATGCCTCCATCTATGTATATCCTGATCACGAATAAAAGCTTTAGGCCTTCTATCTTCTTTGGTCGGAGCAGGAGGTAGAACTCCAGCTTCTGATTGATACCAGTATACCACACTACTAATATCCAGTGTCAAATTATTATTATGCCCATGTTCTATTGTCCCTCTTAACGATTTCTCAAAATAAATCGGATCTGCCACAAAGAAACGATACACATGCGTTCTTCCCAACCAACCATTGTCATTATTAACCCTTGCATAACCATAATAAGGATGATTGAACAAGGTCTTCGGACACCACGAAGTATTAAAAAAGTCTTCAGTGCCCGTACCTAACAAAGATGCCTTTTCTTCACCATCAATGAATATCATATCATCTCCTTCTCCATACCACATTGTTGAAGGAGAATGGACATAATAATTTATCCCTACAAAATGTCCTTTACCCTTTATATCAGCAAACAGATAGTTATTAGCACCGTCCACATTATTACCCATTGGTCCTACCAATCCCCATTCGGTTTCACCTTCTGGTAAAGCTTCCGTCAATTCATGATTATACCATGCATGGAAACGTCCTGAACCCACCGGCAATTTTCTCATTTCTACATAATCTACATAAAAATAGATGCAATCAATATTTATATCGCTTTGATTCTCTATCTCTAAACGGGCACCATTGGCAAAAGGCATCTGGAAATAAGAAACCAAACCAGTCCCATTTGTAGGACCAACTGCCAATGGGAGTGTAGCATATTCATAATGCTCGTCCCATCCATTTCCAAAAAAAGCAGCAATCGGAGACTCTACTGAAGGAGTAGACCGTCCATCCCAATATATCCTGAATATGAGATCATTTCTCATAATATGCATCGGGGCAATAGTAAACCAAATATGGTTAATAATACCAGTACCCGGAATATCAACACTCCATTTCTCTCCTGGTTTTATAGGACCTACATTATCATTATTATTCCCCGTTTTATCGGCACTACTTATTCTACGGTTACGGACACCTTCTTGAATAGTAGTCAACCCTCCTAGTTCTCCACCCCTCACTTGAGTATGACCATCTAAAGTTGCGAACATACTCAAAAAGAACAACATAATCAAATTTATTTTTTTCATTCTTAATGTATTAATCAATTAAACAATACACATATTGATTTTTTACTGGGTATTGGAAGACATGGAAGGTGGAGCATCTTGCGGCCTACTTCCCCATTTATAATTAGGCTTTTTCCCCATTATCAACTCCAGTTCCCCCCCCATTTACCAGTTCAGAGTGATAGAACCAAGGTTTAGAAAGTTTCTTCCCGTTCAATTTGGCAGATTGTATATACCGATTCTCATTGGACACATTTTTTGCTTCAATTACAAACTTACCACCTTTATAGTATTTTTCATCCAAATGAATGGTTACCTTCTCAAATAATGGCGAACTAATCTCATAAAAAGGCTCCACACAGCCTCCTCCATTCACTTCAAACAGCCCCATTGCAGCCATTACAAACCAAGCTCCACCTTGTCCCTGGTCTTCATCACCCGGCCAACCATGAATAGGGGTCGAGCCATAATATTTATTCATCATTTCTCGTGCCCAGTACTGCGTTAACCAAGGCTTTCCAGAATAATTAAACAGAAAAGCCGCCTGCATACACGGTTGATTACCGTGATTCACATAAGCCGCACTGAACCTATCACCCGGAGGAGAGAAACTGTATTCAGAAGAAATTTCAAATCCTTCATTTAACCGACGGTTAAATTCTTCCCTACCAATCATCTTAACCAACTCATTCATATCATGAGGTACCATCCACGTATATTGCCACGAGTTACCTTCTACAAATCCAGAGCCCAGCCACGACCAACTGGTAGAATGCTCATCTTTATTAATAGGTTCAAAATCCGGCATCCACGTTCCATCACTATATTTCGGCCGGACATATTTCGTTTCCGAATCGAAAACATTTTTATAATTATAAGCACGTCTTGTAAAATAATCATAATCCTCTTCATAGCCAAGAGCCTTGGCAAATTGTGCCGCATTCCAATCATCAAAAGCGTACTCCAATGTATTAGAAGTTGGCCCCTCATAGGTAGTTCCAAAGACATTATGATGAGATTTCTCACCATAAGGCACAAATCCATACTTCAAGTAAACATCCAAATGCCTATTGCCTACAATACCACCAGAAGAAAGTGCTGTTCCCTGTGTTGTCAAGGTCTTTTTAACAGCTTCATACGCTTTATCTACATCATAATTACGAATACCTTTCTGATATGCACTCACCATAAGAGGTATCTCATGCTGAGCTCCCATAATATCACAATACTCCACTCCCGGAGGTCCATTGGGTAACCATCCACCCACTCTGTAATACTCCAATAATGACTCTACCCACTTATTCATAATGTCTGGAGTAGCAAGTGCCCACAATTGATTGAGATTCCAAAAAGTATTCCAAAAAGCATCACAGCCATAAATAGGCGAAGCAGGATCTTTCAATTGTTGTGTTCGCTCATACATATCAACATATTGACCGTCCACATCACTGAAAATAGTCCTTGAACAATAAGAACGATATAAATTCGTATAGAACTTTCGTTTATCTTCCTCAGTTCCTCCTTCAATTTCAATGGTGCTTAAGATTTTTCTCCATTCATTAACGGCATATTTACGGACTGCATCAAAGTTCCAGCCAAAGCCTCCAGACTCCACTTCCAAATTCTTTCGTGCTTGTTCAATACTCACATACGATATAGCAGTCTTAAGCTGGATAATCTCACCCTCCTCCGTATTAAAATTCATAAAAGCACCGATATCATGTCTTCCCCAACAAATGCTTGAAGTAGTATCCACATACCCATTGACCCATGTTCCAAAAGATTTCATCGGTTTATCGACACGAGCAACAAAATATACTGTATAATCATTCAGCAGATTGGTTGGCTCATCATACGACGATTGGGTAGAGAAACCTTCTATTTCATAATCACTGACTTTGGATATAGAAGCCCATCTAACTTCATATGGATATTCCGAACCATTCTCCAAATCAAATAAAATACGGGAACTATCCGATTTTGGAAATGTATACCTTTGAAACCCCGTACGTGTTGTAGAAGTTAGTTCCGCTTTTATATTATAATCATCCAAAAGGACTGAATAATATGATAAAGAAGCTTTCTCATTTTTATGATTAATACGGGAGCGGTAGCCGCTATCAGGTTCGTTTTCTTCTCCCGGCTTAATTTTCAGAGGTCCGGTAACAGGCATGGTCAGTAAGCCCCCCCCATCGTCCAACTATGTATATGACTAAAACCTATGATCTGATTAATTTTATACTCATAACCACCTCTCCATACATTCCCCTGATTGTCCGGACTAAGCTTTACCATTCCGAATGGCATAGCTGGTCCGGGAAATTGCATCCATCTCGAATCAGAATTTCCAATCATAGAATCAACGTACTCTGTGACATCCCTTGACTGTCCCCAAAGAGAAGAGCTAAAGTATAACAAGAACAATAATATCACCTTTTTCATACTTATAAGTATATGAATTTCATATAAATACTTTACATGCCTACCGAACCTCTTTGATTAAGTTCAAATTCAGCTATCAATTAATTCCACCCCATCCCGGATTCTGTACAAAAATATCAGGATTCTTATTAACTTCATCTTGATGGAACGGCCACAAATAGTGCTTAGGTGCCTCAAATACTCTTTCCTCAACCAAAGTACGTTTAAAGAAACTATTATCACGGGCACCAATATCCATACCATGGACCGCTTTTACCTGATCGCTTATCTTCCAACGATTACAATCGAAATACCGATGAGTCTCCAAAGCTAATTCCACTTGACGTTCGCGTCTAATTTTTTGTCTCATTTCATCTTGAGACAAACCTGCCTTCAACCCTGGCAATCCCGAACGTTTACGAATCAAATTTACATATTTATAGACATCATCCACCGGACCAGAAGCCTCATTCAATGCTTCTGCATAATTGAGGTAAAGTTCCCCCAAACGGAAATAATTCCATGTCTTATTTACAAAAACTCCTCTTAAAATATCTACACCATCCTCATCCAAAAACTTACGCATCAGATAACCAGTAGTTGTATAGTCAGGTCCACCAGTACGTCCATCAGGAGCTCCCATACGGAAATCAATCTGACGTCCTCTCCAGTAAGCACCGCTATAAGTAACTGTTGCATAGAATCTCGGTTCTCTGTCTACAAACATATTAAAAGTATTTTCCGGATAATACCCCTCTGCATCTGCCTCTTCCGTAAACCCTTCTTCAGAATATCCTGATTCAGAATTAATTATTGGACTACCATCAGCATTATATCCTAAAATAGGAGTTGTACCATCTGCCATTTCATATGCATCAACAAGCTCCTGAGTAGGACATAAGCCTGACCAACCGCCTAAACTGAGCGGAGCGGCAGCACGTTCCATCTGGTCATAAATCGCCACATTCTTTGCAAAAATAATCTCCTTATTCCAGTTCTCTACAAACAAGTAACGGTAATTCTCCATTGGGTCACCTGACGGTGCATAATACAACCCATAACCTGCCTTTTCCATTTCATCTATACATGTTTTGGTATATTCGGCAGCAATCTTCCAACGTTCCGCTTCATAAGAGAGGGGGAACAAGTGATTTCCTTCTTTATCTGTAAAGTTTGCATAATCAGGATTACCATTCCACAAGGGGCTAGCCCTATAAAGTAAAGCCCTCGCCTTTAATGCCATAGCAGCAGCTTTTGTCACACGACCATATCTGTCTGCTCCTTCTTTCATTTTCAGCATACCTCCAGCCTTATCACACTCGTTAGTAATAAAATCTACACACTGATCTAACGGCATTCGTTTACACAATTCTGAAAAATCTTCATTGGGATCAAATACTTTCTCTGTAATGTGTATCGGCCCATAAATACGCAATAATTGGAAATGAAAAAATGCACGTAAGAAAGTAGCCTCTCCAATCCAACCGGCACGCTTTGACTCATCCATAGGAACCTTAGCTACATTTTCAAGAAAGATATTCGTTTTTCTAATACCCTGGTATGCCATATTGGAAATATCTTTTAAAACATTATCAGGTGTCCAGGACCCATTATTCATGAAGTAGGCAAAACAATTTGTATAAGGATAATCCAGCTCATCTGCCGCACCAACGAATGGATTGTGCCCCCAATCATTCGTGAAATTCAATTCCCAGGGCATATTCCAATAAATGGATGATAAGAATTGCTCTGCATAATTCTCTCGTGTAAACACATCATCAAGGGTCAAATCTTCATCAGGTGCTTTATCTAAGTAATCAGCACATGAAGTATTTACTCCCAATAATATCATCAACAAAGTGATGCAAACTATATTAATACGTTTCATATTCGCTCAAGTTTAATCGTTCTACTTTTTAAAAATCCACTGCAAGTCCAAAATTCACAGCCCGTTGAATAGGATACCAATTATCAGATTCCGGATCAATTGTGTGATTAATCTTATCCCATGTATAAAGGTTAGTTCCGTTTACAAACACTCTGAGATTATTGATCTTCAATTTACTTACAACTTTCTTTGGCAAAGTATAGCCAACTTCCAGATTCTTCAAACGCAAATAACTAGCATCTTTCTGCCAAACCGTCGACCGCCGCATACTTTGTACATTAAAGCCATCCGTAACCACCGGATATTTTGCTGCACCAGCAGTTTCAGGTGTCCAACGATTGTCATAAATTTCCTTGAATACATTGAAAAAGCCCATACCACTAGCAAATGGCCAGAAAGTACGATCTTCGAAGAAAGTACTCGTACGAGCAGCACCTGTAAAATAGGCACTCAAATCAAATCCCTTATATTCAATCGTACCACCAAATCCAAAAACCAATTCTGGTTCACGAGTATAACCTATTGCGCATTGGTCATTTGAATCAATAATATTATCTCCATTGATATCCTTATATTTCACATCTCCCGGTATTGGACGTCCACCCAATAAAGACTGGTCATACCAATTGTCAATATCTTCTTCTGATTCAAAAAATCCAGCAGCTACCAAACCGAACGGTTGACCGATAGGATGTCCTATCTCGGACAAATTTGAATAGAGTGGATCGGCTTTATCATTTTCAAGTACTTTACTACGAGCAAATGTTACATTCCCGCGTAATGAATAGAACAATCCGGAAGAAGTACGATCTTTAAATTCCAACAATGCATCAAAGCCTTTATTTTCTGCTTTTCCCAAATTACCCCATAAAACACTTGCAGCCAAGAAACCTGCTCCCGTTGGTACAGATTGGCGTTGCATTAAAATACCCTTTCTTTTTTCATAGAAAAAATCCATCTGTAAACTAAAACGGTCTTTCCACAAACCTAAATCAAGTCCTAAATTCGTTTTAACCGCAGTTTCCCAAGTAACATTGTTGTAGCCAATCTTAGATTCAATAATACCGGGCCATCTAATTTGATCTTGTCCAAAATAGTACACTTGTTCCCAATTCTGATCCATCTTTGTCAAATACAAAAAACGATCACCACCAATTTGGTCATTACCAACTTCTCCATGTGAAAATCTTAATTTCAAATTGCTTACTAAATTATCTTTCCAAAAAGATTCTCCAGAAACTAACCATCCTAAAGATATAGCAGGGAAGAAGCCCATTCGCTTTCCTTTCGGAAAGTTCTCTGATCCATTATAGCCCGCATTAAATTCTATAAAGTATCGCTGTGCATAGTCATAAGTCGCGCGCATCGCCAAACCTTGACTTCGATAAGGTAAATTCATAATAGAAGTCCCAGCAGACAAATTATCATATTGTCGACGATTTAAAAGTAACATACCTGCAACAGAATGTTTATCGAATGTGCGTTGATAATTTACCGAAAAATCCATATAGATAGCACGATTTGAATTTTGTTCGATACTATACCCCATTGCCTTATCGTCCCGGTGTGTAATATATTGATCTTCTCCAGTTTGTTCATTCTTGCCAATATATTGCTTTATACCAAATTCCTTATATCTCAATGCTTTGTTTGCGTGATAAAAGTCAAAAGAGAAATGCCCCTTCACCGATAGTCCTTTTGTTACTAAACGAGATAAGTCCCAGGTTAAACCTGCTGTAGATTGTATAGTAGTCAAATGCTCATCAGAGTAACCCGTTTGCGTAGATTGTCCCCATGGATTAGAGCCGATATACGTAGGCAGACCACTGATACTTCCATCCGGATTCGTCACAGGAAATGCAATAGGTCCAGTATCACGTAAACCATTAAAGATACCTGCTGCACCAGCACCCGGATAATTACGGTCATCAATAATACCACCAACACCCAGCTCTACAACCAAGTCTCTAGTCAAGTTTATATCTACGTTAGAACGATAATTATATCTGGAAACTTTTGCATTCGTATTATGAGGATTACTTTTATCCGTTTTATATATACCTGTCTGCATTGAATATCCCAAATTCACGTAATACCGTACTATTTCATTACCGCCAGTTACACTCAAATTGTTTATTGTCTGATATGAATTTTTATTAAGAACCTTATCTATCCAATCCACATTCGGATATAAATAAGGATCTGAACCTGTACGGAATTTCTCCAACTCTTCATTAGACCAACGAGGAGCCTTGCCCACATTAGCCAATCCCTCGTTCATTAATGAGGCATATTCATAACCGTCAATATAATTACGCTCGGCCAAGCTGGAAAGAATAGCAGATTCTGTTCGGAACGAGACTTGAGGCTTACCTTGCTTACCTCTCTTTGTATTAATCAGAATAACGCCATTAGCACCTTTCACACCATAAACAGCAGTTGCCGAAGCATCCTTAAGTACAGACAAACTTTCGACTTCATCTGGATTTACTGAACTTATAGACCGCTCAATACCATCTACTAAAACCAAAGGTGCCTTTTCTCCCCAAGTTGCAATACCACGAATATAAATAGACGCTGCATCAAATCCTGGTTCACCAGATGTCTGTCGTGTTATAATACCTGGCATGCGACCAGAAAGCGCATTTGGTAGTGAAGTGGTTGCAGTTTGCTTAATAGCTTTAGGAGCAATGTTGGATATAGATCCTACTACACTGACCTTTTTCTGAGTACCATACCCTACCACCACAACTTCTTCCAATTGAGTATCTCCCTCTTTCATTATGATTTCCAGATTCTCTTTTCCATTAACTGGCAGTTCAAGATTTCCAAAGCCAACATAAGTAAACAACAATACACCGTCACTAGGAGCTTCTAATGTAAATTGTCCATTAGCATCAGTAATCGTACCGATAATTGTTCCTTTTACTACAACATTTACACCAGGAAGAGTAATACCAGCCTCATCCTTTACGATACCTGTAACTTTAATCCTTTGAGAAGGAGACATAAAAGCAACATTGTCAGTGTCAAAGGAAACAGATTCACCTAATACATTCAAGGGAAATGCCAAACACCCTATAAATGCATACAACTTAAAATTCCAAAGAAAACTCTTTTGAATTTCTGTTCGAACGCTTTTGTTTTTCATAATTTTAAATACCATATTTTTAGTTCAACAAAGAAGTAGATATAGTAATTTACCCATACCTATTACTAAGAGCAAAAGTAGACTATAGAACAGTATTTCGATGAAACAAATGTCTCATTAAATACCATAAACATCCCCTTAAGGAGAAAAAAATAGAATTTTTTTCCTATACAGAACTAATAGGAACTTTGTTGTTTCTTATCAGAATACACAATATATTCCCATGAACGCAATAATGCATTAACATTCTGTTTATCAACCACTACCTTGATATTATGTTTTCCATTGGGCAATTGATAATTCCAGAAAAGATCTAAACGACGATAACGGAAACTTGTTGGAAACTCAGCTTCCTCTACAAAATGATTATCAATATAAAGTTTTGCTTTTATAATATCATCCGGTTGACTATAGTCCCTACGAATCGCCTCACCCCTAATTACAAAACCAACCCCATCTATGTCAAAAGATAAAGTATCAATATCTGTACAGTTCAATCCTTTCTTAACCAGCGGATACACTCCTTCAAAACATTGTTCTAAACGTACAGCAGTAGGCTTTTGTATCGGTAGCATTACCTGATTGTCAAACACCGTCCCTCCATTTTTCTCTATCATTAGAAGAGCATGTCTATAACTAATAGCATATAAATCATCTAAACTCAATGAAGTATATTTAAATTTCTTGGCTTCTGCTCCTCTCAAACCTTGCATCCAATATTCCGGAATCTGACTATAGCCCAGCATCACACCTAAAATACCACCGGCAGAAGAAGGATTACAATCAGAATCTTGCCCAGCACGTGTAGATATTTCCATTGTTTTAGTAAAATCTCCATTACCATACAACAAACCAAGAACAATATAAGCTGCATTTATCTTTGCATCAATATCTAATGGTACAAAAACTCCATCAGGACATCCAACTTCTTCCGAATAATGTTTCTGCAATTCAAACCATGTCTGTTTCCAATCATCCGGGTATTGTTTATGCCATTTTATTACATCCGAAATACATTGATAGAATGTACTTTCAATAGGTATGGTTTTCAAAGCTTCCTCCACAATATACTGAATATCATTTGATATAAAAGCCAAACTATACATCGCACCCACATATACTCCACCATACCAACCATCACCATAACACATAATATGTCCAATCTTATCGCTAATCTCAGAAGCAGAATTTGGCATACCTGGATTCATCAAGCCAGCAAAATCAGCTTCAATCTGATAATCTATATCATCCGCATGGGGATTAAACAACCAATGCCCAGACTCCTTTACCCCATGTAAAATATTGTATCTAGCAGCCTGATTAGCATGCCACAAATTATAGTCTGCCGTCGCAAATGCAATGGCAAAAGAATCAACAGGAGCGTCTAGTCCAACTCTTTCCAATACATCTACAAATGTCAAATCCATATAAATATCATCATACAAATCGGGCCAAGAATCCATTAACTCTTGTACATAGCCTTCATGCCATGGGATAGACTGATAATCTTGTATAAATGTTCCCTGATATCTGAACTCCGTATGACTGCCAAAACTAACTCCAATGGTTTGTCCTGCCCATCCTCCTTTTATTTTATCCAAAAGTTGGCTTGTAGACATGGTATTTGTAACTGACGAAGATTGTTGGTGGCAAGAAGTCATTGTTCCTCCAGCCAAAAACAAGATTAATACAATAACTAATTTTTTTCCGATTGTTTTCATAATATTATCTCATAAGTATTCTGCAAATCCAATAGCCTATAGTATTCTATTGCGCATAAATTCAATTACTTCTTTTTGATAAGGAATCGAAACTTGCGCTCCAATTCTTGTGACAGACAAAGCAGCAGCTGCTGTTGCAAACTGTACACAATCCTGTAAATCTACTCCTTCCACCCACTGAGCTACAAAAGCACCACAGAACGTGTCACCAGCTCCTGTCGTATCTACTGTATTCACTACATATGAAGGAATCTGTTTCTCCATCTCATCCGAAACAATAACCGACCCCTTTTCTCCCAATGTCAGAATTACGACTTGTCCTACTCTTCTCAATAGACTTCGAGCAATACCTATCGGTTCCGAAAAGTCCAATGACTGTCCTGCTATAAGCATAGCCTCAGTCTCGTTCAGAATAAGAATATCCACTTTCTCCAGGATATAAGAAGGTATCTGCTTGGCCGGAGCTGGGTTCAAAATGATTTTAGTGTCAACAGTATGAGCATACTCAATCAACGAAATCACCGATTCATAAGGAATCTCCAGCTGCAGCACCAATGCATCCGCTTCTTTTATAACTGGAAGAATAGTATCCATTCTTTCTCCTCGCAATAAATTATTTGCCCCTGGAGCCACAGCAATGCAATTCTCTCCATTTTCCGCAACAAAAATAAAAGCAATCCCAGTAGAGTGTCTCACACACTTCTGAATATAATCCACATCAATTCCACTATCTACAAAAGAGGTTATAAGTGTATCTGCATAGGCATCATCTCCCAGACAAGAAATAAATGAGACATGTCCTCCTGACCGGGCAGCAGCAATTGCCTGGTTAGCTCCTTTGCCTCCATATGAAAGGCAATATTCTGCATCTCCTATTGTCTCACCCGGTTCAGGCAGGTGACTGACGCGGGCAATCAAATCAACATTCGTGCTACCGACCACAACTATTTTCTTACATTTTTCCATTTCATCATTAGATATATAAATTACCATTTAAAGTCCCGCATAAATAATCAAACCGATTCCAGACAAGAACAGAATGAACATACATGTCAGTAAAGTTCTGTTTATTTTAGGACCTCCCACAAATTCTTTCCAAATAAATACGCCCCAGAATGCAGCCACCATCGTAGCACCTTGTCCCAATCCATATGAAATGGCTGCACCGGCTTTTTCCGTAGCCAACAAACTGAACAGATTGCCAATACCCCAGATTATACCACCCAATATTCCTACAGCATGCAGACGGAAACTACCAGCAAAATAATCCCCATAAGATGTAGATGTACCGACAAAAGGACGCCTCATGGCGGCTGTATTGAAAATGAAGTTACTGGTGAAAATACCAATAGAAAAAATCACCATTGCTGTATAGGGGGTCATCTTACCGACTTCAGGACATTCAAAATTCTGCAAATCCATAGAACTTGCAATAAAGCGGAAAAAGAAAGACATCATAATACCTGCCACTATAGCTATCACAATACCTTTTGTTTTTGTTGCTCCCCACCTTTTCCCATATTCTTATAGGCCCAAGCATTAAAGACAATCGCCACAATCACCAGCAGAACTCCTAAGAAAAGGAATACCGGACTACCTTGCGGTGCATTAAAATAATTAATGAATACTCCCAGAACCAAAGCCAGCCCTACTCCCAATGGAAAGGCCACAGACATACCTGCAATAGAAACAGAGGCAGAAAGTAGAATATTGGAAAGGTTGAATATGACACCCCCGATAAGAGCCGAAGCCAGATTAGATGCGTCAGCCTGCAACAAATCATCAACAAAACCTCGTCCCAATTCCCCTACGCTCCCCATTGTAAACGCAGCCAGAAGTGACAAAAGTAACACACCTATTACATAATCCCAATAGTAGAGTTCGTATCGCCAGACACGACTGCCCGCCAGCTTCTGGGTATTGCCCCAAGACCCCCAACACAGCATTGTTATAAAACAAAACACTACTGCCAACGAATAATTTTCAATGATAAACATAGTATTAGAATTGATTTATTAGAATTAAATACTCAAACAGTTACTGACCACAAAATTAACCTGCAAAAAGGATTTAGCATATAATAAATGTCCCAATAAATAATACAAAAGTCTCAATCCCATTCCAAACTATTTCACATCTTATATCCTGAGACTATTTTACCTTTTCTACAGTCAAATAGTCCAATCCTATCAATGAATTAACTGCCTTTTCATTTTTATCCAGCTGTACAAGTTTCAAGAAATTCTCCCCTTTCTTCAGCTCCAATATACCTAGTTCAACTGTCATCATGCTCAACTTTGAATTATAAGTATCAACAGAGGGAAGAACCGGACTTTCATTTACCTCAACAGAAAAGCGACCATAATCTGGGGCAATCGTAAACCTGCACTTTACCGAATATTTTCCTCCCTCATCAACCACAAAACCTAAATTAGCACAATCTCCTTTCCTACTTTCTCTCCATATAAACTGTACTCCATTACTCCAATTCATCTCAGGAATACACTGCGTTCGTTCCATGCCACCAGTTACAGAAATATTCATAAATTCTCCCTCCACTTTTCCATTTTTGTCAACAGAGTTACTCACCAGGTCATTCTTATGCTTCGCTATATCAATTACAGCCATCTTTTCTTCTGGTTTCCGGTTCGTTTTTCCTCCCGGAAGCATATACCAATAAGTAGTCGGTGCGTAATTGACATATGTCGCACTCTGATGCCAAAATTCCATATCAAAAACAAGAGATTTCTTAAACGTTATGCCATCCAACCCACGATATCTCAAATTTGCCACGTGTCCAGGCTGATAAGCTCCTGTGCCATCGGGTTGGGCAATAAAAGGATGTTCAAAGAAATTTGGCATACACCAAGCATAACCGTAATAATCCTCCGTCCCGGTCCCAAAATGTGACGGGAAACTTTCTCCATCAATATATACCTTTTCATCCCCTTCACCCCACCAATCACCAACTGTATTAAAGATTGTTATAGCATCACCAACATAAACACCTTGACCAGTTAAAGTTACAAAGTTTATGTCTTCTGCATCCAATGTCCCATTGATACTCTTATGTAACCCTGTATATTTACGATGATATTCCATCCAGCCTACGCCGAAATACATGGTTCTCTCATTCCATTCCCAATCAGACGAATAAACAGTAAGAGATGTACTCACTACTTCAGTTCTCAAATTCTCCAGAGAAATTTCACATTTATCTTTATACGGCATCACCCAATAACAAGTCATCATAGAATCTTTGCTTACAGTAGTATAAAACGAACTATAAGGCGAAAGACGATTACCCGTTCCATAAAAATCACCAACCGGACACCAAACTGTCTGATTACCATCAAAAGTAATTCTAAGTATCACGGAACGTAAAGCTTGAGCCAAATCATCAGCAGATAGTTTAAGTTGTATACCACGTATAGCTCCTCCACCCTCTAGAACAATCCGATTCTCTCCCGATAAATTCGTAATAGCCTTATCCCCAGATACTTTTTTTTGATATTTTCCTTCAAGAATAGGTTGTTCCATCAGTTCTCTCTGTGTACCATCAAGTACATCAGCTTCCTTTTTCAAATCATCCAAAGTAAATGTTTTTACAATACTTCCCTTATCATATGTGCGATAGTTTACACTATAAAAGAAGTTCTCTCCGGGTGGACGATTCCCTGCTGCAGTGATACCAGGAGTTTCATAAGTAATCTTGCAATGCTTTGCATAAGGAATCGGTAAATACAAATCATGTCCCCGTTGTTTATAAGGAGTCAAAGGAGATACAGACGTAGATATAGGCGCATCTGCCAGAAAGTGACCACTGATAAGACTCAGTACCTCACCTTCAATAGCTGGTATATCCGAATCATCCAAATAAAAACGTAATATACCGTTATCATTATAGTTGGCCACCGTAATCCATATACGTACTACAGCACCAGGTCCTTCTGCGTCAAACATAACAAATTCCCTACGTCCATCCTTTTCTTCCGTACGAAGAAACTGGCTAAAATCCCAATTAGCAAACCAGTCATAAGAACCTTTCACTGCATGATCTGAGAAACGGTCATAACTGCTGAACTGCCGCACAGTGTAATATGGAGATGGATAATCAACCAATGACTCACGGTTGGTCATCTCCTGCAACAAAGAGGAAAAAGTTATCTCATTACCATTAGCAAACGAAGAAAGTATAAACACCTGCATCAGCAAGACCAAAAAGAATTTACTACATGTCATTATTTGTCATGATATTAAAATTATACCAGATATTTTCTATACCAATACATAAGCTCCCTTACAGTCCATACATAGTCTTAGTCAGTATCCCGACGTCAAACGTTGGGGTGTATTCAAATATTTATGGACTACCGGATCTTCCAGTGCCTCTGGAGTATTCACAATAGACATCGGAATATAATACGAATCAGCCATATCAGTGAGCTGCTCAACAGACTGTTTCCCTTCACGGTATGTCAAATCAAACTCAAAATTCATTTCACCGGGAGAATCTACACAGAAGTTAACTACCCATAAGTTATTGTAAAGCATACCATAAAGTTCATTTTCTTTTTTAGGAGCATCCTGCAATCGCATCCCCATATGATGTCCTCCAAAACTGACAATTGGAACGTCTCCTGACGACCAGATCCGTGCACCATCCTCCGCTTCATATTTCACCCAGCTGTCTATAACAAAAAAGTCCTTGCATGAGTTAGGTATTTGTTCTTTGTACAGTTCATAAGGAATTCCTCCATTGGTAGCAACCGGTTGTCTACAATCCTGAGGAAAAGGAAACTTAGCATAGAATACTTCTGGTGCTATTGATGAAATTCTGTCAAAGAAAATATTAACCTTCGCTCTCGGAACCTCTTTGAAAATCTCAACCTGACGGTTCATATTCTTCACCCTTGGATGTTCCATATCCTGCGAAACAATCCATGAATAAGGTGTTTCTCTCACTTTAGCCTTACTTTTCGGTTTTGCCCACTCCATTCTAGTAATCTCATTGAACTTCTCTATACGTTGTGCTTCATCCATATGCATATAGATATCACCTTGAGACCATCTGTCCATATCATTGAAGTGTACTACCATGAAGTCGGCAAGCCCTTCCGTAAACAACGGTTCATCCATACCTTTCCAGCGTGCAGATGTCACCCAACCGTTCTTATCAAAAAATAACTCCGGCAAATCTATTTTCTTATCAATAATCTCTACCTCCGAGGTATCAAGTGCAAAACGAGTAAACGAATTAGCCGGCATATCAGATACCCAAAACCATGCCTCAGTTCCTCCGGGAATCGCCTCACGACTAGTATTAAGATTCTCATCAACTACCCAGCGCCAAACATAATCTCCCTCTTTAAACAAAGGATATGACTTTCCATTCTCCAAGTTTCGTACAGATTTATAGTCTACCTCCCTAAAACCGGTAACATCCAGTTTAACCCATCCTGTATAAGATGCATTTGCCGCATTAACAACATACAAACCAGCATCTGCCTGCGCGAACTTATTACGTGCCAGTTGTGCCAGTAAATATTTTCCCCGCTCCCACGGACGATAAGCAAAACCATTCTTTTCATTCAGCTGTCCTTGCGTATATAAACTATAAGGTGCCTCTGAAGTCTCATTAGAACCATATGTATGTTCAAAATAACGGCATAACAAACGGTTAATCTCTTTCAATTCATCTTTAGCTCCACTATTCAGTTCTCCCCATACTGGCGAACTGATCGCTTTTGTATGGTAAACAGCACGACGTGCCACTTCCATCTCGCGTGGCATAGCTGCACCACCAAAAGCCCACCAATCTTGCCACTCACCTTCGAAAGTTCTCAATTGATTTCCAATCTCCTTTTCTATATTCCTCATCGCCTCACCTGCTGTTTTCATACGCAACATAGGCTTGAAACCCATCTCATTCCATTTTTTGATAAAAGCAAGCAACTGTGGCATAGGACCATCATTATCACATCTCCACTCATTGGTAAAAGTCAATGTAAGGAAGGGGTAATCGTACCCTTTTTCTCTCAAATCCTTCAAGCGTTTCACACACACATCATATGCTCCATGCATAGATACATCATCAGTCTGTAGAATATTACCATTGCGCGGCCATGATGTTTGCGTATTGGCATATTCCCGCTGTTGTAAACGCCACTCCTTTTCCGCAAAGAAAAGATAACCTTGCCAATAAGGATATCCTGACCAAACCAAAAGTTTTCTATCATCAGGCATTTTCCACCAAAAAGCACCAGGTTGCTCTACCGGAGAACCACCCCAATGCGGATTAATGCCAGTCCAGATATAATGTATGTCACGGTCAAGTAACCTTGTTGCTGCTGCACGTGGGAAACCATTCACATCATGTTGCATACCCACTTCAATATCCAATTGAGACCACATATCTTTAGGAATCCAGTCAAACATCTCATCCCATTGTTCCTTATTGGCATAAGGGTGTATATGAAAAGGCATAGCATTGATTCCAATCTGTTTGTTTTCAATCATGTCTAGCATTGATTCCCGTCTGTCCTCAGAAGCTGAATTCCACCATGAGTAAAATGGATCTAACGCTTCTACTGTCCATGCAAACCGATTCTCCGGAATTTCATCTTTGGTCTTCAATGCCAAATCCAATGCCACATCAATAAAACGTTTATGCAAATCAACAGCAATCAATGCATGGTCAGTATAGCCATAATCAGTATGTGTGATATGAACAATATCAATATACTTAAATCCTAGTGTGTCTTTTCCCTCTACACTGCTCTCTACCGTATTTTCCGTTGTGTTTTGACAACTGCAAACCAAGGCGCCCAAAAGGAACAGTGCACCGATAAATAGTTTGTTAACTATACATTTCATAATATTCCGATTTTTGATATTTATTTTTTATTGAAAATACATACTTTACCCTGAGACCTTCCACTTCAGTCCACAAAATCTTTAGGTAATACCCCAAATTGTTTTAAGAAACATTTGGAAAAATAAGAAGGAGAATTGAACCCTACCATATAGCAAATTTCATTGACCCGATTTTCACCATCCTTCAACAATTGGGCTGCACGCTTCAGGCGTTCTATACGCAAATATTCATTAGGAGTCAAATCAAGTACTCCCTTTATTTTCCGATAGAAATTAGAACGGCTCATATTCAGCATTTCAGCCATATCCTCCATACTGAACTCCGGACTATGAAGATTAGAAAGAATTATTTCATTCAGCCTTTTAATGAATTCCTCATCAGCCTTTGTCAACGCCATTGTATTGGCAGCCACAAAGGGAGACTTGGCAAAAGTTTGACGTAGCGTTTCTCTATTCTTAATCAAGCTGGCAATCGCAGCCAAAAGATATTCCGGTGAGAAAGGCTTCTCAATATATGCATCAGCTCCTAGCTCCAACCCCTCTACTTTAGACTGTATATTAGTTTTAGCTGTCAATAGGATGATGGGGATATGACTATAATCCAATTTGGATTTTACAGTCTTGCATAACTCAAAGCCATCCATTAGTGGCATCACGACATCACTTACAATCAAGTTCACAAAATTTTCATCCAATATACGCAAAGCCTCTTCTCCATTGACAGCTGTCAGAACGATATACTCATGCGACAACTGCCTACTTACGAAAGAAAGCATTTCCGGATTATCTTCAACTACCAATACAGTATATCTGTTTTCATTATTTTCTTTAAGCTCCTCCCACTTCGCCTGGAGTTCGGCAGAAGGTTCCATATTACTGACATCCCCAGATTCCATCGTAATAGCATTATCTTGGGTGAGTGGTAGAGTAAGGCAAAATATATTTGCGTCTTCTCCCTCCACCATTCGTAAACTTCCCCGATGCAGTTCAGCCAAAGAACGGGAAAGCGCCAGTCCAATACCTGTGCCGGAAACCACCTTTCCATTTTCCTCCCCATTAAAACGGACAAATGGTTTGAATATTTCCTCCTTCATTGTATCCGGTACGATAGGCCCATCATTCACTGTCCGAATATGGAATATTCCATTCTCCACAGCCATATCCGTTTCCAAGAAAATCTGTACATAGCTCTCTGCATACTTCATGGCATTGCTCAACAGATTACTGAGTATCTTGGTAAAAGCTTCTTTATTGACATGCGCGTAGCAAGCCCGTTCAGGTATTTTCAAAGTGAGATCCAGTCCTTTCTGTTTGGCAAGAGAAGTAAATCTCAAATGTGTCTTCTGTACTACTTCCGTTATATTGCATCTAGTGAAATTCAAACTGAATCCTTGACTTTCAGTCTTGCGAAAATCCAATAACTGATTCGTCAGATTCAGTAAGCGTTCCGTATTCTGTTCCATGATATTCAGATCCTCACGAGTTTCCGCATCAACATCTTTTTTTAGAATGATATTTTCCAAGGGTCCTTTAATCAAAGTTAAAGGAGTACGTATCTCATGTGCCACATTCGTAAAGAAATCGAATTTTGCATTATAGATTTCACGTTCTTTCTCCTGCTCGAACTTTTCCATCTGCCTTTGTTGTTTTCTGTTATTCCGCTGCTTCAGATAGAGATAAAGATAGGCAAAGAAAATCAAGAACAGTAATGCATAAACGACATATGCCCAAACAGAAAGGTAGAAAGGCGGCAGAATACGGATATGTAAAGTCGTCTCTTCTTCATTCCATATTCCATCACTATTGCCTGCCTTTACCCGAAACGTATAATCTCCATAATGCAGGTTAGAATAAGTCACCAACGGACTCTCCCCTACAGTCAACCACTCACTATCAAAACCATCCAACTTATACATCAGTTTATTCATCTTCGGAGCCTGATACCCCAAAGCAGCAAGCCGGAAAGAAAAAGAATTTTGCTCCGCACAGAGTAACAACTTATCCGAGAAAGTAATATTTTCCTGTAACGGCGAATTCTCAGCACCAGCCCGCATCTCTTTATTGAAAAGGAGAAAATCGGTAATGACGGCAGAAGGAACATATTTATTTTCCGAGAATGTCTTTGGATTGAAGGCGACAAAACCGTCAATACTACCAAAATAGATAGTACCGTCCTTATCTTTAAAACTGGAACGATAGTTGAATTGGTCACTCGGCAACCCGTTCGCCGTCGTATATACTTTTACCGCTCCTGAAGTTAAATCAAAACGGGCTAAACCATTATTCGTCGTTAACCAGAATACCCCGTCTTCATCTTCTGCAATTTGGTAAACCACATCATTCGGCAATCCATTACCGGTATCATAGCGTGTAAAGTTTTCTGTTTCCGGATGAAACAGACAGATTCCTCTTCCCTGGGTAGTCAGCCAGACATTCCGGCGTGAATCTTCAAAAACACTCAGAACCTTATTGTTGGAAAGGCTCTTTTCATCTTTTTCATTGTGTACATAATTCTTCCATTCTTTCTTGCTGACATCATAACGAAAAACCCCACAAACATATGTAGCCAACCACAAGTTTCCACTGGTATCTTCCTTAATGTCATACACAAATATTCCTACTAATTCCGGAATTATATCAAAACTGTCCGTTTGTCTGTTATAACGCATCAAGCCACATCCTGTCCCAATATAAATGTCCCCTGCAGCAGTCCTGCAAATAGCAAAAACATTATTGTCATTCAAGGAATGTGGGCCGCCGTCATATTGATATGACCTTACAATAGTTTCCGTACGGGTATCAATTACCTTCAGTCCTTTGGAAAAAGTTCCTACCCAAAGCTCATTCTCTACCGAACACAACCCATGCACATTTGTAAAACCAAGACTCTGAGTAAAGAACTTGAATTCCTTCGTCACCGGATCAAACCTATTCAATCCACCATCTTCTGTTCCAATCCATAACTTTCCCTGACTATCCTGGCAGAACTCACGTATCCGTTTCCCATGTAAGCCATCATTCACTCCCTTCGGATAATATCTTTCAAAACAAGTATATGAATGCGGATAGTAATTGATACCTCCAAAATAAGAGCCTATCCAAACGCCACCTTCGCAATCCTTACACAAAGAATAAACTGCATTATCCGACAGTGAATACGGATCATACATAGAACTTTTCAAATGCACATATTTATCTGTTCGAAGATTATAAATATAGATCCCAGACTCACATCCTATCCATAATTCATCGTCAGAAAAAGACATCAACTCACGGCACCATATCCGTTCCCCCGTCTCATCTGTCAACAGCAAATCGCGGACTTTTCCCGAACTAAGATTCATTTCCTTTATACCTCCACCGACAGAAGCTATGTAAAAGCAGTTATAAGCCCCCGGCAGTACCTTCATGAGCGGATCACCTTCAAAGACCTTCTTACCATCAGAAGAGACAAAAGGATGAATCGTCTTGAGTCCGTCTTTTGAATAGAACAATCCGTTTCCATAAATCCAAATCGTTTCACTGTTATCAAAAACAACACAATGTACATTCGAAGTCAAAAAAGGGAACTCCTTAAGTGTATGGTTCCTTAATGCCTTTGTCTGCAAATTATAATGGAATATACCCTGGCGTTCTACCGTAATCCATACATCTCCATTTTTGTCTCCAACAATCATGGCTGCAGCATTATCTATGGTAGTACCTTCATCACTTAACTGTTTGAAAGGCTCAAAAACATCTCTTTCCGGATAATATATATACAATCCCATATCCGTACCCACCCAAATATTGCCTTCCACATCTTCATATAGAGCAAGTATATAGTTGTTCCCAAGACTATGCTCATCTGTCCTATCATATTTGAATATCTTAAATGACGAACCGTCATAGCGGTTTAGACCGTCTTTGGTTCCAAACCACATAAAGCCGGCTTTATCTTGTAGAATATCGTATACTGTATTTTGAGATAGCCCGTCCCGGATAGTAAGACTATTAAGATAATAGTGCTCCCCGATTGTTTGTGCATAACAAGTGAAAAAACATATCAGGCATATAAAAGCTATCAGCATTTTCTTCAGATTCGTGTTCTTCATCGCTCTATTATTTAGACCTCAAATATAGGCCATTTTGCCAACGAACGATAAAAAATGCGTCCCAATGAATGAAAGATTCGTCCTATCCCCCTCTATCTCGCTAGATAAGGGGGATTTAGAGCTGCAATATTTCCTACTTCTTTTCTATCCGAATGCGCGCATCCACCGCTATCACCTGCTTTTCAGTCGCCAACAATGGATTGATATCCATCTCCTTGATTTCCGTTGCAAAGCGCAGCAAGGTGGAAAGCCGTACAATAATTTCGGCAAATTTATCTTCATTCACTCCCTTCTGCCCACGCGTACCTTTGATAATCTTATAGGCACGCAACGAGTGAATCATGGAGTAAGCCTCCTCGTAGGACAACGGTGCAAGACCGGAAGATATATCCTTCAGCACCTCCACAAAAATACCGCCCAGGCCGCAGAGTACCACATGTCCGAACTTCTCTTCATATTTGGCACCGATAAACAATTCCGTCCCTTTCAACATCGGCTGCACCATGATAGCACTAGCTTCGGGAATCTGCATCATACGGTCGAATTCCAATGCCAAATGCTGTTCACTCTTGATATTGAGCACAACACCGCCCACATCCGACTTATGCACCGGCCCCACCACCTTTGCCACCACCGGGAACCCCGTGCGACGCGCAAAGGCAAGCACTTCTTCCTTGTTGTCCGAAACAAACTCCTCCACAATAGGAATACCTGCAGAGCGGAGCAATGCCTGCACATAGTGCGGGGCGATATAACCGTCCGCAGGAATGGAATCTATAATCCGGCGGATACGGGGAACATCCACTCCAAAGAGCTCGATTTCATTATTGGCAGGCCGCGGGGCATTCATTATCCGCGAAAGTGCCGTGCCGAGAGTCACCTCATCGGCAAAGTTCACATGGCCCTTTGCCAGGAAAGCGGCAACCTCGGCTCCCGCCGTATTGATGGAAGGAAGAATCGGAAAAATCGGCTTCTTGCAATGCAGCATCTTCTCGTGCAGCACATCATACATTTCAAACATGGTCACCAGCCCCGGAGTGCCGAAAATAGCCATTACAGCATCAATATTGTCAAACTTCTCCTCACAATACTCCAGACAGAGGCACAGATGTTCCGGCGTACCCGTAGCCAGAATATCAATGGGATTCCCCACAGCCGCACCGGGGAAAAGCTTACCCTTAAGTTCCTCCGCCACCGGTCCTTCCAGTTTCGGAACATTCAGTCCACCCTTACTCAATGCATCGGTCAGCATCACTCCCGGACCGCCGGCATGGGTAATGATGGCGAAGTTTTTCCCTTTCAGTTCCGGCAGTGTGAAGATACAACCTACGGTCGTCAGCTCCTCGCGCGAATAGCAACGCACAATACCCGCCTTACGGAACAAGGCCTCTACCGCCGAATCGCTACTGGCAATGGCCCCCGTATGCGAACTCGCCGCCCGGCTGCCGCTTTCGCTACTGCCCGCCTTGATGGCCGCAATCTTGCAGCCCTTCTTGATGAGCGAGGATGCATGAAACAGCAGACGGTCGGGGTCACCGATACTCTCTATATAAAGAAGTTTTATTCTGGAATCCGCTTCCGGATTGAAGTGTTCGTCCATGTATTGCAACACATCCTCCACGCCGATTTGCTTGGCATTGCCCACAGACCATACAGAGTTGAACTGCAATCCCTTGGTCACGGCGCTCTCCAATATGAACACCGCTGTGGCACCGGAGCTGGAAATCAGGTCCACCCCTTGCGGATGCAGTTGCGGGATGGGCTGGCTGAATACACTGTGATGCCACGAGTTCATAAAACCGATACAGTTGGGGCCTATCAGAGAGGCTCCATACCGGTTCACCGTTTCCAGTATGCGATCTTCCAGCACAGCACCCTCATGGGTCTCCTCACCAAAACCGGCAGAAAGGATAATGAACGCCTTCACCTGCTTCTCCGCAGCAAGCATCTCCACCGCATCGGGACAAAGCGCGGCAGGTATGGCAAGGATGGCAAGGTCCGTATCGGGAATGTCCTTCACATCCGCAAAGGCAGCAACACCCTGCACTTCAGTCTCTTTCGGATTCACGGCACGAAGCTCACCGGTATATCCGCCGCTAAGCAGATTTTTCAGGATAGCCCCTCCGGGTTTGTGTACATTGTTGGATGCCCCCACTACCACAATACTGGCCGGGTGAAGTAATTGGCTTGTTATCATAGTCTGTTTTACATTAAGTTAATGATTCATGCACAAATATACATTTTCCATACATAAAAGCAATCGGTAAAAGAGAAAATAAGCTTAATCCCTTTGCAAAATATAAATAAGTTTACGGAAGTATATATATTTGTGCCATCAATAACAATACGCAGAAAACTACCCTATATGGAAAGCCGTGTCAAAGAGATAGATTATCTGAAATGCATCTTCATCACCCTGATGATTATCTTCCACCTTGTATATATAGGCGACAAGTATCCGTATGCGAAACAAATCGTCTATACGTTCCACATGTCCGCTTTCCTGATTATTTCGGGCTATCTGGCCAATAACCGGAAGGATGCCCGAAGCTTTCTCCGCAAGTTTCTATGGATTTTCATTCCGTATGCCTGCATGGAGGCGGCCTATACGGTGATGTCGCATTTCCTGCCCGTACGCGAAAGTGTAGATGCCATTACTCCTACCGTATTGCTCGACAAGATATTCCTCCATCCGATGGGGCCTTACTGGTATCTGCATACACTGATTCTGTGCAGCCTCATCTATTATATCACATTCCGCTATGTAAGGCTGTCGGTTGTCTCCCGGCTGGTTGTGACCGGTGTCTGCCTGTTTGCCCTTTCCCATTGGGGAGGATTGATGAACTTCTCCAATGCCCTCTATTTCCTTATCGGCATGACAGTGAGCCAAAGCGGGCTTCGTTTTACACAAGTCTTTCGTGCCACAACCTTCGCCATTGTTCCATTCGTAATACTATGCTGTTTTCCCGCCAATCTGGATAGAGGTACTCTGGCAGGAGTCGCCATCACCTGGCTTTCCATCAGCCTGCTGTTGGCAGCCTACGGCTATCTGCCGGTACAAGCCAAACGGCTTTCCTTCTTTATAGGGCGCAATACGCTGGTCATACTCCTTTTCTCACCCATTTTCACCATTCTGTCCAAGGCGTTTCTGCCCGTGTTCGCCTTCGACCCTACGGGGATGCTGTTCCTTGTCACTGCCACCGCCTTCACTCTTAGCGGCTGCATGGGTATGGCGTGGGCTATGGACAAGATGCACGTTTCCAGATTCTTCTTCGGGAAGAGGACTATATTGTGCTGAGACGGTTCACGTCTTCGCCCACAAAGGGAAGTTTCACCACAAACTCCTTTTCGTCCTTAAGAATCTCCACCAGCGTGCCGTATAGGGCATACTGCCGTTGCAGGTTCTTCAATCCCGCCCTATTACTGGCCACATAGTTGCGCAACTGAAGATTGTTGCGTACCGTAATCCCTTCGTTTCCTATGGATATATGGACTATCAGCGGCGACTTCTTTGTACTGATATTATGCTTCAAGGCATTCTCCACAAGCATCTGTATGCTGGCAGGAATGACGAGACAATGATGATTCCGCAAATCATCTTCTATCTCCACATGCAGCGCATCGCCAAAGCGGATATGCTCCAGGTATAAATACGACTCTACGAACGACAGTTCTTCCTGCACGGTCACCGTAGCTCTGCCATGCGTAGTGAGCAGATAACGGTACACCGTAGACAGCTTCTTGGCAAACCGGTTCGTCTTTTCGGTATCCTGATAAGCAAGGGAGGCAAGGACATTCAGACTATTGAATAAGAAATGAGGATTAATCTGGTTTTTCAGCACCTCGAACTGATACAGCGCCTTCTCCTTCTCGATGACAGCCATCTGCTTCTCCATCTCCGAACGTTGCAGGCTATAGAAGAATATCTCTATCTGCAGAACGATAATCCAGTTCCACGGCACTACCGGCAGGGAGTTTCTCAGGATATGCCAGAAATTTCCATGCCCGCCCATCAGCAGGAAGTTCAAGATGTACGTCAACAGAACAGCCAGTGCAGTGGTCAACACAATATCCACCAGAATCCTCACCGCATTGTTGCGCTGTTTCAGTCTTTTATATATCAAGTTGATAACCCCAAAGTCGATGAACCCCAGCCCTATGCACAAAGGAAGATTCAGAAAGAACTGCACCATGATATTCGCATACCACGGCTTACCGCTGATGACGTTATAAACGCACCCTATGACAAGCAACGAGACGGAAACCGTCAGTATAAAAAGGAATATGTATCTCTTATGCCTCATAACTTATAGCTCATACCACTCCGTCCACCCATTTCAAGAAATCGGCCACGCGACTGCGGCTCACCAATACCTCGTGCGGGCACTCCGGCTCGAAGTAAAGCTTCAAGCGACTGCCGAAGTACCTGGAACTCTTCCGGATGGACCTAATGTTGGATATGCAGCTCCTTGAAACCCTAAAGAAAACATCCCTATCCAGCATTCCCTCCAACTGGTCCAGCGAGTAGCTGATGATATACCGTTTCCCGGAGAAGAGGTGCAGATAAGTCAACTTGTCCTCACTATAAAAGAAAGCGACATCCGGAGTTTCTACGTAGCGGAAGGTATCGCCCACCTGCACCAGAAAACGGTTCTTCTTGTTGGCTGCCAAGTAGCCGAGTTCCAGTTACCGATATTCGGGAGCCGCAGAACGGAGGGCACTGTTGCGCTCGAACTTGCACAAGGCTGCTTCTAGGTCGCTTTCTTCAATGGGTTTCAGCAGATAGTCGATGCTGTTTACCTTGAAAGCCTTGATGGCATATTCGTCGTAGGCGGTGGTGAAGATAACGGGCAAATCGACGGGACACTGCTCGAATATCTCAAAGCTCAACCCGTCGGACAAGCGGATATCTACAATCATCAAGTCCAGGCTACCCTGACGCAAGAGCAGTACAGCCTGCTCCACGCTCTCTGCCCAGCCCGCCAACTGCCAGGAAGGGCGCAGCCGTTGCATCATACGCTTCAGCTCTTCGTAGGCGAAGCGCTCATCTTCTACTAATAAATACTTTACCATACAACATGTCTGTTATTGCGACAAAGATACTATTTTACCTCTTGTCTTTACTAAAATGGCATTTGTCATTTCAGCGTATACCTGAATCCCACCGTCAGGCGCAGAGTCGGTCTAAAGCAAGGCTCGTCCTCATCGTTCTTGAAGTTATTGAGAAAACCTTTCAAACTACGGTCCGACATACTTATTCCGCGTATCCAGTTACCGCCCACTCCCAGATAAACAGCCGTCTTCCTACTCAACTGGCACGAAGGACTGATGTATGACCTCAGCATGACGGTAGAATAGATTTTCGATTTCCCGTCGACTTCCATCACGGCAGACATGCCGTCCATATCGAGGGCGGTCAGTTCCAGCTTCAGCTTCTTGTTCAGCCAGGTGGCGACGGACACTTTCATGCCGCTGGACATATCCACTTTCAGTTCATACCTGCCGGCATTCCTCCAACTGAAGTACATCATGGGCAGTATCATCGGGATACCATAAGAGTTCGTCAACCCCGCACCGATGCCCAAGTCGAGGTTCTTCCGCAGTTTATAGACAAAGATGATTGCTCCATTAGCCAGTAGGGTCTTCATGGAAACCCCGTCCAACGGGGCATAGACACCGCCGCCCACAGAGGCTATGATACTCCACTTGTCGGACAGGGGACGGATGTGGGAGATATTCAGACTGGCATTCAGCAGATTGTCCGGATTCAACTCCCGCGCCTGCCCCTTATTATGGAATACGCCATAGGCAGCATTGACGGTTGCCGACCACGCCACCAGCCTGCCCTTGTCGTCATGCCTGACGGAAAGCGGCAGGTTATACCTTCCCGATACCATCATCAAGCTGCCCGAACCATACTCGTTGCCGAGGTCATCCTTCAACGAACTTTCGGGCAGATAGTCGTAACTGATATAGCCTTGCCCCCGGCAGCAGAACGGCCACGCCGCAAGCCACAACACCAATAGAATCACAGAGTTTGTCTTCATGGGAATATGCAAATGTTTTCTGCAAATATAGGCCTGCGGCAAGTAAGCGGGAAGCATTTACGGACGGGGTGCGGAATGGGGAGGACGAAATGCGGAAACCGGAAGGCGGAATGATTCCATGTTTTACGTTACGCATTTCACGTTACGTAAAATACATAATATTTTCGGGATAAAACAAATATCAGGTGAAGCACCCATCAATCTCCAAACTAATTGTACCTTTGCGGAACTTTAAACAAAAAAATGATGAAAGAAGAAACTTTCGATTATTCCAAAGTTCCCCATAACTTCGGCTTATGCGCTACTGACACATGCCCTTATACTGACACCTGCCTGCGCCGGATTGCATATACGTATGCACCCTCAAACAACATCTTCCTATATGTACTGAATCCGAAAGCAATAGAGTCCACAGCGGGAAAATGCAAATATTATTGCTCGAATAAGAAAGTGCGCTATGCCAAAGGCTTTATCCATACGGCAGAAGCCATCTCTGTCGGCCAGTCCGGCACGTTCCGCTACCGGCTCATCGGCTTATGGGGTATCCGAAGATATTATCAGAAGCGGAAAGGGGAAACTTTGCTCTCACCAACCGAGCAGCAACAAGTCATTGCAATTGCCCGTAACTTAGGACTCCAACGGGCGGAGTACTTCGACGCTTATGTAGAAGAGTACGACTTCACATGACGGCTCCGGTCACCTCACATGATAACTCCGGTTACCCCAAACGGTAACTTCATTTACACTACGAGGTAAAAGGCTTTACACTATGGTGTAACGACCGTTACAATATGGAGTAACGGCCGTTACACCCTATGGTAAACGGCTTTACATTAGAAGGTAAACAAGCGGTAAATACAATACGCTGATTTAAAGGGAAGTATTCAGTATAAGATTATGGCAGTATTTCACCTTCCGCTGTCACCTTTACGTAGATTTCCCTTTCCCCTTGCTCCATCTCTACCAAAAAGTAACTGCCATCGGGAGTCTCAATAAAGTCGGCATCATCAATGACATAACCGGGATGGGCAGCCGTAACGGCGTTCTTCACTACATCCTCCAGATGTCTCTTACTGATATCCCAGATAGTATAGGCCCATGCACCCTCAGCGGTGAACATCACATCCTTGCTGATACTTCCGTGCACGATTTCGACTTCCGTCATACCGTTCTTTTCTTTTTCAATATCCACAATGCGGGCATTGGGATATTTCTCTGCTATAAAATCTTTGATGGCAGCGGAAATATCAGAAGGGAGATAATCTTCGGGAGAACCGCCGTTGTGCGCATCGGCCACTTCCTTCACCAGAATGCCGTCCTCCGAATAATAGAGGTCCATTTCCTGATTACCTTTCTCCACTTCGATGATGTAGACAACAGCCATTTCCTTACGTTCCAGCTTGTCTACATCTTCCACCTTCCATACATTATAATAGGTACTACTCTCGTAAGAGCTTCTCACCGGAGCGGGAAGGTCTGCATAACGGAGGTCGGTTTCGGTCATCTGCCATACACCGTCTTTGGTGAACCAGGCCTCCTTTTCGAAATTGTCCTCATGGAAATCAGCCACATAATATGCACCTTTTGTTTCCCATTCTATACGCTGGGCATTGGGATGCTCCTTGGCCAACGCATTACTCAGTTCCGCGGGCACGGAGATTCCGTCGTTGTCGTCATCATCACAGCTTTGCAAGGCAAAGGCAAACACGCCTAACGCCAATAATAAGAAGTACTTTTCCAGTTTCATAGTCATTTCGTTTTTTTACATTATCAATACCAAGTTTGTTCATTTTGTATGGCAAAGATGAAGCCTAAATCTGGAAAGAATCTGGAAGAATACTCATATTTTGCAGAAAACAGCTATCTTTGTGCCACTAAAAGCGTTCATAACAAAAGAGATACATAATAACACAATGGAAAAGAAATTCAAACGTACCACCGTGACCTCGGCATTGCCGTATGCCAACGGCCCGGTTCATATCGGACACCTGGCAGGCGTTTATGTTCCTGCCGACATTTATGTCCGCTACCTGCGACTGAAAAAGGAAGATGTAATCTTCATCGGCGGCTCCGACGAACACGGAGTGCCCATCACCATCCGCGCCAAGAAGGAAGGCATCACCCCGCAAGACGTGGTGGACCGCTATCATACGCTTATAAAGAAGTCTTTCGAAGAGTTCGGCGTTTCCTTCGACGTGTACAGCCGTACAACTTCAAAGACGCATCACGACACGGCTTCCGACTTCTTCCGCAAGCTGTACGATAAGGGAGAATTCATCGAAAAGACCAGCATGCAGTATTACGACGAAGAAGCCAAGACCTTCCTTGCCGACCGCTACATCACCGGCGAGTGCCCCCACTGCCATGCCGAAGGCGCTTACGGCGACCAATGCGAGAAGTGCGGCACCAGCCTCAGCCCCACGGACCTGATTAATCCGAAGAGTGCCATCAGCGGCAGCCAGCC
>OGQP01000022.1_pt1 | contig 128826 bp, 116 predicted proteins | sample 1553251 | NCBI WGS metagenome assembly OGQP01 (sample SAMEA2580016, study PRJEB22360) | human gut metagenome | biome: human gut; feature: human-associated habitat; material: faeces | place: Denmark | collected 2008/2010 | reverse complement strand
TACTTCCCGGTAAAACGCATCATCGGCCAGCGCACCGATCGAAAGGGTCACGATAGAAGTCCCGTTCTTCAATGCAGGCAGGGCAAGTTCTTTCATGGCGGCAGGGGAGGCTGCTTCCACTAAGTAATCGGGCTTCAGTGCCAGTAAATCTTCTATGGTTGTGCAAGCCATACATGTTTTTCCATGTTGCTGTATTTTGGCAACGATACGTTCAGCTTTTTCTGCTGTACGAGAGTATACACCCACTAAATCATATTCAGGCAACAAGCCATTGACAACTGCATCCGAAACTATTCCGGCGAGTCGTCCACATCCGACGATAACTAATTTTTTCATGGGGCAAAGATACGCCTTATTCGTATAAACTCCAAAATGCAGCTATGAGCTTCGTCTATTTTTTGCGGGACGATATAAATGTTGTACTTTTGTTGTACAAAAAGCAATAAGAAGTTTGAGTATATGGGACGAAAAGAAGAATATAAACTGCAAAATGAGCAATACTTGGAAGCGTTGCGTGCAGAAGAAGATATCAAAGAACTACCTTGCGGAATCTTCTACCGTGTATTGGAAAGCGGCAACGGTGATAATACTCCCCGTTTAAACAGCATTGTGACTGTGCACTATAAAGGCACCTTGATAAACGGTCGTGAATTTGACAACTCCTGGAAGCGCAATTGTCCTGAAGCATTTCGTCTGAACCAAGTTATCGAAGGTTGGCAGATAGCCCTTCAACGAATGCATGTAGGTGACCATTGGATAGTCTATATCCCTTACACAATGGGATATGGAACACGTAGCAGCGGTCCTATTCCCGCTTTCTCCACTTTGGTGTTTGAAGTTCAGCTATTAGGAATCGCATAATCATGTCATCATGAAAATTCTGATTATTAACGGAAGTCCCCGCAAGCAAGGCCATATCTTGAAGATGCTTCAACTTATGGAAACAGAAGCAAAAGACAATGGCGACGAAGTAACCGTCGTGAGAGTTGCCGACCTGGCAATCCGTCCTTGCATCGGCTGCATGAGTTGCCGTGAGAAACTGAAATGTTGCCTGCCGGAAGATGATGCACAGCGCGTACTGAAACAGATAGAAGAAGCTCATGCCTTGATTATCGGTGCTCCCTGCTATTGGGGGAATCTGCCCGGACAACTGAAAGTAATGTTCGACCGTATCGTTTACGGAATGATGGGAGAGACATCGCGAGGCATTCCTATCGGGCTGCATAAAGGAAAAAAGGCCGTTATCGTCAGTACTTGCACCACCCCGTATCCTTTCAATATCCTCTTTAATCAGTCAAGGGGAGTGGTGAAAGCACTAAAGGAAATTCTGAAATGGAGTGGATTCAAAGTCATCTCTGCCATTGAGAAAGGCGGAACGAAGCAACATCCCGGACTGACGGAGCGAGAGATGAAACGCTGCCGCAAAGTGATACGTAAGCTGTAATCAGGAAACCATTGAAAGATAAATTTTAGAAGGAACGACAAATCTCTACCACCGTTTCTGAGATATTTGCGCGTGCAACTTCCGGTTGCATGGCCTGCTCCAACGTTATGGATGGTGGATTGATAGAATATACTCCCCGAAATCCCGCCCGATGCAGGTCGTCTGCATTTTCTACGCTACCGGCTATCAGTATAACCGGAATTTTCTGTTTGCGAGCTTTGTCAAGTATGCCGGAAGGAACTTTCCCCATTAATGTTTGTTTGTCGGCCTTTCCTTCGCCGGTGATAATCAAATCAGCACCTTTTATTTTATTGCTGAAATCAAGAGTCTCCAGCATCAACTGTATACCCGGTTTCAATTTTGCATTCAGAAAAGCCAGTAAACTGCCACCCATACCACCTGCCGCACCTGTTCCGGAATGATTGGAAATGTCTTTCCCCGTTGTGTGGAAAATGACTTCTGCAAAGTTTTTCATGCCTGCATCCAGCGCTTCTACCATTTTCCGGTCCGCTCCCTTCTGAGGAGCAAAGATATATGCGGCGCCTTCCAGACCATAAAATGGATTTTGTACGTCGCAGGCAACGGTAAAATGGGAAGTTCTTAAATCAGGGTGGACGAAACTTGTATCTATGGAAGCAACTTCCATTAAAATTTTTCCGTTACCAGTTTCCAATATCTTCCCTTCTTTATCCAGAAACCGGAAACCTAAGGCCTGTAACATTCCCAGCCCGGCATCATTCGTCGCACTGCCGCCAATGCCGATGATGAAGTTGCGGCAACCACGTTCCAACGCATCACGAATCAGTTCTCCCGTTCCGTAGGAGGTTGTCAGCATCGGATTCCTTTTCTCCGGCGGAACCAGAGGCAACCCGCTGATGCTTGCCATTTCTATAAAGGCCGTTTTCCCGTCTTCCGAAATGCCGTAGTAAGTATCGTGCCATTCCATGAGAGGGTTGTGGGCAGAAATCTGCACTTCACGTCCGTTGGTTGCTGCAATCAGCACATCCAGCATACCTTCTCCGCCATCGGCTATAGGTAGAGACAGAATTTCACACTTCGGGAATACGGAACGAATACCCTCGGCAGCAGCTTTTCCTGCTTCTGCCGAGGGTAAACATCCTTTGAAGGAGTCGATGGCGATGACTACTTTCTTCATGTATTTAGATTTCTTCTATATCTTCTATATCTTCCAGTTTGGCTTCGGTCTTAGCTTCCGTCTTTGTCAATTTCTTGGTATTGTTGGCAATGACGGCAAGAGCGCGATACAGTTCGGCAAGCAGGCGTGCAAATACAACAATCAGGAAACCGTATATCGGCATGAGGAAGAAAATGCCTGTAGATACCGGCATGACGTATTGTAATTCGTTTGCTGCCAAGAGTGCGATAATCAGTGAGCAAAGTGTGCCAACAACACCGATATAAAGTCCGAGCCATTCACCCACTGTCTGTGTCAGATGGGATACTACAGGGATAGCAATGAATTCGTTGTCTTCCTGGATAACTTCTTTCAGTTTGTTTTTCCGGTTCATCCAGAGCAGATAGCTGCCCCATGCACCACCGCAAAGGATAATAAATATCAGAATAAAAGCAAAGATTGCTTTCCCCTCGGCGAACTTGAAGAACCCCGTGTCGATGACTTTCACCAGGATTGCAATAGGAAATAGCAGATTTAGTACAGCAAAGATGACATAAAGCCAACGGAAAGGTTCACGGAAGAAACGTCCGTTGTCGATGTAACCCAGCAGAGGGTCGAGAAAGGTAAACAGCTTGTTGTTCATAGTGATAAATGTTACTTATGGGAGGACCTTGCATTCTAAGATTGTAAGTATGAGGCCCTGATACATACTTATAATCAGAAGTTTTTCTATTGAATGCGGTTCTGTTTTGACAAATTTACAAAAAAAACTTTTAAACTCTGTCCGTTTCGTCTGAAAAAGAGAGAGGATTAGAAACTATTTTCTTATAACGATAAGAATACGTATCTTTGCAGCATGAGTGAAGATACCTACAAAACCATAAACGCCCCTGCCGAAGGGATTTATACCGAGAAGCGTAGCAAATTCATTGCTATCGCTTTGCCTGTGCGTACTGTCGATGAGGTAAAATCGCATCTGGAAACTTATCAGAAGAAATATTACGATGCCCGTCACGTCTGCTACGCCTATATGTTGGGAGCCGAGCGCAAGGATTTCCGTGCCAATGATAACGGAGAACCTTCCGGTACGGCAGGAAAACCTATCCTGGGACAGATTAACTCCAATGAACTGACCGATATACTGATTATCGTGGTCCGCTACTTCGGTGGCATCAAGTTGGGGACGAGCGGACTGATTGTAGCTTATAAAGCTGCTGCCGCCGAAGCGATAGCTGCTGCCGAGATTATAGAAAAGACGGTGGATGAGACGGTGGCTTTCCTGTTTGAATACCCTTTTATGAATGACGTGATGCGCATTGTCAAGGAGGAGGAGCCGGAAATACTGGAACAGTCGTACGATATGGATTGCCGCATGGCGCTTCGCATCCGTAAGTCGATGATGCCGAAGCTGAGGGCACGCCTGGAAAAAGTCGAGACATTGCGCTTTGAAGAGGATGCGTAATGTCTCAGCTCCCCGGAGAAAATTCCTCCGGTACGTCTATTTCAGAGATAAATCGTTATAGTGGATTTTCCTGTGCGTCCCGTCGCAGAAGGGTTGTTTATAAGAGCGTCCGCAGCGACACAAGGCGATTCTTCCTTTTCGTACCTCTGCTTTTCCCTCCCGGTCTATCAATTTGAAATTGCCTTCTACAATAAAAGGTCCGTTGGGTGTAGCCGTGATGGCTACTGTATTTTCTTCTGTTTCCATATCATTGTTTTTTTAATGTTATACGTTTCAAATAAAACGTTTGCGCATGGAAATAGTTTGTCCATTCACTTTTTTTGTATGGATTTCCTTATCTTTGTGCGCACTTATAAATAATATATAGATATATGGCATTCGAAGCAACAAAGCGTGAGTTGGGCGAACTCTACACATTCTTTCGCCTGTTGGCAGACGGAAAGGTTTCATTGGGCACACCGCAAGTTCGGAAGGATGAAGCAAAGTGCTGGCCCATTGCGATGGTACAAAGGGAAGAGCATGACGGCACGCGCCGTTATTATATAGAACAGGAAAATATCCGTATCGTCAGCGGGACGGTGGAGAAAACGGGGACGTTTACTGTGGCTGACAAGGAAGAACAGAACATTCCCCGCGAAGACTTTGGCGGGGCGGCAGAGATTATACTTGAATTGCTGAAAACGACTGCCGGTTCTGATACGATTGAAGTTCCCGAAGGTCTGGAAGGTTTTCTGGATGCCATCAATATCTACGATTTGGAGGCGAAGACGGAAGACCGGACGGATTTCTCTGTTGCCTTCTGGCACGCTGAAGCACCGTTGACGGGATTTAATGTCCGTTGCCGCCTCAGTTCGATGAACCCGTTGCTGGATGGCGGACGCACGGCAAACCTGAAACTGGAACAGTCGGGCATCAAGTTTGCTACGCCTACGGTGAACAAGGTGAATGCTTTGCCGGAATCTCCGACGGAGGTTACGGAACGTATGCTGATGATTGAGCGTCTGGGCGGAGTGCTGAAATATTCGGATGTGGCGGACCGTGTGTTCCGTTGCAACCTGCTGATGATTGATTTACACTTCCCCCGTATGTTGGCGGAGATGGTGCGCATGATGCACCTCGACGGCATTTCCCGTGTCAGCGAACTGACGGAGCGTATCAAAGAGATAAATCCTCTGAAGATAAAAGATGAACTGATAAACAAACATGGTTTCTATGAGTTTAAGATGAAACAGTTTTTGTTGGCACTTGCTTTGGGCATGCGTCCGGCAAAGATTTATAATGGTACGGACTCAGCCGTGGAAGGTATTCTGCTGGTAAATGCGGAAGGGGAGGTGCTTTGTTATCATAAATCGGAGCGCCAGGTATTTGCCGATTTCTTATATCAGAACACTCGTTTCGAGAAAGGCTCGGTAGATAAGGATAAGTACGGTTTCCTTGAAAAAGAGAACGGCGTGTATTATTTCAGACTGAATGTAAAGATTGGGTTGACAAAAAAATAATGAGTATGAATGAGATTTTAAAGACCATCAAGTCGCGCCGCAGTGTGCGCGCTTATACGGAACAACAGATTTCGCAGGAAGATTTAACTGCCATTCTGGAAGCGGCAACCTATGCCCCCAGTGGTATGGGACTCCAGACATGGCATTTCACCGCCATTCAGAATGGCGCTGTACTGGAAGAACTGAACGAAAAGATTAAAGGTGCTTTTGCCAAGAGCGATGAACCCCGTTTGCAGGAACGCGGACATAGCCAGACGTATTGTTGTTATTATCATGCTCCTACACTCGTCATTGTTTCCAACGAACCGACACAGTGGTGGGCAAGCATGGATTGTGCCTGTGCCATGCAGAATATCTTCCTTGCAGCCAAGTCTCTCGGCATCGGTTCCTGCTGGATAAACCAGTTGGGGCAAACTTGTGATGATCCTGATGTGCGTGCTTTCCTTACGAAGCTGGGCATCCCCGAAAACCACCGCGTATATGGTTGTGCCGCTTTAGGTTACGCCGCTGCCGCTCCGGTGAAGGAGAAGAAACTGGCGGAAGGCACTGTGACGGTTATTAAGTGATACTGAACGTTCCCTTGTTCTCTATATTTACTTTCGTATGCTGAATATATTTGTCATCCGTTGTCCTGCATAGAGGTATGGTATAAAGATGGCTGGATTGAATGTTTTGCCATCTTGCGGAGCTTGATGGAAAAGAATGCAGGGAATCCGTATGATGAAAATGCAAAAAGAAAGCATATGGGGAGAATGAAAGGAATATTGTATGGCGATATTCCTGTAAATGCTTCCCTATGTCTGTATATGGTGAAATTCCAATCAAATGGACTTTAAGAGAATGATTGGGATGCTTCGAAATGTAGCGGATAAAACCTCTTTCAGAGGAAGATTTTTCCATGTTTTGGATAAAAATAGCCTTATATCCGATAAGGCTACACCCTTTTAAGCACATGGTTACACCCTTTTGGGCATATGGTTACACCCTTTTTGCTGAATGGTGTAGCCCTTTTCAACCCTGTTATCTCCCCTGTTATGTCCGTTTCTGCCGATAGGAACTTCCGTTACTGCTCGTGGGAACTCCGGTTTCCCTTAATGGGAACTCCAGTTCCCTTTAGTGGGAACGACAGTTTCTCCTTATGGGAACGCTCGTTTCCTATGGGTAGAAAACTCCAATTGTCTGTTTCCTAATTGATTATGAAAGCATCTGTAAAGTGCCGAAAAGCCACACGAAGCTGCAGGGTAAATCGGGAGCCGATGGACGAATAAGTACTGGATAAAAGACAATATGAGGAAAAGTCATAACAATAACGAAAAGACTTTTCTTCGTATGTTTACCCATCGTTGATGTAGCGAATCACTCTTGCCGTTTTCTTTCCCCACTATACAGCAAAGAAGGTATTCATAAAAATGCCCGCAGGGGAGGCGGCAGTCAGGTAATTAATGAATTATACATGAAGCAATTTCGTATAATTCCGCCGCCTCGCCCTGTGGGCTCCCTCTTTTCACAAAGCGGGTTGAAATAAAGCCATATTCCGATAAGAATTTACTTCATTTATCTCTGCATATCAATGATACCGCTGTCCGTATCGCTATTGTTCAATCCCTTGTTTCCGGCTTTGTGTCTGCGGCCGAACTCAAACGTATAGCCTACGCGGAGTATCAACATCTGTCCCGTTTCTTTCACAAAAGTCTCCGAACGGAAAGGCGCTACCTCACTGATACGTTCTTTTCCCACCTTATAATTATTGGTGAAAGGAAACAGAACACCAATCCCTGCCTGAAAGTTCTGCTTGGCATACATTGCCATAAATGCGGTCTGATTCTCATTCTTCTTGATGGTTTCACCGAAGAAGTTATTCTGCACCTTCCGGAACTGCCCGAGCAGTGAGAACCCTTTGTATTGCAATTGCGCCATCACACTGTAATAAAATTCATCGTACGTGTGACTGTATGTCAAGCCTTCCGACCAATTGCGGGTATATCCTCCCGAAGCATAAAGCGTCAGGAAATCTTTCAGCCCGAAGAGCGTTGCGCCGTTGATGCCTACCATCAGTTCCGCATTTAGGCTTTGGAACGACCGTTGGTTTTCATCTTTCAATATCAGTTTCCCGTCCTCAACGAAGATGCTTTCCATGATGGGACTGTCGTAATACTGGTGGCGCACGCTCAGATTGGCATTGAACTGCTTCTTCGAATAACTGTAAGACAGAGAGTTCGTGAACTGCTGATACGTTTTCAGCAACGGATTACCACGAACTATCTGTATCGTATCTATAGCCTGCTCCACATCCGTCAACGAACCAAGCGACGGTATGGCGGGACTGATATTGAACCGGTAGCGCAGGAAGCCCGCTTTCTTCATATTGTAACTCAATCGTACGGTAGGCGTGAAGGTATAGTAAGCATGGCTTTCGTTGCTTTCCTTGAACCAGGCGCGCGTCATGCCCACACTACCCGCATAACTGAAATCCTTCACCTTGCCCTGCACCTCAAAGAAAGCGGAAGTCTGCGACTGGTCCATTTTCGAAGTAGTGGGATTGGAGCCTTTGTATTCATTCTCCGTCCTCATCTGGTAGTGGCGGGGGGCGGCGCCCCGGTTCTCCTCCCTCTAGGTAGGCAGCACCGCTCAGCTTCACCTCCTTGAAGTTCTTTTCATAGATGGCTTCGCCAATGACGGAGCGCTTGTCACCGTCCACCAATGTCTGGATGTCCGCCAGCGGTGCGTTCTCGTCTTTGTACTCCTTGTATTTCCGGTTGTTCTTGGTATGGATGAGCGTTCCCGTTACATTCACCTGGATGCTCTGCTGATGGGGCAGGGTATGCTGGAAGTAAAGGTCGAGTGCCGGAGAATAGCTGGATGTGTGGTTATTGACGTATGAATAGATAGACTCCGTGCTGCCTACTGCCCACATCCGGTTCAGCTCGTTCTGGTAAGGAGCGTTGTTGAGGTTATTGCGGAAGATGGCGTTGAAGACATATTTGTCCGCTTTCGTCAGATTGTATGTCAGGTTCAGGTTGTTGATGAAACTGAGTGCGGGGGATTCGTCTTCGATACCTTCCTTGATGCGGTCGATGGTACGGTCGCCCAGGTGGAAGGTTTCGTGAGATTCGAGGCGGCTGTGATACTTGCCGTTCTTGTTGAAGTAGTCGATGCCCCATTCGGAGTTTTTGTAATTGAACTTCGCACTCAGGAAATTCTCTCCCCACAGGGTATGGGGTGAGTCGGAAAGCTGGAAGTTTACCACACCACCCGTTTCGCGGCGGCGCAGGATGATGTTCACCACAGCGCCCAGTTCGTCGTCACCGTATTGCTTGCCGGGGTCTTCAATGAACTCCACGCGCAGCACGTCTTTGGCTCTGATGGCGGCTATTTCCTTGTCTGGCACCTTGATGCCGTTGATGCGGGTTTGCACGGCTCCACCGCCACTGACACTCATGCTGTTGGTGAAGTTGTCCACTTGCAGGCGGGCGATGCCGAGATTGTTCAGCAGGTCGTAGGCACCGAACGAGCGTTTCAATTGGCTTTCGGTGGGCAGGATAATCTGACGATCCACCCGTTGAAGCACGTTACTGGCGGATACGGTTACCTCGCCCAGACTGACGGCATCTTCCTGCAACTGTACATCGCCCAGATCGAGGTTGTTGTTCAGTTTCAGCAGGATGACTTCACTCTGATAGCCGATGAAAGTAATGGCGAGGCGGTAGTTGCCCGCCTTGATTTTATTGAGAGTGAACTTGCCCTGTGCATCCGATGTTACTCCGGTCACCAAGGTGGAGTCTGTGGCCCATAGTGATACGTTGGCGGCTATAATCGCCTCTTGAGAAGCGTCTGTGACACGTCCTTTGACGGAGAGGTTCTGTGCCTGCGCACTGAGTACGCAGAGGACAAGCAATAGTAAAAATAGTTTTGTTTTCATATTCATTTCTGTTAGTAGGTTACTAATCAATTAGGGATACAGATTTCATTCCTCCCCATTGGGGAAGATTCTATCTATTGTATTTCAATAGTTTATACTTTCTTCGTTGAGACGGTGAAAGTTAGGATTGTACGGCGGAATTCAGTTCGTACATCAGCGTAAAAACCTTGACTATGATGAGTACGAAGAGGAGTCCGAAAGTAATCCATAATGCTGTCTTTGCGTATCTCTTCATGAACTGCTGTTTTTAAGTTTATTATATCGTTCTGTTATTTCATCTATGCTGATGCCAAGCAGGTCCATAATGCTGAACAGGTCGGCAAGCTGGTTTTCAAAGAATTCTTTCTTCTGTATCTTCATCACTTTCTTCATGGCATCCTTTGAGAGATAGAAGCCCATGCCCCGCTCGGGATAGATGATGTCCTCCGCTTGCAGGTATTCGTAGGCTTTCAGCACGGTGCGCGAGTTCACGGCAAGCTGCGTGGAAAGCTCCCTGACCGAGACTATTCGTTCGCCCACCGTCCACTCACGGGTGAGTATCTTGCTGAAACAGAAGTCCACAATCTGCTGGTATATCGGTTTGTTGGTCTTGAAGTCCATAGCTTACAGTTGTTTTTCTTTGAGCAGGAAGTAGCTCGATATCCATGTGCCGATGGTGAACAAGGCAGGGGTAGCGTAATTGCAAAAGGCAATGACTGCTTCTCCCGTACTGCTCATGGGAAAGTTATATATAGGATAGGCTATGATATTGGACAACCAGTAGCCTTTGGTGTCAGCAGGGCTGCATAAGTATGTAAATGCGCCAATACTTAGCAGGGCACTGAGGCAGAGGCATAACACGATGAAGGAGCTTATCAGCTTCTGGCGTTTGAAGGCTATGCATCCGATAAAGAATGTACCTTGTAACAGACTGTATGTCAGCATCTGGTCTTTTTGAATGATATAAGGTTTTATCTGGCTTCCGAAATATTGCAGATAATCGATTCCTGATAGATTGAATATTCCTTTGAGAACTGCTATCAGTAAGATGCAGAATAACGGGATTATAAGTATGTATTTCATCCACAAGTGCAGGAACTTCTCAAAAACGGAAGCGGGCATCAACAGGTATAGAGTGGAGGTCTGTTTGGTGATATTTATCTCCAACAGGCAGGGGGCGATACAGAGAAACCACAGCACGTAGCGGCTGAGGGAGAAAGCCTGTGTATGTTCGATGTAATAGCTTGAGCCCTTGTTGATGTCATACATCATGCAGAGAAGACAAATGCCCAGCACAATGCCGGCACTCCAAAGCAAGTGTCGGCCGGTTTCCTGTTTCTTGTACTGTTCCAGTAGGAAGAAACGTTTCAGGTTGAAGGTTGCATTCATATTCTTTGCTTATTTGAACATTGATTTTATCTTTTCCGGCACTTGCAACATTGCTTTGTACAGCAGTTCTATATCCGGTGTATTTTCTTCTTCCTCTTCATTAGGCAACACGGAGAAATATCCGGGCAATTCCTGTTCGCTGTAAATGCTGTCTTCGGGCAGACTGTCTGTCCGGGCAAAGAGGAGGCGCTGGCTGATTTCGTCCAACGAACGGTTCAGCAAGATTTCGCCTTCGCCGAGGATGATGAGGTGATCCAGCAGGTTCTCGAAGTCGTGTGCCTGATGGGTAGAGATGAGGAGCGTACTGTCATCATCTATGCTGCGGCTGATGATACGTTTCAGAGCTTGTCGGGATGTGATGTCCAGTCCGTTTGTAGGCTCGTCGAGTATCAGGAGCGGGGTATGCAGTGCAAAGGCATACGCCAGCATCGCCTTCTTCTGCTGACCATAAGAAACTGCGGATAACTTCTGTTTCCTGTCAATCTTCAGTTCTTCAAGATTCTGTTCAAACTCTTTGTGGTTGAAGTGAGGATAGAAAGCGGAATGCCGTGTGGCAAAAGCGAAAATGCTTTCGGAAGGCATCTGCATTTCTTCGGGCAGAAAGAAGTAGCGGCTCAATAAGGCGGGGTCTCTTTTTGCCGGATTCATCCCATCAATGCTGCATTCTCCTTTCCAAGGAAAAAGTAGTCCGCAAAGGAGATGTATCAGTGTGGTTTTACCTACACCGTTCTCTCCCAGAAGTCCATATATTCCGTTGCCTATCTCCAAAGATATATCATTGAAAATAGGATGGTTAGACTTGTAGCCGTAGCTGATGTTTTCTATCTTTATCATAGTTTTTTAAGTGTTGCACTGATGTACAACACTGTAAACGTAGGGGAAGCTGAGGAGAAAAACAAGAAAGGGAGAGATTAATTAATATATTTTAGCAGTCAGCGAAGTCTTGTCGTAGTGGTATGCCGACTATTGTAACTTTTACAATTCAATGAATTTCCTTTTAAAAGGTCTGTTTTTCCCAATTTGTTTATATATAAGTTTTATTCTGGCTACATATCCGCAACGTTTGAAGCCTTTCGCCGAGGCGCGGTTTGAGGATTGTACATAGGCAAAAGTGACGGATTTACCTTGTTTCCGTGCTTCATACTCTTCTTATGGCGATTATTTTCCGATGTAATCCTTCTCCCCTATGATAGGGGTTGGTATAGTCGTCAAACAGATAAGCTGTATTCGGATCCATCTTTCTGTTTATGAAGTTGTCGTGATTTGTTGAGATTGCGCCATAACATATCAGGTTATCGCCATCGTAGATTCCGTAGTATGAATATCCCGGTTGGTCAATAAACCTTTCAATTTGTTTCAACTTGCGATTATTAAACCACTTCCCATCGAATTTCATTTGCTTTCTGAAGTCATCCATTGTCATTTTGTGATACTGTACTAATGTGTCGGTATCTATGGTTTCGGGAAGCTCTTTGAAGTATGCTAAGTACTTAATGTAAGTAATACCCAGCATTCTCACGACTTTAAAGATTGTTTTGTACAGGCATCCTATTATGCCGTAACGTTTGATTATGTCTGTTAGCTTGTTCTTTTTGACTGTCCGTTTTTATAAAATCAACCACACCGCCATCATGTGGCATATTGATCCTCCCAATACGAAGAAATGAAATATAGAATGCATATAACGTTGCCGGAAAGAGTAGAACACCGCTCCGGTGATGTAGCAAATACCCTCACCGATCATCCAGTAGCACGTTCCTGCGGCAACGGCATATAGAGGTTTGAAGGCAACCAGTACGGACAGCCCCATAACGATGAAACAGATTGTTTCCACATTGCTATGTTCCTCCATTTTGCGGAAACTCGCGATAGTGCCGATGATAGCGCACAACCAGACAAAACCGAATAGTCCCCATCCCCAAGCGCCTTCGCTCCGCAGTGCAATGAGTGTGACGGGTGAATAACTGCCCGCAATATGCCAGTAGATAGCCGCATGGTCCCAATTCCGCAACCGCTTTTTCCAGGGATTATGGTATTTCAGCGCATGGTAGAGAGTAGAGGCAACGTAAGAGCCGAGCATGCCGAAGAGGTAGAGCCAGATGCCGAATACAGCCCAGAAGTTTCCACTCTGATAGCTTTTTACGAGAAATATCGTGCCGACAACAACTCCCATCAGGATGCCTGCGGCGTGCGAGAGGGTATTTATTCTCTCTTCGGCTTTTGTGTAGAAAAGTCCGTTTTGTTTCTTTTTCCGGGTGATGCTCATTTCTTCGGTTAGTACTCGTGACACTTCCGCAAAGGTATGCCTTTTGGGGCAGAAAGCAAAGATTTGCTATTTTATATTTTCGCCATCTCCCTATTGTAAGGTGTGCTTTTCGAAACTGTCCTTCTGAATGGAGTAACGGCAAGCCAGACGGTTCCAGTTCCAATGCCCGGTCGTACATATTGAGAGCAAGATATAGGTTCGACTGTCGGCCATAAGCCATGATGATGCCGTTTCCCACTTTTTGCAGACTGTCATTTATTTGATGAAGGTGGGCACGAATGGCAAGTAGTTCGTATTTCAGCAATGAATCGTTAGGAGCAACATCATTATATATATGCGGACGAACATTTATTCGTCCGCATACACCAAGAGAGTTTATTCAAAGCATCCGTAGCACGTCGGCAACAGCTTACGGTCGCCCAGCGTGTTATCCACACGCGCTACGTTTATCCAGAATTTGTTTTCGCGTACACTTTCTATCGGATAAACCGCCTTTTCCCGAGTATAGCTGTGTTCCCAGTTGTTGGCAACCACTTCATATTCGGGGTGCGGAGCGTTTATCAGAACATTGTCTTCCTTATCTGCTTTGCCTTCTTTCACTTCCTGAATTTCTTCCCAGATGTTTAACATTACATTAATGAAATTATCCAGCTCGCTGAGGCTTTCGCTTTCCGTAGGCTCTATCATCAGTGTACCGTGAACAGGGAAGGAGAGGGTAGGAGCATGATACCCATAATCCATCAATCGTTTGGCAATGTCATTCTCGCTGATACCTGTTTCTTCGTGAACCTTACGGCATTCCAATATCATCTCATGGCCTACGAAACCCGTAGCGCCACGATATACGATGCCATACGTATCTTTCAGACAGGCTGCCAGATAATTAGCGCTGAGAATAGCGATTTTGGTAGCACGTGTCAATCCTTCCGTACCCATCATACGGATATATCCGTAAGTGATAGGCAAAATACCGGCGCTACCGAATGGGGCGGCAGATACAGTATTGGCAGGATTGCCGAACAGCGGATGTCCTGGCAAGAATGGGACGAGATGTTCTGCAACGCAGATAGGACCTACGCCCGGACCACCGCCACCATGAGGCGAAGCAAATGTCTTGTGCAGGTTCAGGTGGCAAACGTCGGCGCCAATGAAGCCGGGATTTGTCAGACCTACTTGCGCATTCATGTTGGCGCCGTCCATATATACCTGTGCTCCGCATTCATGGATGATGCGGCAGATTTCTACGATTTCTGTTTCAAAAATACCGTGAGTAGAAGGATAGGTAATCATCAGTGCGGCAAGGTCGTCTTTGTTTTCTTCCGCCTTGGCACGAAGATCATCCATGTCCACATTACCCTGTGCGTCGCAAGCACAAGTCACAGTAGTAAAACCGGCTTGGATGGCAGATGCCGGATTGGTGCCATGGGCTGAAGCGGGAATCAATATTTTATTGCGGTGCCCCTGACCGATGTTTTCCAGATAAGCGCGGATAACGCGAAGCCCTGTATATTCACCTGCCGCACCGGAATTCGGTTGCAGACTGACGCCTGCAAAGCCTGTGATGACTTTCAATTCTTCACTGAGATTGTTTATCAATTCACGGTAGCCCTCTGCCTGGTCCTCGGGAACAAGCGGATGCATGCACATGAATTCCGGACGACTGAGGGGCAGCATTTCCGCCGCAGCGTTCAGCTTCATGGTGCAGGAACCCAGGGAAATCATGGAGTGGGCAAGGGAAATATCCTTGCGATCGAGGCGTTTGATATAACGCATCATTTCCGTTTCTGTGTGATATTTATTGAACACTTCATGGGTCAGATAAGAACTCTGACGTTTCAGAGCCTTGCTGATAGTACTGTTTACGGGAATATCTTCTGCTTTTGTCCAATCCTTACCGGCGGCAATGGCAAAAATGGAGAGCAGGATGTTGGCAGCAGATACATCTGTTGTTTCATCGATACTCATACCTACATCTCCATTGTGGAAATAGCGCAAGTTAACTTCTTTACTCAAGGCAATGGTACGTATCTGTTGTGCAGATACAGTATCAGGCAATGCAAAACGTAGGGTGTCGAAGTATTGCTCGTTCACTTGTTTGTATCCCAGCTTGTTGATGTTCTTTTCGAGATATGCCGCAATGCTGTGAATGCGTTCGGCGATAGTGCGAATGCCTTCCGGTCCATGATATACGGCATAGAAACCTGCCATCGTTGCCAGCAACGCTTGTGCGGTACAGATATTTGAAGTGGCTTTTTCACGTTTGATATGTTGCTCACGGGTTTGCAAGGCCATACGATAACACAACTTTCCGTATTTGTCTTTTGACCAGCCAATGATACGTCCCGGAATGTTACGCTTGTACTCGTCACGTGTAGCAAAATAACCGGCAGACGGTCCACCGTAGAACATTGGTGTGCCGAGACGCTGCGTAGTACCGAATACAATGTCAGCTCCCCATTCTCCCGGAGGTGTGAGTAGGGCAAGACTCAAAATATCGGCGGCTACAGCCACTTTGCAGTTGGCAGCGTGAGCTTTCTCTACAAAGGTGCGGTAATCTTCCACATTTCCACTTGCATTGGGATATTGCAGTATGCAGGCAAAAATGTCCGGCGTCATTTCCATCTCGGAATATTTACCTGTGCGTATCTGGATACCTTGCGGGATGGCGCGTGTGGTCATTACTGCCAATATTTGTGGAAAAATCTTTTCGTCCACAAACACAACGTTTGCACCGGATTTCTGCATATCGCGCGGACGCAGGGCATACATCATACTGACGGCTTCGGCCGCAGCTGTTGCTTCATCCAGCAGGGAACAGTTGGCAAGAGGCATACCTGTTAGGTCGCAGACTGCTGTCTGGAAGTTCATCAACGCTTCGAGGCGTCCCTGTGAAACTTCTGTCTGGTAGGGAGTATAGGAGGTATACCATACGGGATTCTCAAATACATTCCGTTGGATAACGGCGGGGGTGATGGTATTATACCAGCCGAGGCCGATATACGTAGTGTAAAGTTTGTTTTTGCACGCTAATCGGGTGATGTGTTGGCCGAACTCATATTCTGTCATGGGTTCGGGGAGTGCTAATGGCTCTTTCAGCCGAATGTTGGCAGGAATGGTTTTATCTATCAACTCATCCAAACTGCCGACTCCAATTTTCCGGAGCATTTTCTCTTCATCTTTCTCGCTAATGCCGATGTGGCGGCAAGCTAATAGGTCGCTTTTCATGGTAGTATCTGTTTTTTTAAGTTTATCTGAAGAATGGATTTTCTGCCTTTTCAATGCCGATAGTAGTCGGAGCACCATGTCCTGGATAGACTATTGTCTCATTGGGCAATACGAACAGGCGGCTGCAAATATGTTCTTTCAGTTCGTCGAAGTTGCCGCCGGTGAGGTCGGCACGACCGATGCTACCTTGGAAGAGTACATCTCCGGAGAACATGCAGTGATCTGCAGCGCAGTAATAAACAAGGCTTCCCGGTGAGTGTCCCGGTACGTGAATAGCCTCCAGTGTTGTATTTCCAAAACTGATGATGTCTCCATCATGTAAATAGTGCCCTATTGGTGCAGGCAGTTCGTTCCAGTGAAAGCCAAACATACGGCTTTGTTTCGGAGCTTCATCAATCCAGAATTCATCGGCCTTATTAGCTTCTACTTGCAGACCGAATTCTTTAACCATGAAAGCATTTCCAAAGATATGATCCAGATGCAGGTGTGTGTTGAGGAGATGTTTTACGTTCAAACTGTTCTTGATAATGAAGTTCTTCAACGCTTGTTTTTCCTCCTCATAATAGCAACCGGGGTCTATCACGGTAGCTTCAAGGGTGTCGTCCCACAGAACGTAACAGTTCACGGGGAACATATTAAATTCAAACCTTTTTATTTTCATGATAGGTATATGTTAGTCATTATTTCTGTGATTAAGGCGCTACATAAACCACTTTTTTCGTTTCAAAGAATTCCTCCTCAAAATAATCTTTCAGATCGTACATCACAGTCTTGTTCTTGAAAGGCATAGTCTCATTGGCCAGCTCGCCGCCTTTTAGACAGATCAGTCCGTTGGGCAAAGCATTCTGTTGTTTGGGAGTGATATTCTTACGAATGATTTTCAGTAGATCGGCAAGCGGCATTACAGCACGACTTACAACGAAATCGAATAACTGCTTTTCCTCCTCAGCCCGGGCATGGCGGAAAGTGACATTTTTTAGTCCGATACTGTTGGCTACCTCCGTTGCTACGCGCACTTTCTTTCCAATACTGTCTACAAGGTGGAATTTCACTTCGGGAAATAAGATGGCAAGAGGAATACCGGGAAAGCCTCCTCCTGTTCCCAGATCCATGATATGGGTACCGGGTACGAAGCGTGTAACCTTGGCTATACCCAGTGAATGGAGTACATGATGTTCGTACAGATTCTCGATGTCTTTGCGTGATATGACGTTTATTTTAGCATTCCAGTCCGTATAGAGGTCATAGAGGGACGCGAATTGCTGCTTCTGCGTCTCTGTGAGGTCCGGGAAGTACTTTAGAATGATTTCCATGTTTATTTAAATATAAAATATAAACTATTAATTATTAATTGCGAGCCGGAATTATGAATCTGCATAGAATTAATATTTGATAATTAAGAATTCATAATTAACACCCCTTTTTCATCGCTCAGTAAATGCGACATGATTTCATAAGGCAGAGTGATTTCTACCGGTCCCATCACATAGGGAGCGATTTCATAAATATTATAATAGAAAGTGATTCCTTTTTCGCTCAGGTAGAAGTTCTCGGTTGGTTCCAGGTCTCCAGTGCTTGTATATCCCATTTCTTCTACTTCCTGGCGTGTAGTGGCCTTGTTATCTGCCATGAGTTGGTTCCATAGCAAGTCAGTGAGTGCTTCCTGATATTCTCCTACAAAAATATCCTCCAGACGTATCGGACTCAAAGTACGCAAGTCCATATTGAGGAAAGTGGACATATAAATGCCATGGGCGCCTCCGGTAAACTCGTTGTAATCGATGCGGTAAACCAGCAGATTCTTTTTGTAATATTGTACATGGCCTTCTACACCTTTATAATAGGAGTACCAGGCACTTATGGATGCTGAATCTTCTTTTTCCGCTTCATCTTTGGCGTACATGGGTTCCAGATCTTTCAGATAATCCTGGATATAGGTTTCTTTATAAGCTTTTACAGCCTCTTCGGGTGTCATCGTCATGTACTTGTCGCCGAAGCAGGCAGAGAGGAAATAGGTGTTGAGACTGTCTTTCAGTTTCTCGTCGGATGATTTACTGGCATAGGCAAAGTTGATGGTAATGTTACATCCGGGCTTTGCAGTATCTCCGAACAGGTGTGCAGTCTCGTTTACCTGTATACTGTCGAACTCCAACGCACCTGCGTTTTTGTTCATGGTGTTACCACAAGAAAATAAAAAGCCACTTGCCGCAAGTAGAATGACAAGTAGGCTGACATATTGCTTTTTCATTTGGACTTTCTTCGTTAAATTCAACATTCTGGTTTCAGTTCGCTATCGACAAATATAGGACATATAAACGAATAGAACATATAAAAAATGAAAAAATAATAGGCATAAATGCTTTTATCTGCCTATCTTTGTTTCAGATATGAAGAGACTTCGCTACATATTGGCAATATTATTGTCCCTGACGGTTGTGTATGCAGGGGCCGGAGTTTCTATTGTCCACTATTGTTGTGCACGTTGTGCCACAGAGCAGGCATGCTGCACCAATGGTTGTGCTAAATGTCACAAATCTTATCATAATCCGGAGAAATCTTGTAAGGATGAAGGCTGTACGGCTACCTTTTATAAGGTAAATCTTGTGAAGTATTCGTGCGAAAGTCCTGTTATAACTGTACCGGTTATTCAACTTTTCTGTGAAGCATTACCGGATTTCCAATACTCCTTGCCTACAGGTGAATTGGAGGAGGTAGCTTATAATGTACCTCCGCATCCTGACAGCTCAAGGCGGTATTTGGCTCTTTATTCTGTTCTCATCATTTAGAATTCCCTTATTACGGAGTGAATCCGCTCCTGTAAGTTTGAGAGATTTTCATTTCTTTCAAATAGGGTAGGCACTGTGCCCTAACTATACCAAGTCCGTATCAAGTCCATACCAAGTCCGTACCAAGTCCAAGCGTATAGACACGGAACAAGTACGGACCGGATAAGAAGCAAATACAGTGCAGGTCATTTAAAATGATTGCAAGAACTAATAGAATTTTAAGAATAATGAGATTTTTATATATTTTTCTTTTTCTCTCCATAACCTTGAACTTGCAGGCGCAAGTGACGGGTGTTGTAAAAGACACTGCCGGAGAACCTATTCCGGGTGCAAATGTTTTCTGGATAAATACAACCGAAGGAGCGACCACTAATGAAGACGGTAACTTCTCTATTCATAAACCTGCCCGCAGCCATCTGCTTGTAGTTAGCTTTATCGGATTTGAAAATGATACGGTACATGTGGATAAGGGCAATCAGCAACTTGAGATTGTGCTTCGTGAAGGAGTGGAATTAGGTGAAGTGAACATTGTAACCCGTAAAATGGGTACCATGAAGTTGCGCTCCAGTGTGATGAACGAAGATATGATCAGCAGTGCCGAACTGACACGTGCAGCCTGCTGTAACCTGGGCGAGAGTTTTGTGACAAACCCTTCTGTCGATGTAAGCTATTCGGATGCTGCTACGGGAGCCAAACAGATTAAACTATTGGGGCTCTCCGGCACCTATGTACAGATGATGACTGAGAATATTCCGAATTTCCGTGGAGCAGCCGCTCCTTATGGATTAGGATATGTACCAGGACCATGGATGCAGAGTATACAGGTCAGTAAAGGAAGTTCATCCGTGAAGAATGGCTATGAGTCTATAACCGGACAAATTAATGTGGAGTTCAAGAAGCCTCAGTTGCCGGAAGCGGATTGGGTGTCGGCAAATCTTTTTGCCAGCAGCACAAACCGGTATGAAGCTAATGCGGATGCTACGGTGAAGCTTTCGAAGCGCTGGAGTACTTCTTTGCTGGCGCATTATGAAAATGAGACGAAATCTCACGACTCCAATGATGATGGTTTTGTGGATATTCCGCGTGTGGAGCAGTATAACTTCTGGAACCGATGGGCGTATATGGGCGATCATTATGTATTTCAGGCAGGTATAAAGGCTTTGCATGAAACCCGTAACAGTGGTCAGACTGCTCATGGACAGACACCTACTCATGACCTATACGAAATAGGCATCCAGACAAACCGTTACGAAGCCTTCACCAAGAATGCTTATATTTTCGATAAAGAAAAGAATACGAATCTTGCTTTGATTCTGCAGGGAACCTTGCATAATCAGGATGCCACTTACGGACGTAAACTGTATGATGTGGACCAAAGCAATTTCTATGCTTCGTTGCTTTTTGAAACGGAGTTCAGCAAACAGCATAGTCTATCCACGGGATTGAGTTTCAATTATGATGGTTTCGATCAGCATTACCGGCTGACAAACCAGGTAGAAGACGGATTGACGAAGAAATTAGTGAAGGAGTCTGTTCCGGGAGCGTATGTCCAGTATACATTCAATCTGAATGATCAGTTGATGTTGATGGGTGGTATTCGGGGAGATTACAGCAGTGAATATGGTTTCTTTGTTACACCGCGTGCACACGTCAAGTATAATCCGAATGAGTATCTGCATTTTCGTTTGTCTGCCGGTAAAGGATACCGTACCAATCATGTATTGGCGGAGAATAACTATCTCCTGGCAAGCAGCCGTAAAATGAAGATTGCCCCTCATCTGGATCAGGAGGAAGCGTGGAATTACGGAGCAAGTGTGTCTGCTTACATTCCTGTTTTTGGTAAGACGTTGAATGTGAATGCCGAGTATTACTATACGGATTTTCTGAAACAGGTGGTTGTGGATATGGATAGCAATCCGCATGAAGTGGCCTTTTATAATCTGGATGGACGTTCTTATTCACATGTGTTCCAGGTAGAGGCAAGTTATCCGTTTTTCAAAGGTTTCAACCTTACGGCAGCCTACCGTCTGACAGACGCGAAGACCACCTACGATGGTAAACTAATGGAGAAACCACTTACCGGAAAGTATAAGGGTTTATTGACAGCTTCCTATCAGACACCTCTGGGACTATGGCAGTTTGATGCTACCCTACAATTGAATGGGGGTGGAAGGATGCCCGATCCTTACGAACTCGCTGACGGCAGTCTTTCGTGGGAACGTCGTTATGGCAGCTTCCAGCAACTTAGTGCCCAGGTAACGCGTTATTTCCGTCGCTGGTCTATTTATGTTGGTGGTGAAAACCTGACTAACTTTAAGCAGAAGAATCCGATAATCGATGCCTCTAATCCATGGGGAGAGAACTTCGATGCTACCATGGTGTGGGGACCGATGCATGGTGCTAAGGCATATATCGGGTTGAGGTTTAATCTGGCAAGAAACTAGTAGCTTGTAGCTCGTAACTTAAATAATATTAACCAATAACTAAGGAGATATTTATGAAAACAAGAAGAATGATGGCTGCTCTCGTAGTAGCTTTATTGAGTGTAACAGCAGTGATGGCAAAAGATATCCGTACCGCTGTTTTTAAAGTTTCACAGATGCATTGCGAAAACTGTGAACGGAAGGTGAAAAACAACATTAAATTTGAGAAAGGGGTAAAAGAATTCTCTACAGACTTGAAAACAAAAACTGTGTCTATTACCTACGATGCTGAAAAGACAAATGTAGACAAATTGAAAGCTGGTTTCAAGAAGTTCAACTACGAAGTTGAGTTCGTTAAGGAGACGAAGCAAGAGGATAAGAAGTAGTCGAACAATCGGCCTGTAGAGATTGTTATTTACTGCATGAGTATGGGCTGAATGATAATTTGCAATAGGCATATAAGCCTTTCAGCCTGTTATATTATCATTCCTCCCATTCTTGTACAATTATCAGCTAATTTTGATAAATCATAAAAACAATATATATGGCTAATTTAAAGAAACAGACGTTTCCCGTACTGAACATGCATTGTGCGGGATGCGCCAATAACGTAGAAAAGACTGTTCGCAAGTTGGTGGGCATTACGGATGCTTCGGTCAACTTCGCTTCCAATACACTGTCTGTCTCCTATGAGATGGATAAGCTGACACCCGGAGAAATTCGTGCTGCCGTACTGGCTGCGGGCTATGACCTCATTATTGAAGAAGATCATGTCGAAGAGCGCCAGGAGGAAGAACAACAGAAGCGTTACCGTCGCCTGAAAGGGCGGGTGATAGGAGCGTGGCTATTTGCTATTCCTCTGCTGTTGCTTTCCATGGTCTTTATGCATGTACCTTATTCCAACGAAATACAGATGGTATTGGCTATTCCAGTACTGGTGTTGTTCGGTACACCGTTCTATACCGGTGCCTGGAAACAGGCTCGTTTGGGACGCAGTAATATGGATACCTTGGTTGCACTGAGTACATCCATTGCTTTTTTGTTCAGTGTTTTTAATACCTTCTTCCCCGATTTCTGGTATAGCCGTGGCTTGGAGCCTCATGTTTATTATGAAGCTGCTGTGGTTATTATCGCTTTCGTACTGACTGGTAAGCTGATGGAAGAGCGTGCTAAAGGTAACACCTCTACCGCCATCCGCAAGCTGATGGGATTACAGCCCAAGATAGCCCGTGTGGTGCGCAACGGTAAGGAAGAGGATATTCCTTTGGAACAGCTGAGAATTGACGACCTGGTCAGCGTACGTCCCGGTGAGCAAATTCCCGTTGACGGCTTTTTAACTGAAGGAGATTCTTATGTCGATGAAAGTATGATCAGCGGTGAACCTATCCCGGTAGAAAAGAAGGCCGGTTCGCACGTATTGGCTGGAACCATCAATCAGAAAGGTTCATTCATTATTCGCGCCGAGAAAGTCGGTAGTGAAACGGTGCTGGCGCGTATCATCCGTATGGTGCAGGAAGCACAGGGCAGTAAAGCTCCCGTACAACGTATCGTGGATAAGGTAACAGGTATCTTTGTCCCTGTGGTATTGGGCTTGTCCGTACTGACATTCTTTATTTGGATGTTCTTCGGTGGTGTAGATATGCTTTCCCATGCCATGTTATCAGCGGTTTCCGTATTGGTGATTGCTTGTCCCTGTGCATTGGGGTTGGCTACGCCTACGGCTTTGATGGTAGGTATTGGTAAAGCTGCCGATCATCATATCCTGATAAAAAATGCTGTGGCACTGGAACAGATGCGAAAGGTGAATGTGGTGGTGTTGGATAAGACCGGCACATTGACTGAAGGGCATCCCACTGTTACCGGATGGTTATGGGCACAGCCGCAGGAGGAGCACTATAAAGATGTTCTTCTGGCTGCCGAACTTAAATCCGAACATCCGTTGGCAGCTGCTATTGTGACTGCCCTGCAAGAACAGGAGCATATCGAACCGGCAGCTTTGGACAGCTTTGAAAGTATTACCGGAAAAGGAATTAAAGTTTCTTATCAGGGTACTGAGTATTGGGCTGGTAGTCATAAACTATTGAAAGATTATCATGCCGCTCTTACTGATGTATTGGGAGAGATGCTGGCACAGTATGAATCGGATAGTTGCAGTATCATTTATTTCGGACGTAAGAATGAGCTGCTTGCCATTGTAGCTATCAAGGACCAGATAAAAGCTACATCCGTCGAGGCTGTCCGCGAACTTCGTACTCAGGGTATCGATGTATATATGCTGACGGGAGACGGAGAACGCACTGCGTCTTCTGTTGCCGCACGCTTGGGCAATATCCAATACATTTCTGATGCTATGCCGGATGATAAGGAAGAGTTTGTCCGTCAGCTCCAGCTTCAAGGAAAGACGGTGGCGATGGTAGGCGATGGAATCAATGACTCACAGGCTTTGGCTTGTGCTGATGTCAGCATTGCCATGGGTAAAGGAACTGATATTGCTATGGATGTAGCGATGGTAACCCTCATGACTTCGGACCTGTTACTATTGCCGAAAGCATTCAACCTCTCCCGACAAACTGTACGTTTGATTCATCAGAATCTGTTTTGGGCATTTATCTATAACCTGATAGGCATTCCTATTGCAGCAGGACTGCTTTATCCCATCAACGGGTTGTTGCTGAACCCTATGCTGGCAAGTGCCGCTATGGCGTTCTCCAGTGTATCGGTGGTATTGAATAGCCTTCGACTGAGATACTAATTGAATTAAGAGTTTCTATATTCCAACGGACTCATCCCCATGTGCCTCTTGAAGTACTTTCCAAAGAAAGAGGCACTGGGGAAGTTCAGTGAATAGGCTATCTCTTGGATAGTCATATCTGTAGATTTCAACCGTGCCTTGACGTCGATGATGACTACATGTGAAATGATATCAAGCACATTCCTTCCAGTCACTTGTTTTACGGTGGTGCTAAGGTGCTGCAGGGAGATTCCCAGTTTGTCGGCGTAGAATTGGGCACGCCGTTCCGTCATATAGTTTTCAATAACCAGTTGCACGAATTTATGGCAAATCTCCTCCTTGCGGCTTTTGGCAAGAATGTTTTGTGGACGACGGGCATAGAGGGTATTAATTCCCAGCAAAATGCTGTGAAGTACGCTTTGTGCCATTGCTGTACTGGTGGGGTGAGCGATGGATATCCGGGTCAGTAATGCGAAGTAGTCTACAAAATAAGAGGCTACGGTATCGCTCACATTGACAATCGGATTGTCCCATATTTTGGAGAATGAACCCATAGTAGCTTGTAGCAGATTGATGCCGTTGACACAGTGAGCGGAGAAACCCACAAAACAAAGCCGCACTTTTTCTTTTTGTTCATTGAGTTGTATGATGGTGCCCGGCATTAGGATAATCAAATCATTTTTTTTGATTTCATATTCCATCAGATTGATGGATGCCTTGATAGTTCCTTCGGTGCATAATGCGAAAATGCAAGCCTTCAATCGACACGACTGGCGATAGAGATTCAGAATATCTTCTGTAACATCTCTCCATGCCAGCATTTCGACCGGCAAATCTACTTGTGGGAAGTTATGTTTCATCTTTTTTCATTTTGCTGTCGGCAAATATACGATTTTATCCCTAAAATCTTAACTTTGTCGGCATGAAACTGAATGTCATTGATTGGAATATCATCCCGTATGCTGATGCATGGACCCGGCAGACGGAGTGGTTTGATGCTCTTGTTCGCGCCAAGCAGGCGGGGGAGGAGTATGAAAATCACATTATTTTGTGTGAACATCCGCATGTTTATACTTTAGGCCGTAGTGGTAAAGAAGGGAATATGTTGCTGAGTGAGGAACAACTTCAGAAGATAGGAGCTATGCTCTATCATATTGACCGTGGCGGAGATATTACCTATCACGGACCGGGGCAGTTGGTGTGTTATCCTATCCTGAACCTTGAAGAATTTTCTCTTGGACTGAAGGAGTATGTGCACTTGCTGGAAGAAGCAGTCATCCGTGTGTGCGCCTCTTATGGCATCACTGCCGGAAGATTGGAGAAAGCAACAGGTGTGTGGCTGGAAGGGGATACGCCACGTGCCCGTAAGATATGTGCCATTGGTGTGCGTAGCAGCCACTTCGTCACCATGCACGGGCTGGCACTGAATGTAAATACGGATTTACGCTATTTCAGTTATATCCATCCTTGTGGATTTATAGATAAGGGAGTCACTTCGCTTCAGCAGGAGCTGAAACGGGAGGTGCCGATGGAAGAGGTGAAACAACGCTTATGCCTTGATTTACAGGGCTTGATACAGAGATAAAAAACAGACCATCTATTCAATGCGAATAGACGGTCTGTTTAGCCCTAACAGATGGTCTGTTTCAGGAGCCTTCAATCGTCTGTTTTTTATTTCAACCATTTGTCCAGCCATTCGAAGAATGTGCGCTGCCAGAGGATACCATTCTGAGGTTTCAATACCCAGTGATTTTCATCCGGATAGATCAGCAGTTCGGCAGGAACACCACGCATTACGGCGGCATCAAAAGCAGCCATTGCCTGGTTGGCAAGAATGCGGTAGTCCTTTTCGCCATGAATACAAAGGATAGGCGTATCCCATTTGTCTACAAACTGGTGTGGAGAGTTGGCGAATGTGCGTTGAGCCACCGGATTCTGTTTTTCCCAGTATGCGCCGCCCATATCCCAGTTGGCAAACCATTTTTCTTCAGTTTCCAGATATTGCATTTCCATATTGAAGATGCCATCATGTGCGATGAATGCTTTGAAGCGCTTGTCATGATGTCCGGCAAGCCAGTAAACGGAGAAGCCGCCGAAGCTGGCGCCTACACAACCGAGACGGTCTTTGTCTACAAACGGTTCTTTAGCCATCTCGTCGATAGCTGTGAAATAATCCTTCATACACTGCCCACCGTAATCACCACTGATAGCCTCATTCCATTCTACTCCGAAGCCCGGAAGACCGCGGCGGTTGGGAGCTACGATGATATAATCGTTGGCAGCCATAATCTGGAAGTTCCAACGATAGCTCCAGAACTGACTTACGGGGCTTTGCGGACCACCTTCACAGAACAGGAGGGTGGGGTATTTCTTATTCGGGTCAAACTGTGGCGGATAGATTACCCATGTCAGCATCTGTTTGCCATCTGTAGTCTTCATCCAGCGAGCTTCAACCTTACCCATTTCCAATTGGTCGTAAATCTGCTTGTTTTCGAAGGTCAGTTGCTTTGCTTCGGCAAAAGCATCACCGTTGCGGGTGGCAGATACGGCATAGATTTCATCACCCATACTCATTGAATGGCGTAAAGCGATTACCTTATCTCCTGCAAGGGCAAGGGAAGCATAGTCATACATGCCGTCTGTCAATTGTGTAATCTTATCATTGGCAGCAAGGTCTACATTATAAATCTGTGTTTCACCATGCCAGACACCGATGAAATAAATACTTTTAGAGTCTTTATTCCATAAGAAACCGTCTACATTCGATTCAAATTCCTTGCTGACGAAACGTTTCTCACCTGTTTCCAGATTCATAATGAAGAGGCGGTTTAAGTCTGCTTCATAACCGTCACGTTCCATGCTCTGCCAGGCAATGTATTTACCATCGGGAGAGTATTGAGGATTCGTGTCGTAACCTTTGTTTTCTTCGGTGATATTGTCTGTCTTCTTAGTTGCAAGGTCATAGATGTAAATATCCGAGTTGGTGGAGATGGCATAAGCCAGACCGGTCTTTTTACGGCAAGTATATGCTACCTTGTCTCCGGCAGGACTCCATGCCAGTTGCTCGATGCCACCCCAAGGTCTCATCGGGCTTTCGTAAGGTTTCCCTTCCAGTATATCTTTTATATTACTGATACTGTTTCCATCAAAATCGGCTACAAAAGGATGTGGAGCACCGGTTACCCATTCATCCCAGTGTTTGTACATCAGGTCGGTAACGATGATCCCCGTTGCTTTAGGCAGATCAGGATACTTATCCGCGGTACTTGGTTTAGTTTTCACTTGTGCAATGAAAAGCAACTTCTTGCCGTCGGGAGAGAAAGAATAACCTTCGATATCACCATCATATTGCGTCAATTGCTTGCGTCCGCTGCCATCAGGATTCATTTCCCACAACTGACTGCTGCCACTTTCATTAGAAAGGAACGCCAGTTTAGTACCGCCTTTTATCCAGTTTACTTCGTTCTCCTGCCAAGGAGTACGGGTGATTTGTTGGTTGCCTGTTCCATCTGTGTTCATCACAAAGACTTCACGGTTGCTCTTGTTCTCCGGCACACTGTAGTAAGCTACCGTGTAAGCAATCTGCTTTTCATCGGGGGATACGGCTACACCACCGATACGCCCCATGGCCCAGAGAGCTTCGGGAGTCATGCGCTTGCCTTCAATCTTGATGTTCGACCGCTCGATAAGTGGTACTCCGGCTTGCCCTGCGTCTTTTGTCCCGCCGCAGGCAGCCAATGTCATAGCTGCTGACATAAGCAATAAGTTTACTTGTTTCATATAGGTTGTTCGTTACAGTTATTTTGCGACAAATATACAAATTATATGCGTTTCTTCTGCCATTGTCCTCGTTTAATATACCGCCAGCAAAATAGTAGAATAAAGATGGAATACACCATTTCTGATGTCCAGCATAGGGCTACATCCAACTTAAGGTAAAGAATGGTGTAAGTAATATAGGCCACATAGATCACCAGTGTGGCTAGTTCCATTACCAGTGCTGTGCGTGTATTTCCAGTTCCGGAAACTGACTGGAAATATACATTGGCAGGTACGAGAAATAAATATGCAGAACACATCACCCAAAGTGAGTGTACGGCTGCATCCTGTAAATCGGTCATATCGGTGTAGATGCCCAGTATCAATTTGGGGAATAGTACGAAGAGCAATGCCAATGGTAAGACAAATATATATGCAAGACGTATATGTTGCCGGATGGTCCCTTCTACACAATCTTTCTCGCCGGCACCTATTAGGTTGCTGACTAGTGAACCGCATGTCGAGGCAAATGCCATCATTACCATAAACAGTATACCGGATACACTCCGGACAATGTTTGTAACGGCAAGCGACCGCTCTCCCAGGTGCTCTACATAGAGGAAGAATAAAAACCAAGTGGACAAAGAAATAACATTCTGTATCATTGTCCAGAAAGAGATGTTTAACATCCGTTTTAATATTTCCGGACGGAACTTAGGAATACGATCCAGTCCATACTTACGGCAATCGATGCGACTACGGGTATAGAGGATGAAAAATGCCAATGAAACTAATTCTGCAAGCGATGAGCCAATGGCTGCACCTGCAATACCGAGGGCTGGGAAACCGAACTTTCCAAAAATCAATATATAGTTGAACACTACGTTGCTCAATACCATAACTATTGAGTTCAGGGTCAGGGTTTTTGTTTGTGTAGTTCCCAGAAAGAAAGCACGGAATATGACTGCACTGAATGAGAAGAAAGCTCCGAAGACACGCCAGTTCAGGTAGCTAATAGCTGCTTCATAAATGTGTTCGGAGGCAACGATACGCTTTAGTATAATCGGCGACAGGAAGTAGGAGAGCAGGAACATGATTGTTGCCAATCCTATCTGGAAGTAAATTCCCTGATAGAAAAGGTCACCAATTTCCCGGTACTGTTTTTCACCGTTTCGCCGTGCTATCAGTATCTGTGCTCCGATGCTGAAGCCGAAAGCTGCCATAAAGATTACCATATAGAAGACACCTGCAATGGCTGATGCTCCTAGTTCTACTTCGCCTACCCGTCCTAGAAAGGCGGTGTCTGTCATACCTATCATTTGTTCCATCAGCAGGCTGATAAGGATCGGATAGGCTATCATCCAAATCTGTTTGTTGGTGTATTTAGTTTTCATTTAAATTATAGTTATAGTTGTTATAAGAGAAAGAAAGCCGGACAATTACATCAATTGCCCGGCTTTTATTATCAAGTGATGAAAAACGGAGACTTACTTTTTATTCTGTCTCTCTTTCATCAACTGTTCCTGTTGTTTCTGCATTGCCTCCAGGCGAGCGGCAAAGCCGGTTTTCTTAGCTTTCTTCGGATCTTTCTTTCGGGCTTCCAATTGGGCAAGAAGTTTCTCTTCATTCGTAGTCTTGCGCAGAATGAGAGTAGTCACCACACTAATCAATGTCGATATGAAGTAGTAATAGTTCAAACCTGAAGGATAGCTGTTCAAGATAAACAACATCATAATCGGCATGAGATAGGTCATCCACTTCATCGCTGCCATCTGCGGGTTTGCTCCGGTATCCTGTTGTTGCATCATGAACTTGGAGTTCAGAATATTCACAACGGTCATCAGTAAGCAGAACAAACTGAGGTGACTGCCCAGAAACGGGATATTGAACGGGAAGTTGATGAAAGCATCATACGTTGAAAGGTCATCAGCCCATAAGAAGCTCTGTTGACGCAATTCGATAGCACTTGGCACGAACATGAACAGCGCAATCAGAACGGGAAATTGTACCAACATCGGCAAACAACCACCCATCGGACTCACACCATACTGGCTGTACATTCCCATTACCTCCTGTTGCTTCTTCATCGCATCTTCCTGCTTGGGGTATTTCTTGTTGATTTCGTCTATTTTCGGTTTCAACACGCGCATCTTGGCAGAAGATATATACGTTTTCCAGGTAGCGGGGAATACGACTGCTTTTACAATCAATGTCATCAGTAACAATACGATACCCATGCTCAGACCCCAACCGGACAACCAGTCAAAGATATTAATAGTAAACCATTTGTTGATCCAGCGGATCAACGGCCAACCTAAATAAACCAGGCGGTTCAGTTCCCATTTCTCTTCGCGTCCCTTGTCCAGTGCAGTCAGCGTCTTGTAATGGTTCGGGCCGAAGTAAAAGAACATCTGTGTAGGCTGTTTGCCTGTCGGGTCAAAGCTCGTACTCATTTCAGCAGAGTAGTCCTTGATGTATCCACTGCCTTCTCTCTCCATTTTAGATACTAACTTCGTTTTTTCAAAGTCGGTGTCTGCAATAAATACTGAAGAGAAGAACTGATTCTTGAAAGCAATCCAGTCCAGACGTTCCGGTACTTCTTTTTCATCATCTTTATTGGCTGATAAATAATCTGTACCATTACCCATGAACTTGTAAGTCAGTTCAGACAGACGGTTTTCGTATACATAACCCTTTTCGATCTGACGGGCGCGTTGTGCCCATTCGATGTCTACATAGTTATTACTTGCTGCCAACTTATCTGCCATGCCTTTAGCTTCGATGCTGAAGTCCACCAGGTAAGTGTTGGGATGCAATGCATACTTGAAGTCTATAAAACTTGCACTGTCAGCAGACAGACGCATCGTTACAGTGCTGTCCGTACGGTTCACAGTGGTGAAGTAATAGTCCTTAGTCTGTATTGTTTCCTTTTTATTATAGAAAAGGAAATTCATGGAAACATCGTTTCCGGTGAATAAGGTTACAGGAGTCTTCTTGTCCTGCTCCATATACTCTTTCAATACAGCGGAGAATATGGAACCGCCTTTGGTGCTGAGGGTCAACTCAGCCACGTCGTTCTGAATAGTAATCAGCGAATCTGTTCCTTGGAGAGCATTGAAGAAGAGTGAAGTAGAATCCACAGTTTCTACATCTTTTTCATTTGCCAATGCTGCATCCGCTTTGGCTTTCAGTGCTTCTTCACGTTGCTGTACCAGCGCAATGGAATCATAATAACGCTGCTGTGCCTCCAATTGCTCTTTGCTGGGGCGACTCAGAAAACTGAAGCCGACTAACAAAATTGCTATTAAAACAAGACCTGTAATGGTGTTTTTATCCATGAATAATTTCTAGTTTACAATTTTATAATTATTGAAATAATCTTATTTCTTTGCTTTTTCCTTTTCCTCGAAACTTTCGATAGATGCTTTAATGAAAGCCACGAACAACGGATGGGGATTCAATACCGTACTGCTGTATTCCGGATGGAATTGAGTTCCGACAAACCACTTCAGTTCCGGTATTTCTACGATTTCCACCAAGTCCGATTCCGGGTTGATACCTACACATTTCATGCCGGCTGCTTCATACTCCGTTTTATACTGGTTATTGAATTCATAGCGATGGCGGTGGCGTTCCTGGATGTGTTCTGTTCCGTATGCCTCGTATGCCTTGCTGCCTTTTTGCAAAATACATTCGTAAGCTCCCAGACGCATCGTTCCACCCATATTGGTGATGGATTTCTGCTCTTCCATGATGTCAATCACATTATGCGGAGTTTTCTCATTCATTTCGCGTGAGTCAGCATCAGTATATCCCAGTACGTTGCGTGCAAATTCGATAGCAATGCATTGCATTCCCAGGCAGATACCGAAAGTCGGAATATCATGCGTGCGTGCATATTTGATAGCTACGAACTTACCGGCAACACCACGTTCGCCGAATCCCGGGCCAATCAATATACCTGCCATGCCTTTCAATGCTTCCGCTACATTTTCTTCCGTGAGCTTTTCACTGTTCACGAAGTCTACAGATACCTTACAGTCATTGTACGTACCGGCTTGTGACAGGGCTTCACGGATGGATTTGTATGCATCCTGCAAATCATATTTGCCAACTAGTGCGATGTGCAGCGGTTCTGTATTTTCCGCTTTATGACGGCGTTCAAGAAAAGCACGCCACGGGCCCAGTCCCGGTGTGTCGCCTACGGGCAATCCCATTTTCTTCAATATTGTTTCATCCAGTTTCTGAGCCTGCATCAGGATGGGAACTTCGTAGATGGTAGGAGCATCGATGCTCTGTACTACTGCGTTTTCATCCACATTACAGAACAAAGCAACTTTCTTGCGTACGTTGCTACTCAATTCGTGTTCCGTGCGCAAAACCAATATATCCGGTTGGATACCTGCACTCTGCAATTCCTTTACGGAGTGTTGTGTCGGTTTGGTTTTCAATTCACCGGCGGCTGTGAGGTAAGGCACATATGTAAGGTGTACACACAATGCGTCACGTCCCAGTTCCCACTTCAACTGACGGATACTTTCCAGATATGGCAAGGATTCGATGTCGCCCACCGTACCACCGATTTCTGTAATTACAAAATCGAATTTATATTTGTTACCCAGCAACTTTACGTTTCGTTTGATTTCGTCCGTGATATGAGGAATGACTTGAATGGTCTTACCTAAATAATCACCACGGCGTTCTTTATCGATAACGCTTTTATAGATGCGTCCGGTTGTGATGTTATTGGCTTTTGTAGTCTGGATGCCAAGAAAACGTTCGTAGTGGCCTAAGTCAAGGTCAGCTTCATGTCCGTCTACAGTCACATAACATTCTCCGTGTTCGTAGGGGTTTAAAGTACCCGGGTCAATATTGATATACGGGTCAAACTTTTGAATGGTTACTTTGTAACCTCTTGCTTGTAGCAATTTACCAATGGATGAGGCGATGATACCTTTACCTAAAGATGAGGCAACGCCACCGGTGACGAAAATATACTTTGTTTCTCCCACAGCTATACTGTTTTTAATATTATTGTTTTGTTTTGGTGCGATGTACACATTTGTGTATCTATCTGTCTACACGTGAGACTTAAAAAGCGCAAAATTACAAAAAAAAGAGGAAGTACATAAAGTTTCGGCGAAACAATTATAAAAAAAGCATGTTTTCTTTTTCTTTCTCTATTTCTATGTTTTCTAAACATTTTAATTTAATTTTGCGCTCAAAACATAGATTTTAGGGCGTTATGAAGAATAAATTTTTATCTTTATGGGCAATCGCTGTGCTTTTTTCTTCGTCGGCTATGGCGCAGAATTCGGTGAAGCCTGTATTAAAAACCGGTGAAAAAACGGCTGTAGTACAAGCGGATACTTTATCGGACTTAATGAAGCAATATTTTGTTTTAAAGTTGAAGCCGGGAAGTGCTACCCCAGAATTGGATACAGTTTCCATATCCTATGAAAAACATTTGGGAGTATTAAATTACCTGAATGATCCTTCCACTCCGGAGCGTTACATTGCGGACAATCCTGATTATTACCGCTTGTTTATCCCGTTGACTTATTATAATTCTCCCATGGAGAGCATTTCAACATTGAAATGGAAATTCCAGCCTTTTGATACAGCAAAAACTTCTGTAAAGGAACCATTGTTGTTTGATGAAGCTCCTTTTACTTCGAAGAAACGTGCCAATGAAGTGGTGGACCGTGCGCTGTTATATCTTTATGCTAATGAGAATCCGCCTAAGATTGTGGCATGGGAAGATGAATTAATGCAGGTGAAAAGTTTCACGGATAATATTGAAAAAGAAGTTTCATCTAAACCTTCTGTCCTGAAATTATTTGTCCAGGAAGATATGGCCAATGTAAAAGAGGATGCAGAGGTTCTGATCCATAAGCCCAATTGGTGGGTGACGGGTGGAAGTGGTTCTTTGCAGATTACTCAAAACTATATTTCTGACAACTGGTATAAAGGTGGTGAAAGTACAAACTCTTTTCTGGCGAATCTGCAATTGTTTGCTAATTATAATGATCGCGAGAAAGTGCAGTGGGAAAATATGTTGGAGGCCAAGTTAGGTTTTGGTTCCACTCCTTCGGACAAGTATCACGATTATCTGGTAAACACTGACCTGCTACGCTTGTATAGTAAAATGGGTATTCAGGCAGCTTCTAATTGGTACTATACCATTTCAACAGAATTTAAAACCCAGTTCTGCCATGGTTATAAGGCGAACAGCGAAAAGTTAGTTTCAGCTTTCTTTGCTCCGGCGGATTTATCCACCAGTGTCGGTATGGACTACAAGTTGAAGAAGAAAAAGTTTAGTCTGTCTGTTTTTATGGCTCCGTTGACTTGGACGATGCGTTATATAGGCAATAAAGATGTGAATGAGGTGGACTTCGGTTTGGAGGAAGGCAAGTGTGTACGTCACAACTGGGGTTCGCAAATACAACCCACATTGGAGTGGACCATCATTCCTTCCATCGTATTGAATTCCCGTCTGAATTATCTGACCAGCTACGAATGGACTCGTGTAGAATGGGAGAATACGATCAATTTCATATTGAACCGTTATCTTTCTACAAAATTGTATGTACATGCACGTTATGATGACAGTAGCAAGCCGACTACTGGAGATAGTCACTTCCAGGTGAATGAAATTCTGAGTTTTGGTATTAATTATAAGTGGTAATTATAAATACTTGATATAAATAATGAAGCTGCTTCCTTTTGGGGGCAGCTTTATTTATAATATCCCTCCATTAGTGGAATTAATGGCTTCCTTTCCGTGCCCGAAAAGGAACCAAGGCTGGAGTTGGGCAATATCCGGTCCGTACCAACTCCGTACCAAATTCGGTTGAAGGTACCTCTATCCGGGGATGGTACGGAGCAAACAGGGGGGTGAACCTTTTTTGGTAGGGATCTGACAGGATGCTGAGCAGCCTCTGATTCCTGCCAATGAGTATAGTATAAATGTAGTAAATGAGGCTGTTTCTTTTGAACAATAGTGCAAAGTGATACATCAATCCCTGTTTTTTAACAGCTTTTCTGGCTTTTCCTGTGAAAAAAATGAGGAAAAACAGTTAAAACGGGAAAAAGTGCGTTAGCGTACACATAAAAAAGTAGGTGAAAGCCTTGCAGTTCACAAATAATGCGTAAATTTGCCGCAATTTGTAATGCACAGTTTGCAAAATGGCAGATATTATAAAACATCAAGGTATTGTGGAAAACATAAACGGTTCTCATGTTATGGTGAGAATTGTCCAAACGTCAGCTTGTGCAGCGTGTAGCGCTAAAGGACATTGTGCCTCGGCTGATACCAAAGAAAAAATGATTGATGTAATCAGTAATGATGCATCTTCCTACCAACCCGGTGACCGGGTAATCGTCTTCGGAGAACTATCCATGGGGATGATGGCGGTGTTACTGGCCTTTATAATACCTTTCTGTGTTCTGATTATTTCTCTTTTTATATTTATGGCTATCTGGAACGACGAACTTCTCTCTGCGATTTGTTCGTTAGCTTTCCTTATACCTTACTATTATATATTATGGCTGAATAAAACACGTATGGGGAAAAAGTTCTCTTTTTCCATAAAGCCGATAGACTAACTATTAGAACATTAAAAACAAATAATTAAATAAATAACTAATTTATGAATGTAATTCTGATTGCAGTGATTTCATTGGGAGCTATAGCGCTGGTTTCGGCTGCTATTCTGTATATCGCTTCCAAGAAATTCGCCGTGTACGAAGACCCGCGAATTGCACAGGTAGGAGAGGTGTTGCCTCAAGCAAATTGCGGTGGATGTGGTTACCCGGGTTGTAGTGGTTTTGCCGATGCTTGTGTAAAAGCAGGTTCGTTGGACGGAAAATTCTGTCCGGTAGGCGGACAACCTGTCATGACGCAAATTGCCGAAATCCTTGGTTTGGATGCTACTGCGGCCGAACCGATGGTTGCGGTTGTGAGATGTAATGGAACCTGTGCCAATCGCCCGCGTGTAAATATGTACGATGGCGCGAAGAGTTGTGCTATTGCAGCTTCTCTTTATGGTGGTGAAACAGGTTGTAGTTTTGGCTGTCTGGGCTGTGGCGACTGTGTGGAAGCCTGTCAGTTTGATGCTATCCACATGAATCCCGAAACAGGACTTCCGGAAGTGGATGAAGCCAAATGTACGGCTTGTGGTGCTTGTGCAAAGGCTTGCCCGAAGAATATTATTGAAATCCGCCCGCAGGGTAAGAAGTCACGCCGTGTCTATGTGCAATGCGTGAACAAAGACAAGGGTGCCGTAGCGCGTAAGGCTTGTACGGTTGCTTGTATCGGTTGTGGCAAGTGCGTGAAAGTTTGTCCGTTCGAGGCCATTACGCTGGAGAATAATCTGGCTTACATTGACCCGAACAAATGTAAATCATGTCGTAAGTGCGAGGAAGTTTGTCCGCAGAACACGATTGTCGCACTTAATTTCCCGCCGCGCAAGCCGAAGGCGGAAGGTGCTGCTCCGGCTGCTGCTAAAGTAGCTGCTGCGCCAAAAGCTACAGAAACTCCTAAAGCAGCAGAGGCTCCTAAGGCTGTAGAAACCCCGAAAGTAGTTGAAACCCCTCAGGTGGAAACTCCGAAGGCGGAAGCTTAATAATCAAGAAGTAATAAACGACTAAAATACAGAATTGTATGTTGAAGACATTTTCAATCGGTGGTGTTCATCCACACGAAAATAAACTTTCAGCACATCAGCCCATCATCAAGGCGGAAGTTCCTGCCAAAGCTGTGATTCTGCTGGGACAGCACATCGGTGCACCTGCAAAACTGCTTGTGGCTAAAGGAGATGTGGTGAAAGTCGGCACAAAGATTGCTGAACCCGGTGGTTTTGTATCTGCAGCCATCCACTCGTCTGTCAGCGGCAAGGTTGCTAAGATCGATTCGATTATCGATGCCAGCGGTTATCCGAAGCCAGCTATTTTTATCGACGTAGAAGGTGATGAATGGGAAGAAAGCATTGACCGCACAGAAACTTTGGTGAAGGAATGTAATCTTACCTCTGAAGAAATTGTGAAAAAGATTGCCGATGCCGGTATTGTAGGTTTGGGTGGTGCTTGTTTCCCTACTCAAGTGAAACTTTGTCCGCCGCCTGCATTCAAGGCAGAATGTGTGATCATTAATGCCGTAGAATGTGAACCCTACCTGACAGCTGATCACCAGTTAATGCTGGAACATGCAGAAGAAATTATGGTAGGTGTATCTATCCTGATGAAGGCCGTAAAGGTTAATAAGGCATTTATCGGTATTGAAAATAATAAGCCGGATGCTATTCAGTTGATGACAAAAGTTGCTTCCAGCTATGCAGGTATCGAGGTGGTTGCTTTGAAAGTGCAATATCCGCAAGGAGGTGAAAAGCAGTTGATTGATGCCATCACCAGCCGTCAGGTAGCAAGTGGCGCATTGCCTATCTCTACAGGTGCTGTGGTACAGAATGTGGGTACTGCATTTGCCGTATATCAAGCTGTACAGAAGAATAAGCCATTGTTTGAACGTGTGATTACCGTAACAGGAAAATCGGTGGCAAAACCCTCCAACTTCCTGGCACGTATCGGTACACCGATGAAGCAGTTGATTGATGCTTGCGGTGGTTTACCCGAAGATACAGGTAAGATTATCGGTGGTGGCCCGATGATGGGAAAGGCGTTGATAAATACAGATGTGCCAACTGCTAAAGGTAGTTCTGGTATTCTGATAATGAACAATAAGGAAGCCAAGCGTGGTGAAATTCAACCTTGCATCCGTTGCGCAAAGTGCGTGGGTGCTTGTCCGATGGGATTGGAGCCTTATTTGTTGTCGGCGCTTGCTGAACATACCGAATTCGAGAGAATGGAGAAAGAAAGAATAATGGATTGTATCGAGTGCGGTTCTTGCCAGTTCACCTGTCCTGCAAACCGTCCGTTGCTGGACTATTGCCGTTTGGGTAAAGGTAAAGTAGGAGCGATCATCCGTGCACGTCAAGCTAAAAAATAACGAAGTATGGAAAATAAATTAATAGTATCACTTTCGCCCCATGTCCATGGTGGTGACAGCGTGAAAAAGAATATGTATGGCGTGCTCATTGCATTGATTCCTGCATTTCTCGTATCACTCTATTTCTTCGGACTGGGTGCGCTGATTGTTACGGCTACTTCGGTAGCTGCCTGTTTGTTCTTTGAATGGGCTATCGGCAAATTCCTTTTAAAGAAAGAAACCACGACTATTTGTGACGGTTCTGCCGTAATCACAGGTGTGTTGCTGGCATTCAACTTACCTTCCAATCTGCCTATCTGGATTATTATTCTGGGTGCATTGTTTGCAATAGGTGTCGGTAAAATGTCTTTTGGCGGACTGGGTTGTAATCCGTTCAACCCCGCATTGGCAGGCCGTGTATTCCTGTTGCTCTCTTTCCCTGTGCAGATGACGAGCTGGCCGGTTGTCGGACAGTTGACTTCTTATACAGATGCAACGACGGCGGCTACACCTCTTAACCTGATGAAGCAGATTGCCGGTGGAAATATAGAAGCTTTAAAAGATTTGCCTTCTTCTTTTGACTTATTGATTGGTAATAATGGAGGTTGCTTGGGTGAAGTAAGTGCCTTGGCATTGCTGTTGGGATTGGCTTATATGCTTTGGAAGAAAATTATAACCTGGCATATTCCTATTTCTATATTGGCAACAGTATTTGTATTCTCAGGTATCATGCATCTGGTAGATCCGGAAGTATATGTATCTCCGGTGCTTCAACTGCTTACAGGTGGTTTGATGTTGGGTGCTATCTTTATGGCTACGGATTATGTCACTTCTCCGATGAGCAAGAAAGGGATGTTGATCTATGGTGTGTGTATTGGTCTGCTGACAGTGATTATCCGTTTGTTCGGTGCTTATCCTGAGGGTATGTCATTCGCCATCCTGATTATGAATGCCTTTACTCCGTTGATAAATACATATTGTAAACCTAAACGCTTTGGGGAGGTAGCGAAGAAGAAATGAAAAAGTTAGAATCATCCTTGAAGAATATGTTGCTGGTACTCACGGGTGTTACCGCTATTTCTGTGGCGTTGCTGGCGTATGTAAATGAGCTGACGAAAGAACCTATTGCACAAGCCAATGCAAAGACATTGAGTGATGCGGTAAGTGCGGTTGTTCCTGGTTTTGATAACGATCCGATTGCGGAAAAAAAGGTGCAGGCTGTGAATGGTGTGGATTATGCCGTGTATCCTGCAACGAAAGACGGACAATTTATTGGTGCTGCTGTAGAAGCCAGTTCAATGGCATTTGGCGGTGAACTGAAGGTACTGGTCGGTTTTGATGCAGAAGGAAACATTATAGATTATTCTTTGTTGTCGCATGCGGAAACTCCGGGATTGGGTTCCAAAGCTGCCGATTGGTTTAAAGAAGGCAACAAAGGAAGTATTAAGGGAATGAATCCGGGTAAGGCTCCTTTGTCTGTTAGCAAAGACGGGGGACAGGTAGATGCTATTACCGCTTCTACCATTACTTCACGTGCTTTCCTGAATGCTGTGAATGCTGCTTATGCTGCTTATGCGGGTCAGAATGAGTCTGATGCTGCTACGGGCGCTACACAAAAAGTTGTTGAACCTGCTGAAAACGCAGCTACTGAGGCTACGGATTCCATCAGCGCTAAATAAAGAAAGGAGTAGAAGATATGAATAATTTTAAAGTTATGATGAACGGGATTATTAAAGAGAATCCTACGTTTGTACTCCTGCTTGGTATGTGTCCTACGCTGGGTACTACCTCTTCCGCCATTAATGGTATGGGTATGGGATTGGCAACCATGTTCGTGTTGATTTGCTCTAATATTGTAATCTCGGCTATTAAGAATGTTATCCCTGATATGGTGCGTATTCCATCTTTTATCGTAGTTATCGCATCTTTTGTAACGTTGTTGCAAATGGTGATGCAGGCTTATGTTCCTGCTCTGTATGCTACGCTGGGTCTGTTTATTCCGCTGATTGTGGTAAACTGTATCGTACTGGGACGTGCCGAAGCTTTTGCTGCAAAGAATACTCCGGTAGCTTCTTTCTTTGATGGTTTGGGAATGGGACTTGGTTTTACCTTGGCTCTTACTCTGCTGGGTGCCGTACGTGAGTTTCTAGGAACAGGCAAAATCTTCAATCTGACTATTCTTCCTGAAGAATACGGTATGTTGATATTTGTACTTGCGCCGGGTGCATTCATCGCGTTGGGTTATCTGATTGCATTGATTAACAGCTTTAAAAAAGCATAATTAAGAACTTAGTATGGAATATATATTGATATTTATTTCGGCAATCTTTGTTAACAACATCGTGTTGTCACAATTCCTGGGAATTTGTCCGTTCCTCGGAGTATCCAAGAAAGTGGAAACTGCATTGGGTATGTCGGCTGCTGTAGCATTCGTACTTACTATTGCTACTATAGTGACATTCCTTATTCAAAAGTTTGTTCTTGATGCTTTCGGTTTGGAATACCTGCAAACAATTACCTTTATTTTGGTAATTGCAGCCTTGGTTCAGATGGTAGAAATCATTCTTAAAAAAGTATCACCTTCCCTATATCAGGCACTGGGTGTATTTTTACCTTTGATTACTACAAACTGCTGTATTCTTGGTGTGGCCATTCTTGTAATTCAAAAGGATTATGACCTGTTGACGGGTGTAGTTTATGCATTCTCTACTGCTATTGGCTTTGGCTTGGCACTGACACTCTTTGCGGGATTGCGTGAACAGATAAGTTTGGTGAATATTCCGAAAGGCATGAAAGGAACTCCGATTGCTTTAATTACAGCCGGTCTTTTGGCTATGGCTTTCATGGGATTCTCCGGTGTAGTAAAGATCTGAAAAAAAGAACATTCAGTAATAGATAAGGGGTAGAAGAAATTCTGCCCCTTTTTAATTTAAACTAAAAAAATACTCTTTTTTCTTTTTATCTAAAATTAATTTCCTTAAATTTGCCGCCACAACGATGATAACCTATAAGAATAAATCACTGATGAAAGAAAAAATCTTGGTTACAGGTGGAACCGGTTATATTGGTTCACATACTGTAGTAGAACTTCAAAACGCAGGTTATGAAGTAGTGATAATAGATAATTTGTCAAACTCTAGCGCCGATGTAGTTGATAACATCGAAAAAGTATCAGGTATTCGTCCTGCATTCGAAAAATTGGATTGTTTGGATTTCGCTGGTCTTGACGCTGTGTTTACTAAATATAAAGGCATTAAAGCCATCATCCACTTTGCAGCCAGTAAGGCTGTAGGCGAGTCGGTTCAGAAACCATTGCTTTATTATCGCAATAATCTGGTTTCATTGATTAACCTGCTTGAGTTGATGCCAAAGCACGGAGTGGAAGGTATTGTGTTCTCTTCTTCTTGTACAGTTTACGGTCAGCCGGACGAATTGCCGGTAACGGAGAAAGCCCCGATTAAGAAAGCTGAATCTCCTTACGGTAATACGAAGCAGATCAATGAAGAAATCGTTCGCGATACAGTGGCTTCAGGTGCTCCTATCAATGCAATTTTGCTGCGCTATTTCAATCCGATTGGTGCGCATCCGACAGCATTGCTCGGTGAGTTACCCAATGGTGTGCCTCAGAACTTGATACCTTATCTGACCCAGACCGCTATCGGTATCCGTGAGAAACTGAGCGTCTTTGGTGATGATTATGATACGCCCGACGGCTCTTGTATACGCGACTTCATTAATGTAGTTGATTTGGCAAAAGCACATGTTATTGCTATCCGCCGTATTTTGGAAAAGAAACAAAAGGAAACAGTGGAAGTGTTTAATATCGGAACGGGACGCGGTCTTTCAGTATTGGAATTGATTAACGCTTTCGAAAAGGCAACTGGTGTGAAACTGAATTATCAGATTGTCGGTCGTCGTGCGGGAGATATTGAAAAGGTATGGGCCGATCCTAAATTCGCTAATGAAGAGTTGGGTTGGAAAGCTGTTGAAACCATCGAAGATACATTGCGTTCTGCATGGAACTGGCAATTGAAGCTTCGTGAGAGGGGTATTCAATAAGCGGTAAAAGAGATTTTTGTTTTTATTAACAAATAGGGAATGAACAAATGCTTCCCCGCATTTGTTTATATGTTGCAAATCAGCCTGATGCTGTTTATGTATATGTGAATATCCGTAACTAGTACTTATGCCTCCCCGGCATAGACAGGTAAGATTGCATAGTAGTTTTGTCGTGTTTTATTTTGTGTTTGTGTTGTGAATAAGCCTTGTCGGGAGACAGGGCTTATTTTTTTTCTTGTTCTTCTATTGCCTTATTCAGTAAAAAAGTCGTTTCTTTAAGTTTTTCGACAATCTTTATTTTAGTAGTTTCGTCAAACCGAATATCTGGCAAATAAATCCCCAGACTTGCGATGATTGTCTTGTTTTTATAAATAGGAGTTGCTAGGCTAACAACATGGTTGGCATTGGAAGTGATTTCCACTTCTTTAGCTCTAATTTCACTTAAGGCAGCAACCAGATTTTGTGTATTCTTTATTTCCGGCCACAATTCTTTATCAGGTAATCCGTATTTTCCAGTGAAATAGTTTAATTCCTTTAGGGAGTAGTGGGCTAGTATCATTCTTCCGGTAGTAGCTTTATAAACGCTGGATTCTTGAGTGGTTCTGACCTGGATTTCGTGGGTACATTCTGCTTCATATAATAAAATTCGTTTCCCCCCTTCAATAATGGAGAGAATAACCGTTTCATTTATACTATCCCGAAGCCGTTCAATAAGAGGCTTTGCAATTTCTTTCAGTTCAGCATAATAGGTATATGAGTTGGTTAATTGATAAGCCATATAGCCTAGTTTGTATCCCTTCTTTGCGCCTATCTGTTCTACATAGTTTCTGTTTACCAATGTTTTTAATATGTTGGCACATGTTCCATGGTTTAATTGAAGTGAATCTGCAATTTCGGACAAGCTTAGGTCTTCTTTGGGGCTGGAAGCTATTACTTCAAGAATGCTTAGGGCCCGATGTATGACTTGTATCATATCTATAATATAAAAGTTATTTTTTAATAGTTTTATAATGCAAAATTAGGAATTATAATTCTATTGCCAATTTTTATGTTTTGTTTTTAACTACTATTGTGTGTATGGCCTCGTGTAGAGCCCTTTTGATGGCTTATTCTTATGTTCTACAGCAGAAATCGCATTTTTTTTCTGCTGATTATTTTGATCCTAAAAGACTAATAGTAATTTTGCATTGAAAAATTAAATTTTATATTATGAAAACAAGGTGTTATTTGTTGCTGTGTATGTTTGTTTGCACCACGGCTTTTGCTCAGCATGGTGTAAAAGGCAAAATTGTGGATGCCGGTACCGGAGAGTCTTTGGTAGGCGTGAATGTTACGGTAAAAAATGAGAGTTCCGTAGGTACGATTTCCGATTTGGACGGAAATTATTCTTTGGTTGTTTCTAAAACTGCTACTTTGGTATTTTCGTATATAGGTTACATAAGCCAGGAGGTACCGGTAGGAGAGAAAAACATGATTAATGTTTCATTGGTTGAGGATTCAAAAACCTTAAGTGAAGTTGTTGTGATTGGTTATGGAACCATGAAAAAATCAGATTTAACTGGTTCTGTGGTCAAAGCAGATTTGAATACTATGAAAGATTCTCCAAATACAAGTATCATTCAGTCTCTTCATGGTAACGTGGCTGGCATACAAGTAGGGCAAGTGAATACAGCAGGAGAAGAACCGACTATGCAAGTACGTGGTCAGACTACCATCAATGGTAATAAGGATTTGTTAATTGTATTGGATGGAGTTATCTATAACGGTAGAATCGGCGATATAAATCCTTCAGATGTTACATCCATTGATATATTGAAGGATGCCAGTAGTAAGGCTGTATATGGTGCTAAGGCAGCTAATGGTGTATTGATGATTTCTACTAAATCCGGACGACGTGGGGCTGCTCCGCGAATCAGTTATTCCAGTAATTGGTCATTTAGTAATCCTACCAAAAACTTCCGTCCACTGAATCGTGAAGAATGGTTGCGAAAAGTCCGCGACGTAGAATATGAAAAGGCTTATACGCAATCTTCCGGTTATACGGAAATAAATCCTGCTTGGGAGTTTTCTAGCAGCTCGTTGAATATTTCTCAGATGAATGGGGTAGATGACGGAATCGAATACGACTGGTGGGGAAATGCCAAGCAGACAGGCCATGTCTATACAAATACCATTAATGTGGATGGAGGGAATGAACAGGTATCCTATTTCCTTTCGGGTAGTTTTACGGATCAAGCAGGCATTATAAAGAATGATAAATATAAGCGAACTACGTTCCGGACTAATGTGGATGTTAGAATAGCTCCTTGGTTAAAAGTGGGAACCAATACATTTATCTCTTTTCTTGACTATTCCGGAGAATGTCCGAATATAAACAGTATAGTTCGGATGCCAAGTGTTGTTATGCCTCAAAATGATGAAGGTGAATGGGTAGTTAGTCCTAACGGCGGAAACATAAAGAATCCGTTCCTTGCTTATCTTTCGGATGATTTGGACAAAAGGCATCAAATAAATACAACCGTTTATGGTATAGTGAATATTCCTTTCATTAAGGGATTGAGTTATAGAATTAATTACAATTACACGACGGAAGTTACCAATCAGTATAATTACAATCAATATGAGGCCAGTGAGAAAGGAGAAGCTTCAAAATATATCGGCAATACTTATTATTGGCTGGTTGATAATATTGTAAACTATTCCAACACATTTGGTAATCATCATTTGGATGCGACGTTTGTTTACGGTTGTAACAGGCGAAGCGGAGATGGAACCCGAGCATTGGGAGAACAATACTCGAATACAGCCACAGGATATAATGACTTGGGACAAGCTATTATTCAGAAAATTAGTTCATCTGCTTGGAAAGAAAGCAATCTATATCAGATGGGACGTTTCTCGTACAATTATATGGGTAAATATTTCATGACCGGAACATTAAGGCGCGATGGCTTTTCCGGTTTTGCTTCCAATCATAAGTTCGGATGGTTTCCGTCATTTGGCTTAGGCTGGACATTATCTCAAGAATCTTTTATGGAGAGATTCAAGCATTTGGATAATTTGAAACTCCGTGCAAGTTATGGAGTGACTGGTAATCAAACAGACCGATATTCTTCTTTGGCTAAAGTCGTATTGGGAGGTGAGCACAGTTATGTGTTTGGAGATGGTGCTGTGACGGCTTTGGGTTCTAATGTCTCAACCATGGGTAATGTGGATTTGAAGTGGGAAACGACATCCGAATATAATGTAGGCATTGACTTTGCATGTTATGGAAACAGGATTTCAGGTTCTATCGACTATTATAATGCCACTACCAAGAATTTGCTTTGGAATGTCGTGATTCCTTCGATAACCGGTTTCAAGTCGGTTCGAAGCAATGTGGGAAAATTGAGAAACCAAGGCTTGGAAATTGTGCTCAATACCATTCCTGTCAGAACAAAGGATTTTGAATGGTCGTTGGGATTTAACTTTGCAACCAATCAAAACAAGATTATCTCATTGTTGGGAGAAGATAATGATAAAGATGGGAAAGAGGATGATTTGATATCAAGTGGTCTTTTTATAGGAGAATCAATAGGTACGATATATGGGTACGAGATAGAAGGTATTTGGCAAATTGCCGATAAGGAGAATGGCAGCATTATGGAAGGTTTTTATCCCGGTACCTATAAGATAAAAGATCAGAATAATGACGGGAAAATATCCGCTGATAAAGACAGGGTAATACTAGGACATCAAGAGCCTGCTTATACTCTTGGCATCAAAAACAGGCTCAGTTACAAAGGATTTGATCTTAATCTTTTTATTAATGTAATCCAAGGAGGGAAGAAAGGATATATGAGCTACAATAAACGTCCGGATTATATAGGTAATTCCATAGGCAATGCAGAAAATCAAAACTGGACGAATGCATATGATTATTGGTCACCGCGCAATTCGAACGCTAAATTCGCAACAGTATGGTCTTCACCGACGATGGAGGGAGAGATTGTACAGCAAAGGAGTTTTGTCCGTTTGCAGGATGCTTCCTTAGGATATACTTTAGAGCAGAAATTCATCAAGAAATTGGGTATTGACAATCTCAGGCTCTTTATGAGCGGGCAAAATCTGTTGACATTTACCGGTTGGGATGGTTGGGATCCGGAAGTCGGTTTAGGAATTGCGTCAACCGCTTATCCTGTTATGCGAACATATTCTTTGGGTATAGATATAACTTTTTAAAGATAATAAAATGAAACTAAATAGATTAATCATTGGATTGTTATCCATATGTTTTGTCGCTTCTTGCGATGAAAGTGCTTTTTTGAAAGAAGAACCGTTAGATTTTTTAGGTCTTGAAAATGCTTATAAATCATACGATGATTGTCAAACAGCCATCAATGGTCTTTATGCCAAGGTACGGGCTAATTTCTATAATAGTGATTTCATTTTTTTCATGAGTACGGATGTTGCCAAGAATGCGCGTCACAATAACAATTTTATGGGAAATATGAAGGACTGGATGATACCCGAACAAGCAGGCATTGCTGATTTGTGGGATAGGGAATACAAACTGATAAGCAATGCAAACACTTTGATAGACAGGGTGGCTGCATTGTCGATTACTGATGAGCAAAAATCTCTTGTTACAGCAGAAGCCAAGTTCTTCAGAGCTTTCGGATACAGGACGTTGGTGTATTGTTTTGGAGGGGTACCTCTTGTTCTGGAGGAAAATAAAGTTCCCAAAACGGACTATACACGCAATACGAAAGAAGAAGTATTGAAAGCCATGAAAGAGGACTTTGAGGAGGCCACAAAAAAACTTCCGGATATTGAAGTTGTGGCAGATGGAAAAATATCCAATCTGGTAGCCAAACACTATTTAGCGGAAACTCTTATTTCATTGGGTGAATATTCGGCTGCAGTCAAGTATTTGAGTGAAATAATCGATGCTCCCCATGTCGCATTAATGAAGACTCGTTTCGGATCACATAAGAATGAAGCAGGAGATGTGTTTTGGGATTTGTTCAGAAGAAAGAACCAGAATCGTTCAACTAACGGGAATACAGAAGCACTTTGGGTTATTCAGATGGAAGTGGATACGGAAGGAGGATATCTGGTTTCGACTAAATACCGACCCTACTATCTTGAGCGTTTTGCTGCTCCTGTCACTTATTCATTGAAGGATCCCGAAGGAAAGGTGGCATTTTTGTCGACGAACGGCCGTTCCGATTTGAATGTAGGAGGTCGTGGCGTATCGAACATGTGTAATACCGATTGGTGGTTGAATGATTTGTGGGAGAACGATTTTGATAATGACATACGGAATTCCAAGTACAATATTGTCCGTAATGCCTATTATGATTTGCCTTCTTCCAAATACTATGGAAAAAGTGTGTTCGGCGAAGACTCGTATAGTAAGACTTTGAAGGAAAATTGGTGGCGTTGGTTTCCATGGCCGTCAAAAATCACTACTCCGGGAGAGCATCCTGAAGCATTGTATGAGGATAAGGAGAACCTGCTTTTGAAATCGACGGCTGGTGGTACCTATCTTGACCAATATATGCTTCGGCTGCCCGAATGCTATCTTCTTCGTGCCGAAGCCTATCTGGATATGGGGGACAAGGACAAAGCTGCCGCTGATATAAACGTGGTAAGAAACAGGGCGCATGCGAAAGATATCGTTGCGGAGGATGTGACTATCGATTATATTTTGGATGAACGTGCACGGGAAATGGTTTACGAGGAGTTTCGCCGTATTACACTGGGACGTTTGGGAAAATATGTGGAGCGTACACGTAAATGCAACGAATACAATGGTCTGCAAATGGAAGATTACCACGAGCTGTTTCCCATTCCATACAGTGTGATTGAGGCTAACAAGAATGCGGTTCTGGAGCAAAATCCCGGATATTCCGATTAATTAATCTTTAACTATACAATTATGCTACGTTTACTAATTGTTTGTTTAATGTTTGTTTTAGGCACCGGAGTTTCTTCCGGTGCCCAGAAAGATACAATCAGGGTTCTTTTCATCGGGAATAGCTATACTCATTTCAACAGAATGGTACAGACGGTACAAGAACTTGGGCAAAGTGTGAATGTGCCTGTCTATGCTCAAAAGGTGGCTGTCGGCGGATGGTTTTTGAAACAACATGCTGCCAGTTCGCATACAATTGACGCTATTAAACAAGGTCGTTGGGACTATGTCGTGTTGCAGGAGCAGAGTTTGGCAATGGCATGGGAGTATGAGTACTTGCAAAAACAGGTTATGCCGTCAGTTGTAAAATTGGACAGCATTGTCCGGAAATATAATACGGAAGGAAAAGTGCTGCTCTACATGACGTGGGGACGAAATAATGATAGTTTTGACAATATGCAGAAGCGTATTACGGGTGCATATACTTCCGTGGCAGACAGCATAGGCCGCGAATGTATACCTGTGGGGCTGGCTTTTGAGCGGGTAAGGAAAGAACGCCCCGAATTGAGTATTTATCAGTCTGATGACAGTCATCCCACCCATATTGGAAGTTATTTAATTGCCAATATGTTTCTTTCTTATTTCACTTCCAAGCAATATGTGAGCCATTGCTACGGTCGGTTAATACAGGAAGATGCACTCTATTTGCAGCGGGTGGCTCAAGAAGTTACCAAAAACTGGAAAAGAGACAGGACGTTCCCGCTCCTTGGTCATTTAAAGCCTAAATCGGTGGCCGATACACGCAATCATTTGACAATTGGCTGTGAGGTCTTAGACCGTGATTATGCGGATTATGAACAATACAAGAAATACTTGGCCCCATTAGGTATGCGTAAGATAAGGCTTCAAGCAGGATGGGCAAAAACGGAGAAGGTGAAAGGGCATTATGATTTCAGATGGCTCGACACTATCATAGACGACGCTTTAGGACGCGGACTGGAAATCTGGTTGGAAGTTTCGTACGGAAATCCTATATATCAAGGTGGAGGAACTCCTTTTTTGAAAGGAGGATGGCCTGTTTCGGAGGAAGGAAAAACTGGATGGAATAATTGGGTGCGAGCATTGGCGCAACATTATAAAGGGAGAGTACATGAATGGGAAATCTGGAATGAACCAGACATAAACAAGGAACTGGGCAAGGACTATGAAAGCCTTGCAGAACTGAATATTCGTACTGCGGAAATCATTAAGGAAGTAGATCCTAAGGCTAAAATTGCAGCATTGGCTCTTGCGTTGATTACTGATACGACATTGACTGAAAATTGTCTTAAGGAATTTAAGAAACGTGGTAAACTGGATTTGTTCGATTGGATTTCGTATCATCAATACATGTTCCGTCCAGAGGACATGTATCCTTTGGTGGAGAGGCTTCGGACAGTAGTCGGTAAATACTCATCTCACATAAAGCTGTGGCAGGGAGAAAGCGGTGCCCCGTCAAGAGGACGGATGGGGGGAGCACTGAGTGCTTATGACTGGACTGAAACCTCTCAGGCCAAATGGGCGTTAAGGCGGATATTGGGTGATCATGGACGAGACATTGCAACGGGAATATTTTGTATTTCAGATATGAATTATGCGGCAACTGATGCCATTAAAAAGAAAAACGTGAAGGGATTGCTGCAAACAGATGATGAGAAACGGGTGATACGTCCTAAAATGGCTTATTTTGCGGTTCAGAATCTGATGTCGGTGTTTGATTTATTCAACTACAGGCTTGATGCGGAAAAAATCAGTCTGAATCGTGATTATTCATGTAGTAAATTCTTGTATGAGACAGAAAAAGATGGACTGCAATCATGCCTGTTATGGTGGGACGATTCTACTCCATTTAATTTTAATGCACCTATTCCAACGGAAGTAAGAGTTAAAAGTGGAAAGTTTGAATGTCCGGTAATTGTAGATATTCTTTCGGGAACAGTTAAAAAAATACCTGAGGATAAAATTACGAAAAAGGGGAATGAATACATCTTCAGTGGCATTCAGATATATGATTCACCTATATTGATAACGGATAAGAGCTTGATTCAATTTGACAAATAATATGGAGTTACAATTACAGGAACTGGATTACTGGGCCATTGGTGTTTATATATTATTGATGGCAGGGATAGGTTTATCTTTCGGTTGGTTTATTAAAGATGTCGGTGCTTATTTCAAGGGAAATGGCACTATCCCCTGGGTGATGGCTACCGTTACCAATTTTATGGGATTGTTCAGTACGTTTGTCTTCGTGGCTTATGCCGGGATTGCTTACGAGTACGGGTTGGTCTCTGTTACGGTATTTTGGTCCACTGTACCGGCATGTATCATTGGCAGCCTGTGGCTTGGCGGACGTTGGCGGCGGACTGGTTGCGTCACTCCCATCGAATATTTGGAACAGCGTTATAGTTTCTCTGTTCGTGAAATAATGACGTGGGTAGGATTACTGGTGAGGCTGTTAGACAATATGGTGCGGTTGTATGCTATTGGTGTATTCATTACTGTAGTCACTCCTCTGTCATTGGAATGGGCCATCATCATTTCGGGTGTAATTGTTACGCTGTTCAATATTATTGGCGGTATCTGGACTGTAACGATTATGAGTACGGTACAGTTTGTGATCTTAATACTTATTACCTGTGTACTGTTGCCCGTGTCCTTACGTGAAGTGGGAGGTATCGGTGGGCTTTATCAGCAGATTCCTGAGAAGATGACGTGGTTTAATGGTCCCAAAGGAGCATTTTTCTGGTTGGCAATCTATTATGTGATGACGATGATAAAATACAATGAGAACTGGACATTTATTCAGAAATTCTTTTGTGTGAAAGACGAAAAAGCGGCTAAGAAAATGGGAGTTCTGACGGGTATCCTCTTTTTAGTGTTTACCCCGATATTCCTCATTCCGGCTGTTGCTTCTTCTTTAATAGTTCCGGAACTGGAGAATCCGGAGATGTCCTATATATCGGTTGCCATTCGCTTGCTTCCTGCCGGTATTATGGGTATCATGTTTTCTTCGATGTTTGCGGCAACTATGTCTTCACTGAATGCCGAGTACAATGTTATGTCGAGTGTTTTTACAAAGGATGTATATCAGCGGTTGTTTAATACGGAAGCTGCTGAAAAACGCCTTCTGGTTGTGGCTCGTTGGTCTACATTAGTTATCGGAGCACTGATTACAATAGGTGCTATCTATATCGAAGGGTTTGGAGGAGCTTTTGAAGCCAATAAACTGTTTACGGGAATATTCTGCATTCCTATAGGTATTCCTTTGGTATTGGGTATTGTAAGCCGCAAGCCGAATGCCAAGGCGGCTATAATTACGATCAGTGCCGGAATTGTAGTAGGGATTGTCTTGAATGCACTTCCCGAAGTGGACTGGGAGATGGCAACACTTATCGAGTTAATAGTTTGTTTGGTTCTTTATTATCTGCCGGTTTATGGGCAGATGGATATGAAAGACAAAGTGAAAGTGGATGAACTGTTCGATGCCTTGAGTGTGAATATAGACCCTAAAAAGGTTCCTTCCATTTCATCGCAATATGTTAAAGCACTGATGATATTACTGTTGGTATCTCTTGTAGTATCCGGTGGGCTTTTTATAGGAATGAGCATTCCAAATCTGCATTCTATGGGTGGAGATTTAAGTTTATGCTCCGGCATTTTGAGTCTTTTACTGGCAGTGGCTCTATGTGTTGTTTATAAATTGAAAATAAAAAAGTAAATAATGAAACTAGCATGGTATTTACCTACTTTGCCATCGGTAAAGTGGAAGATTGCAACCCAATTGGGTGTAGAATATGCGGTAGCGGCATTGCCTGCCGAACGGTATTATATGAAACCGTGGGATTTCAAGGCTCTGCTTTATGCTAAAGAGAGTTTGAATGATGCAGGTCTAAAGCTTGAAGTGATTGAACCGGCTCCTCCCCATTATAAGATTAAGCTGGGATTGCCAGGCAGGGATGAAGAAATAGAGATATTCAAGCAAGTACTGAGAAATATGGGGGCTTTGGATATTCCTGTTTTATGTTACAATTTCATGCCTCAATCCGGCTGGTATCGCACCTCTTTTGCTAAAAAGGGGAGAGGTGGGGCACTGGTAACGGCATTTGATTCAAAATTGATGCAGGCAGCCCCTCAGTTGACTGAAGCCGGGACACAGACTGACATACAGATATGGGATAATTATAAATACTTTATGGATAAGGTATTGCCCGTAGCAGAAGCGTGTAAAGTGAAACTGGCTCTTCATCCGGATGATCCTCCGGTACCTTCCTTGCAGGGAGTGTCGCGTATCTTTAGAAATGTAGAGAATTTCGACAAAGCCTTAGAACTTTATCCTAGCGATTACAACGGGATAACATTTTGCCAGGGTTCTTTTGCTGCCATGAATGAGGACATACCTTCTTTGATAAGACATTTCGGTCGGAAGATTTTCTTTGTTCATTTCCGTGATATACGCGGAAATGCAGATGCTTTTGAAGAGACATTCCATGATGAAGGGCAGACTGACATGAAAGCCTGCATGCGTGCATATAAGGAAATTGGGTTTGATGGAGTGATCCGTACAGACCATGCTCCTGTTATGGCTGGTGAGTCAGGAGAAAATCCGGCGTATGAGATGCTGGGACATATATTTGCGACAGGATATTTAAAAGGTTTATTAGAAGAATAAAAATGATTATGGACAATAATTTAATGAAGTTAGAGAAATTGATTGAGAAATTGGATAGGATAGATGGTATAGAGTTTCCGATTTCAGATCAAGAATTGTGTGAACGTTACGAAAATCTTTATACAGGAGCTGTAAACGATGTTTTGCGTGAAGCCACATTGATGGATCAAGCTTTGCCGATTACTATCTTGCCATTGCAGTTTGAAATGCGCGCGGCAGGCATCGCATTCACTATTCGCAGTAATCCGGACCCCACTGTCAAGGGGGAAATGGATATCAGGGCACAGATGTTGGATGATATGCCGAAAAATTGTTGTGTGGTATGGGACGCAGGTAATGAAGATGAAGCGGCTCATTGGGGAGAGGTAATGACAGCTTCCGCTATAGCCCGCGGAGCAAGATGTGCTGTGGTCAACGGTGGGCTGCGTGATACGATTCAGGTATTGAAGCAAGACTTTCCTATATTCTACCGCTACCGCAGTTCGAACGGTTCTTTAGGGAGAACCAAAATAACAGGATATAATATACCGGTTAGGATTGGAAAAGTTTATATAAAGCCGGGAGATGTCATTTTTGGTGATGTGGATGGTGTGGTAGCCATTCCGCGTAGCATCGCCTATGACGTATTGTTGAGAGCTGAAGCTATTAAGCAGCAGGAGAGGGAGATGCGTACTTGGGTACATGAAGGTTTTTCTGCTCAGGAGATGGTAAAGAATGGTGGCTATTTTTAAAGCAGCTTGAGTATGGATAGTTTTATTAATGAGGATTTTTTGCTGACGACCCATATTTCCAGGCAACTCTATCATGAGATTGCTGAAAATCTTCCGGTTATAGACTTTCATAACCATCTGGACCCGCGAAAACTGGCAGAAAATCATAAATTCGTTGATTTGGCAGAATTGTGGATTCATGCTGATCCTTACAAACATCGTGTGATGCGTATAGCCGGTATTGACGAAGAGATGATTACAGGGGTTGGCATATCCGGTAAAGAACGGTATGATACGTGGGCCTCCATATTCACACGTACCATTGGTAATCCTTTGTTCCATTGGTCATGTCTGGAGTTAAAACGCTTTTTCGGTATTGACGAAATCTTGAATCGGGAAAATGCGGGGGAGATATGGAAGGTGTGTAATGACATCCTACGGCAGCCGGGATGGGGAATGCTGGACATCCTGAAGAAATGTCGGGTGGAAATGTTATGTACTTCCGATGATTTATTGGCCGATTTCACTTGGCATCGCCAGGCATCCCTACAACCTCAGAATATTATAGTGAAGCCTTCGCTGCGGGCGGATTCGGTAATTTCTTTTACAACTCCTTCTTTCAGGGATTTCGTTTCGCAGTTAGCGGAGCTTTCAGGTATAAAAATAAAGTGTCTGGAAGATTATCTGAATGCAATAGATATTCGTCTGAACCTCTTTTCTGATGCAGGATGCGAGTATGCCGACCATTCTTTGGATGCGGGTTTCAGGTTTGTACCGGTTTCATCGGGAGAGGCTTCGTCCTTGTTCGGTAAATTATTGCAGACTGGGGAAATCTCTCCTGCGGAAACGGTGAAATTACAGTCGTATGTCTTGTTGTTCATGGGGCGCTGCTATGCACGGAGAAACTGGAACATGCAATTACATATTGGGGCCAAACGGGATACCAATACTCAGTTGCGGACACGGCTTGGTCCGGCGGGAGGATATGCGGCGATCGGTTCGGCGTGCGATGTGAACAGTTTGGTTTGCTTCCTAGACACATTGAATGAGGAGGATTCGTTGCCTCGGACCATTTTGTATACATTAAATCCGGCGGACAATGCTGTTTTTGCCACACTGACCGGTTCATATTCGGGCAGTGGTATTTTAGGAAAAGTGCAATTTGGTCCTGCCTGGTGGTACAATGATCATTTGGAAGGAATGACGCAACAATTGCAGTCCCTATCTTCTTATGGACTTTTGAGCTGTTTTGTCGGTATGACGACAGATTCACGGAGTGTACTTTCCTTCTCACGTCATGAATATTTCCGCAGGGTGCTTTGCCGGTTTATCGGTGAAAAGGTAGTCGGCGGAGAGTTCCCGTCGGATATGACTTTATTAGGCGATATAGTAAGAGACATTTGTTATAGAAATTGTAAAAATTGGAGGAAATAGGTATGAACAATATAAAAAAAGAAGAAGTGGCTGTCGTTACGGGAGCCGGTGGTACGTTATGTTCGGAGTTAGCTGTAGACTTGGCTCGGAAGGGCTATCGAGTAGCCCTTATAGGTCGTAGTCTGGAAAAGCTGCGGAAGACGGAGAAGATGATAAAAGAGGCGGACGGGAATGTTTTGTCCGTTTCGTGTGATGTTCGCAATTTAGCGGAAGTAAAGAGGGCACATGCTTTGATTAACGAACAGTTTGGTGCATGTTCGATTCTTATTAACGGGGCGGGAGGTAACCAGCCGGAGGCGGTGACTAACATCAATGAATTTAACGAACGGGAATTGGAAGAGGAGCAAGGAGAATTGCGCGGTTTCTTTAATCTGGACATGAGCCGTTTCTTGGATGTGATTGATGTAAATATTATGGGCACGGTTATTCCTTGTCAGGTTTTTGCCCCGGATATGGTTCGGTTGGGCAAAGGATGTATCATCAATTTTGCATCAATGAATACTTATCGGCCTTTGTCGCGGGTACCGGCTTATGCCTTGAGCAAAGCAGGTATTGCAAATTTCACCCAATGGTTGGCTGCCTATCTGGCACCGGCCCATATACGTGTGAATGCCATTGCTCCAGGATTTTTTCTGAATGACAGGAGCCGTAAGCTGTTGATGACTCCGGATGGTAACTTTTCGGAAAGGGGAAGTAACATTTTGCGTCAAACACCCATGAAGCATTTTGGGGAAGCGCAAGAGCTGGTAGGTTGTATGAACTGGCTTATCAATGAAGAAGCTTCCGGCTTTGTAACCGGCATTACCATACCAATTGACGGAGGCTTTCTGGCTTGTAGCGGAGTCTGATTTTAAATTTTGATTAATGAAATGTTTATTATGAAAAACAAGTTTGTAATTCTACCGATTATTGTGTTCTTTAATTTTCTTGCGCTGAATTCACAGCAAATACCGAAGCAGGAAGAAACTTTGAAACACATGCTGTTGGCCAATAATTATTTTATGGTCAAATATCCGGATCCTTGTCAACCTACATTTGTACAGACCTTACGGCCAAGCAATATATGGACGAGGGCTGTATATTTTGAAGGTTTGATGGCTTTTCATGCCATTTATCCCCAAAAAGAATTTTACGATTATGCTTTGAAATGGGCGGAATTCCATAAATGGGGGTTGGATAAAGGAACTGTTACTCGTCATGCAGACAATCAGTGTTGTGGGCAGACTTATATTGATTTGTATAACATTTGCCCCGATGATCCCAATAAAATCAAGGATATAAAATTATCCATTGACATGATGGTGAATACACCTCAGAACGATGACTGGTGGTGGGTAGATGCCATCCAGATGTCTATGCCTGTATTTGCTAAGTTGGGCAGACTGACTGGAGAACAATCTTATTATGACAAGATGTGGGATTTGTATTCATTCACACGCAACCGTCATGGCGATAAGGGGTTGTACAATCGTAAAGACGGGCTTTGGTATCGCGACAAGAGATTTGCCCCGCCTTATAAAGAGCCTAACGGACGAGACTGCTACTGGTCCAGGGGCAATGGATGGGCATACGCTGCGCTGGCGCGTGTCATGAATCTGATTCCCCGAAAAGATAAGCATTACAAGGATTATCTGAAAGACTTTTTGCAGATGAGCAAGGCCATTAAACTTTGCCAGCGCGAAGACGGTTTTTGGAATGTAAGCCTACATGATCCCGGTAATTTTGGTGGAAAGGAAGGTACCGGTACCGCTTTATTTGTATATGGTTTGGCATGGGGAATAAGGAACGGTATTTTGGATCGTGACGAATATCTGCCAATGACCTTGAAAGCTTGGAATGCTTTGGTAAAGGACTGTATGCATCCGAATGGTGCATTGGGATATATGCAAGGGAGAAGTAATAGTCCCAAGGCCGGTCAGCCCTTAACTTACGATTGTATACATGAACCGGAGGATTTTGCAGTAGGCTGCTTTTTGTTAGCCGCTTCGGAAATATATAAATTGAAATAGCATAAATAGTATGTATAGAAAAATTTTATTACTTATATGCGGGCTGTTGGGGAGTGTCTCTCTGTTACATGCTCAGAAACTGGTCAAAGCTGGTATGGGATATAGCAGTACGTCTGTTAATACTGCCATTTTTCGGACAAACTCCGTTACTTCGAAAGGAAATATGCAATTTATTGCCTATTATGACGAAGATGGATATCTGACGTTGGGAAAACGCCGTTTAGGAAACGACCGTTTTGAAATACTCCGTTCACCTTATAAAGGAAAATGCGAGGATGCCCACAACGTTATCAGTATTGGTATCGACGGTAAAGGTTATCTGCATGTGGCTTTCAATCATCACAATGCTCCGTTGCAATATTGTAAGAGTGTAGAAGCTTATTCCCTCCGGCTGGATACGTTGCAATCTATGTTGGGTAAAGATGAAAGGAAGGTGACCTATCCCGAATTTTATACATTGAAAAATGGTGATTTGCTGTTTGCTTACCGTTTGGGTAAGTCCGGTCAGGGCAATCTTGTACTGAATAGGTACGATGTACGGAAAGGCCAGTGGAATCGCTTGCAGGATACTTTGATTGATGGTGAAGGACAGAGAAATGCATACTGGCAAATGTGTGTTGACAGGAAAGGAACCATACATGTTTCCTGGGTGTGGCGTGAGACGTCTGCTGTAGAGACGAACCATGATTTATGCTATGCCTGTTCCAAGGATGGAGGAATCACTTGGCAGAAGTCAACCGGTGAGCGGTATCATCTTCCCATTAATGTGAGAAATGCAGAATATGCATTTAAAATTCCTCAGAAAAGTGAGTTGATAAACCAGACAAGTATGGCTACTGATAAAGAAGGCAATCCTTTTATTGCCGCATATTGGAAAGAACCCGGAGATGCTTGTCCGCAATATCGATTAGTCTTCATAGGAAAAGGAAATTGGCAAATGGTAAAGGTTGCCGATAGGCATACGGATTTTACGTTAAGTGGGCGCGGTACCAAGATGATTCCTATGTCACGTCCTCGTTTGGCTGTTGATACCCGGGGAAAAGGAATATATTATATATATCGTGATGTAGACCGTAATAGCCGGGTGACGGTAGCATACTCGGGTGACCTTTCAAAAGGGAACTGGAATGTGAGTGATCTGACGGATTTTTCGGTTGATGCATGGGAACCAAGTTATGATACAAATTTGTGGAACAAGCGGGGAATGCTGCATCTTTTTGTACAATGTACCTCACAGGGAGACGGAGAGAAAGTGAAGCAATCGGTTCCCCAACAAGTATATGTATTGGAAGTAGATACAAAACAATAAATAATTATGAAACGAGAAGCATTTAAAATGTTTTTGAAGCCGGGGTGCGAAGCTGAATATGAAAGAAGGCATGCACAGATATGGCCCGAATTGAAACAATTATTGTCAGAAAACGGAGTTTATGATTATTCCATTTATTGGGATAAGGATACCAATATCCTTTATGCTTGTCAGAAGATCAAAGGAGAAGCTTCATCCCAAGAAATGGGAAATACTCCTATTGTACAAAAATGGTGGGATTATATGGCTGATATAATGGAAGTCAATCCGGATAATTCTCCAATAAGTATTCCACTTATAGAGGTCTTTCACATGGAATGAAATAGAGATAAGTCTTAAGATTGAATTACACGGACAACTTTATGAAAAAGAATATAGTAATTCTATTTTTGTTGATTGCCGGTTGGGGGTATGCTCAAAAAACAGCCTATCTGGCTTCGAAGTTTACAAATGGATTACGCGATTTTTTTGTTTATTATGATAGTTGTTTTGAGGCAAGGCATCATTTACCCGGACTTTTTCCTTGGTTGGAGAAAGATAGAGTGGAAATTAAGGAAATTGTACGAAAGTCACTTGCCATAAAGGAGGAATGGATTCCGGTGATTAAGACCCGAATAAATGGAGTCACACGAAATCGGGACTTCATAGTGCAGCATTTGCAATCCGTTTCGTGGAATAATTGTTACGGTGCAGCTCATTTGTATATTCCGTCCAATAATGATGCGGATAAAGGTTTACCTGTTGTATTGCTGGCTTGCGGACATGGAAATAACGGTAAACTCTATCCTGCTTATCGGAAAATGGCAGAATATTTGGCTTCCAGCGGCATTGCGGTATTAGTACCGGACAATATTGGCCAGGGTGAACGTCATTTCATGGGACATTATTCCGCTCCCGGAGTTTTTGAGTGTGGACTGACTGTACAGGGATTGATAGTTATGGAAACCATAGGATGGCTCAATTGGATAAGAAAGCAAAGAAATTTTAATATCGAAAAGATTGCTGTATGTGGTAATTCTGGTGGAGGGGCGCTGGGACTATTCTTGGCATCTGTTGTACCTGAAAAATTCTCTGTACTGATTTCATCTGGCTATCCTTCTACGTTCGAGTATGTTGCCCGCAAGGAGAAACGGCATTGCCATTGTAACATTGTTCCGGGAATTATTGGAAAAGTGGAGATGTGGCAGGTTTTGGGGTGTTTTGCACCTAAACCAATGTATCTCCTGCAAGGAAAATCAGATGAATTCTTTCCGGTAGATATCTTTTACCGAGTATGTAGACAAGTAGGAGATGTTTATCACGAATCGAAGGTTTCAGTGAATTTTAAGGCAGATGTATTTAACGGAACTCATGACTGGGATGATACACGTATTTTGGGGATCGCACAATATCTTTGTAGACAATTTGATACTTTTTGTAAGCAATGGGATGAATTTATGGGTAGTACCCGATTAATAGCTTCTGACTGCTATGATAAATGGCCAATCAATGCGCTTGATATAAACAAACTTGCCGAACAAATTTCAGGCAATAAAATTAAAGCCAATAAATTGAGAGATGTTTTTCCGCCATTTCACATTCCGATAGAAAAATCAGAAGTAAATTACAGGCTACCTCGCGGGGATTGTGGAGAAATCTTTGCACAGTTTAATGCTTTTCTTGGATTATAAAAAGTTATTAAGAATAGGGGGACTCTCCATGCTGTTGTGAAGAGTCCCTTTATTTATTTTAATGCTCCTTGGTATACAAAGGTCTTTTCTCCGAAATCTTCTTTAACAGATTTATTATATTCCGGTTTGAACAATCCGAATACGGATGAACCGGACCCTGTCATTGCCGCATATACGGCTCCTTCCTGATAGAGCTTCTCTTTTATCTCTTTGATAGCGGGGAATTGAGGGAATACGCTTTCTTCGAAATCGTTCACCATTCGTTCTTTCCATTCCTCTATAGGTTGCTTTATGACTTCTTTCAATGGAATTTCCTGCCGATGAGGCTTTATTTGCGCAAAAGCGTCACGAGTGGATACAAAGATATCCGGTTTTACTAAAACAATCTGATATCCTTTTAAGGATAAGGAAATAGGAGAGAAGATGTTTCCTATTCCCTCTGCATAAGTTGGAGCGTTCCGGATGAAAAAGGCACAATCCGCTCCTAATCTGGCGGCATACTCTTCTAAGTTCTTATCCGACAATTTCAGGTTGAACTTCTCATTCAGCAATTTCAGCATATAAGCTGCGTCCGATGAACCGCCGCCTAATCCCGCACCGGAAGGGATATGCTTGAACAGGTGAATATCTACGGGAGGAAGGTTGAATCTTTCATCTAAAAGCTTATAAGCTTTCACTACTAAGTTATTTTCTGCTTCTCCCGCAATTTCCAATCCCGCCTGATGCAGACGAAACTTCTGCGTGCTCTCATTCCATATATTGACTTCTAACGCATCTTCTACGGGGACGGGATAGAATACTGTTTCCAGATTATGATATCCATCAGGACGTTTCTCTACAATGTTCAGTCCCAGATTTATTTTAGCATTCGGAAATGTTATCATGGTGTTTTCTATCCATATTCAAAGTGATTTATGTAGCAAATATACGAATTTGTTTAAAGCAGAAAGCAAAATCTGGATATTTTTGTTTATAAAAGAAAGCAGTTTGAACTTGATTGATTTGAAAATAGTAAAAAGGTTGCTCTTGGGGGAGAGCTAACCTTTTTGAGATTTTCTAGTTCTGTAGTAGCTTTAAGATATATTTTCCCGGCATAACAATCCGTGCCTTCATCTGTGGTGAATTGTTGATGTCATAGATGATTTTCCAAATTTTGCCTCCCAATCTTCCGAAGTCCGTCAGTCTGAGAATAGCGTTTTTCTCTTTTATGGATGCAACTTTTTGCCGTTCCAATTCTGCTATCAATCCTTCGTAGTTGTGCGTCTGCCTGTTGAGTGCATACTCTGGAGGAACAAGAAGAATCTCCTCATTCTTCACTGTCTCCCCTTGGGGAGATATAGAGGGGTCTGTTTTATTTTCTTTATTCTCTTTATTTGTTGCTAAAGCGTTGCTTGCCTTTGCATCTCTGATTTTCTGTTGGTTAGCCAGTCCTCCATGCTTGCCTGCCTCTCTGTTCGCTTCGCGCTTGGCTTCCAGTGGTCTCATCCGCAGGATAAGACCGGGCGATGAAAAGGCTGTATCGTCTACCTCAAAGAGTTTATAATTGTAGATAATTCTCTTCGAGGTAGTCACTGTCACTCTCATCTTTTGTGCCAGGATAGGCAGTACCCTCAGATCGGCTTTATATCCGTTCTGTAACCTCAGGAATTCAAGCAGCATCCAGTAGATGCCATATCCTTTCATTCCTTCTTTTTGTATCATCATCATAATTTTAAAGTTATTGCCTGCATTGGCATCATGTAATAAATATGAATCCATAATTCTTCATTCTTAATTTTTCATTCTTCATTTAAACAATCGGTCTCCATTCCAGGAAGTTTTCAATTTGGAAGGTCCTCCATCCTTGCTGTTCTATATCCCAGTATGCTACATGGTTTTTGATGCGCTCAATATCATATTTCCGATGGAAATCGGATTCATAATAAATAAGTGTTCCTCTTGCCATGTAGAATTCGCCATTTTGTTTTCTGTAGGCTATCAGCGCACATCCGTATGGCATGTACTCGGTCAACTGTCGGATGCGTAGTGCCATCCATGCAATGGTTTCTTCGGATAAATCGGTTTCTTGCCTGATAAGTTTTTTCCATAGATTTTCTACTCTTTCTTCTTTCGTTACATGATTTGGTTGGTGACCCAACATCTTTTTCTCCATTTTAATAATTTTAGTTGAATATAAATTGTTAATAATCAACCTACTGTGATGGCTACACCTTTTGCTCCGGATAGCTACACCCTTTTATGCTTGGGGCTACACCATCCGGGTGAAAGGATGTAGCCCTTCCACTGTCAGGTTGACGGGGCAAAGTTATGCCCTTTCTTTGGAGTAAACTATCAATGATTTATCCTTACATCATATCCATAGGGGTCTATATGTTCCGTATCTTCCTTTTGTATCACTGCCCATATCTTTCTCAGTTCTGTCATTAAACTGCTTAGTTCCAATAAAGTATCTTCTCCTTTTTCGTGCTTTAAACCATCACCCGATTCGTATAAATGCATTCCCAAAGCGCTTATGGTGTTAATATTTAGACCTCTGAAATAGCCTAATTTGAAACTTCTTAGAACTCCTACATACATGTGGGTTTTTGTACCTGCATAATACCGTTCAGCCAGTAAATTTTCGTCGACTATACTAATTCTGCTTACTGTTCTACTACTGCTTGTGCTCTGATTTACAACTTGATGTGACCTTTTCTTTGTGTCAGATCCATTCTGATTCTCTTTTTTTTAAATCTTTCATATTGCATAAATTTTAATTATGGATTTAACTGATATTTACAGTTAAAAATGTCGCAAAAGTAGAAAATAAAGTTCAGATATGATAATGGAGAGAAGGAAAGTGAAAAGAATGTAATTTTTTGTTGGATTCAAATAGTTGTAAATTAGATTGGTAACTTCGTTTTTGAAGGTGTTTAAAAAAACGTTCGTTTAATGGACGCAAAGATAGAGGTGTTTTTGGAAACGACAAAATGTTTGATAAAAAATCTTCTTGTGATTACTTCTTTTATATGCTAACATTCTGATTATGAGCAATAAAATGGGACTAAAAATATCAGTTAACATCTATTCATTTTATTGTTTTCTTCATCTCCCATTTTTAAAAAGAATTGACGTCCATTAAACGAACGTCTAAAAGACACTTTTTATTTGTGACTGGTTCGTTTATAGCTTTTTACCTGTAAGGTAATGAACTACTGCAGAAAATCTGTTGGCAAGAAGGACGCAAAGCTTGCTATATTCTACATAAAGCGTTCGCAAATGATTGAATTTCAAGTGTATGCAAGGGATTCAAAGCCCCGGGAGAACACCCTTTTCTGAAATAATCATAAAATGGAAGTGGAGAAAGAGAGCGAAATATGGTATGCCATGCGTGCTACTTATCGTAGGGAGTTGGATGCTATGCGACTACTTGAAAAAGAAAAGTTGAGTTGCTTTATTCCGATGCAATATAAGATAAGTGTAAAGAAAGGTAAGAAAGTTCGTGTTTTGATGCCCGTCATCCACAATCTGGTTTTTGTTCATGCCTGTCCTTCTGAAGTGAAGCGTGTTAAATCACAGATCAATTACTTGCAATATATAACTGATACTCGTAGTGGGCAGAAAATAATTATCCCAGACAACGATATGCAGCGTTTCATTGCTGTTACCGGTACCTACAACGACCATCTCTTATACTTCCAACCCGATGAACTGAATTTGTCTAAAGGTACAAGAGTCCGCATTATTGGTGGTGATTTTGAAGGGCAGGAGGGGCTTTTCTTGAAAGTGAAAGGTGCACGTGATCGCCGTGTGGTTATCGAAATACAAGGGGTTATTGCTGTTGCCATGGCCACTATCCATCCGGATCTTATAGAAGTAATCGAATAATTAACAGCTGTCATTTGGTGGCTGGTAAATCATAAATTTGAAATCATAAATTGTTATGACTCTTTCCGAAGAAACATTTGCTCTTCAGCGTGCAGCGCACGAACTGATGTATTTAGGTATGGACGGGAGTCCGGTCTATAGCGATGACCTTTCCCGTCGTAACGGTGAAGTTTACCGCATGACCATGGCTTTGTATAACTCTGGTGCCAAAGGTTCTACTACTGAAGAACAGGCAAATGTCTGTCTTGCTCTTTTGATGGGCTACAGTGCCTCTTTCATTGATTACGGTGAAAAACAGAAGCATGTTCAGGAAGTTTTGGATCGTTGTTGGGACATTCTTGATGCCCTGCCTGCATCATTGCTAAAACTTCGTCTACTTACTGCTTGTTATGGTGAAGTGTTCGATGAACCTTTAGCTGATGAAGGGCGTACCATTATCGCTTCTTGGGATTCTGTTGCACTCACTTCTGAGCAACAAGAGGCTATCACAGAATTTCAGAATGTAATTGACAATCCCTATCCGTGGGAATATATTGGTGAATGAAAAATTAAAAATCTAATTCTTCTCATGCGTGAATTTAACGAACTAAAAATAGCCGTAGCTGGAACAGGTTATGTCGGAATGAGTATTGCTACTTTGTTGGCACAGTACCATGAAGTTGTGGCTGTTGATGTATTGTCTGAAAAGGTTGATAAGATCAACCAAAAGATTTCGCCTATTCAGGATGATTATATTGAACAATATTTGGCAGAAAAGCCACTACGGCTATCAGCCACTCTCGATGGAGCTACGGCTTATAAAGATGCTGACTTTGTAGTTATTGCTGCTCCCACCAACTATGATCCGGTGAAGAACTACTTTGATACCCACCATATTGAGGATGTTATTGATCTTGTACTTCGTGTAAATCCTGATGCTGTAATGGTCATTAAATCCACTATACCTGTGGGGTATTGCCGCAGTCTCTATGTCAAGTATGCAGAACGGGGAGTCAAGCAACTTAACCTGCTCTTTTCTCCTGAGTTTCTTCGTGAGAGTAAGGCACTTTATGACAATCTTTATCCTAGTCGTATCATTGTAGGTTATCCCAAGATAATGGACGACTGCCGTTTCAATGCTGAAAACGAAGCTATTAAGGCCATGGCCGATATACCTATGCTTGAACAGGTCGCTAAAACTTTTGCTGCTTTACTGCAAGAGGGAGCCGTCAAGGAGGATATTCCAACTCTTTTCATGGGTATTAAGGAAGCAGAAGCTGTGAAACTCTTTGCTAACACTTATCTGGCCTTACGCGTCAGTTATTTCAATGAACTTGATACCTATGCCGAAGTAAAAGGGCTTGATGCACAAGCCATCATTCTGGGTGTTGGTCTTGATCCGCGTATTGGCATCCACTACAATAATCCCAGTTTCGGTTATGGTGGTTACTGTCTGCCCAAGGACACTAAGCAGTTACTTGCCAACTATACTGATGTGCCTCAAAATATGATGACAGCCATTGTGGAAAGTAACCGTACCCGCAAGGATTTCATTGCAGATCAAGTGCTTCGAAAAGCTGGATACTATACGGCTTCCAGTCAGTGGGATGTACAGAAAGAGCAACAAATAGTGGTCGGAGTTTTTCGCCTTACCATGAAATCCCATTCTGATAATTTCCGTCAATCATCCATACAGGGGGTCATGAAACGTATCAAGGCCAAAGGTGCGCAGGTTATCATCTACGAACCTGCACTTGAAGACGGTACTTCTTTTTTTGGTAGTACTGTTGTGAATGATCTTACTAAATTCAAGCAGATGAGCCATGCTATCATTGCTAACCGTTATGATACAGGTTTGGATGATGTAAAAGATAAAGTATTCACCCGTGATATTTTCCGTAGAGACTAACCTTATTTATGGCCATATTAGTTACTGGTTCTGCCGGCTTCATTGGATCTAACTTGGTGGAGCGGCTCCTTACTACTGAAAGTCCTATTCGGATAGTTGGTCTCGATAGTGTAAACGACTACTACGATATCACTATTAAAGAGTATCGTCTCAACCGTTTACAACAGATTGCGGCTCAACATCCTGAGAGTACCTATATTTTTATCAAGGGCAACCTTGCCGACAAAGCTCTCGTCGATAGGCTTTTTACTGACTACCGTTTCGATATGGTGGTCAATTTAGCAGCACAAGCTGGTGTTCGCTACAGTATCACTAATCCTGATGCTTACATTGAAAGTAACCTTATCGGTTTTTATAATATCCTTGAGGCCTGCCGTCACAGTTATGACAATGGGCAAAGTGGGGTACAACACCTTGTGTATGCCTCTTCCAGTTCTGTTTATGGCAGTAATACAAAAGTTCCGTATAGTACCGATGACAAAGTTGATAATCCTGTCAGTCTTTATGCTGCTACAAAGAAGAGTAATGAACTAATGGCACATGCTTATAGTAAGCTTTATGGCATTCCCTCTACTGGTCTTCGTTTCTTTACTGTTTATGGACCTGCAGGAAGGCCTGATATGGCTTACTTTGGTTTCACTAATAAGCTGATAAAAGGAGAGACTATTCAGATCTTTAACTATGGCAACTGTAAACGTGACTTCACTTACATCGATGACATTGTCGAAGGTATACAACGTGTCATCCACAGAGCTCCCCAGCGTAAGATTGGAGGAGATGGTTTGCCTATACCTCCATATAAGGTCTATAATATTGGTAACAGTAATCCTGAGAGCTTGTTTGACTTTGTACAGATCCTTCAGGAAGAACTTATTCGTGCTGGAATTCTTCCTGAAGACTACGATTTCGAGTCCCATAAACAGCTTGTTCCTATGCAGGCCGGTGATGTTCCTATTACTTATGCTGATACCACTGCTTTAGAGCGTGATTTCAACTTTAAACCTCATACTTCGCTTCGTGACGGTCTACGCAAATTTATCGAATGGTATAAAATATTTTATATGAAAAATAAATACTGAAATAAATAATCATGTCCATTTTCAAAGACAAAGTCCTGTTGATAACAGGTGGTACAGGTTCCTTTGGTAATGCTGTACTTCGTCGCTTTTTGGATAGCGACATCAAAGAGATCCGTATTTTTTCTCGTGACGAAAAGAAACAAGATGATATGCGTCATGCCCTTCAGAACCCCAAGGTAAAGTTCTATATTGGCAATGTACGCAATAGGCAATCTGTAGATATTGCTATGCGGGGAGTGGATTACGTATTCTCAGCCGCTGCCCTCAAGCAAGTACCTTCCTGTGAATTTTTTCCTATGGAAGCTACCATGACTAATGTTGTAGGTACCAATAATGTTCTTCTTTCTGCCATAGAGTATGGAGTGAAAAACGTTGTTGTTCTTTCTACTGATAAAGCAGCATACCCCATCAACGCCATGGGTATTTCCAAAGCATTGATGGAAAAGGTAGCCATTGCCAAGGGGCGTGAACTTGGACAGAATGCGCAAACTACCATTTGCTGTACTCGTTACGGCAATGTGATGGCCAGCCGTGGCTCTGTAATCCCCCTCTGGGTAGAACAGATGGAACAAGGTAAACCTATTACGATTACCGATCCTGACATGACCCGTTTCATGATGACTCTTGATGATGCGGTAGATTTGGTTATCTATGCTTTTACTCATGGTGAAAACGGAGATCTTTTCGTACAGAAAGCCCCTGCTGCCACTCTTGATGTTCTTGCCGAGGCTCTTAAGCAGACCTATGCACAGGTTGATCCGAAGTATGGTGAGACGGAAGTCAGAGTTATTGGCACCCGACACGGAGAAAAACTCTATGAAACCCTTGTTACACGTGAGGAAATGGCCAAGGCCATCGATATGGGAGATTATTACCGGATACCTTGTGATACTCGTGATCTCAATTATGATAAGTTTTTTACCAGCGGTAGTGAAGAAGTCAGTAAAATAGAAGATTACCATAGCCATAATACCCGTCGTCTTGATATTACGGGTATGAAGGATCTACTTTTTAAACTCCGTTTTATTCGTGAAGATCTTGGTCTCGAACCAAGAAGTAAAGCTAAAGAAATTCGTTCCGAATAGAATATGAAGGTGTTAGTAACAGGGGCGCATGGATTCGTCGGTAAGAATCTTTGTGTCCAACTTAAGAATATTAAGTCCGGTAAGGCAAAAAACTATCCTGTCACTATTTCTGAGGTGATGGAATATGACCTTGATACGGATCCTATACTCTTGGATGGATTTTGTCGGCGAGCCGACTTTGTTTTTAATCTGGCGGGAGTGAACCGTCCTAAGGATACCGAAGAGTTCATGAAAGGTAATTTCGGTTTTACTTCCACCTTGTTGGATACTCTCAAGAAGTATCATAACACCTGCCCGGTGATGATTTCTTCATCCACCCAAGCCGCTTTAGATAATCCTTATGGCGAATCCAAACGTGCAGGCGAACAGTTGATGTTTACTTACTCTAGGGAAACCGGTTCCAAGGTATTGGTATACCGCTTTCCAAATGTATTCGGTAAATGGTGCCGTCCCAACTATAACAGTGCTGTTGCTACTTTTTGCAATAACATAGCCAATGATCTTCCCATACAGGTCAACGACCCTAGTGTTATGATGAATCTGGTTTATATTGATGATGTGGTTGAAGAACTTATCGCTGCCTTGAACCAGTCTGAACATTACGATGGCAACTATTGTGTAGTACCTGTAGTGTACACTATTACCTTGGGTGATATCGTAGATTTGCTCTATTCTTTCAAGAAGATGTCACAGACCTTGGGAGTTCCCGATTTGTCAGAACTCTTCGTAAAGAAGCTCTATAGCACTTACCTCAGTTACTTGCCCAAAGATAAGTTCACTTATCCTGTTAAGATGAATATCGATGACCGAGGTAGTTTTACTGAACTTATCCGTACAGTCGGTTGTGGTCAGTTCTCAGTCAATATTTCCAAGCCCGGAATCACTAAAGGTCAACATTGGCACCATACAAAAAATGAAAAATTTGTGGTAGTTAGTGGTCATGGTATGATTCAACTCCGTAAGATTGATACTGATGAAGTTATCAATTTCGAGGTCAGTGGAGATAAGATTGAAGTGGTGGAAATGATTCCCGGATATACCCATAATATTATCAACCTGTCGGAAACAGAAAATCTCGTCACCTTTATGTGGTGTAACGAGTGCTTCGATCCTAATCATCCCGACACATTTTTTGAACCTGTAGAATAAAAATATATGGCATCATTTAAGAATAATGGCAGGCTTAAGCTTCTCATCATCGTAGGCACACGTCCTGAGATAATCCGCTTGGCTGCCGTCATCAATAAGTGCAGAAAGTATTTTGATGTTATCCTTGCCCATACGGGGCAGAACTATGACTATAATCTCAATGGTATTTTTTTCAAAGATCTCAAGCTTGCTGATCCTGACGTTTATATGGACGCTGTGGGGGATGACCTTGGTGCTACCATGGGCAACATTATTGGCAAAAGCTATAAGCTCATGGTCGAACTCAAGCCCGATGCGGTTCTTGTCTTGGGGGATACCAACAGTTGTCTTTCTGTGATTGGAGCCAAACGTCTCCATATTCCTATTTTTCATATGGAAGCTGGTAATCGCTGTTTTGATGAATGCCTTCCTGAAGAAACCAATAGAAGAATTGTCGATATTATTTCTGATGTAAATATCTGCTACAGTGAACATGCGAGACGTTATCTTAATGCCAGTAGTGTAGCTCCCCAGCGTACTTATGTCAGTGGTTCCCCCATGGCTGAAGTGCTTCATGAAAATCTTGTTGAAATTGAGACATCTGATATCCATAAAAGGCTTGGATTGGAGAAAGGAGGATATATTCTTCTTTCTGCTCATCGTGAAGAGAATATTGACACGGAGAAGAATTTTTCTTCCCTTTTTACGGCTATCAACAGGATGGCAGTGAAGTACGATATGCCAATCCTCTATAGTTGTCATCCGCGTTCAAGGAATAGACTGGCTGCTAGTGGCTTTAAGCTTGATCCTCGTGTAATTCAGCATGAACCTCTTGGTTTTCATGACTATAATTGTCTCCAGATGCATGCTTTTGCAGTAGTGTCCGATTCTGGTACATTGCCGGAGGAAAGTTCTTTTTTTACTTCTGTAGGACATAGTTTTCCGGCAGTTTGTATTCGCACCTCTACAGAGAGGCCTGAAGCGCTTGATAAGGGATGTTTTATTCTTGCGGGCATTGATGAATACAATCTCTTGCAGGCAGTGGATACAGCTGTTGAGATGGTGAAGAATGGTGATAATGGATTACCGGTATCGAATTACACTGATGAGAATGTATCGACTAAGACTGTGAAACTCATTCAGAGTTATACGGGAGTGGTGAATAAAATGGTTTGGAGAAAAGAGTAAGAGGTAAAGCGCTAAACTAACTTTACTTGAAATTTTATAGTGTTAAATATTGGGTATATTGTGTTCTTTTTAGAGATATGTTTTTACCTTCATTGGAAATGTTTGTAAGACATTTATCTCTAATGAAAAGATATTTAATATTGGATTTGTTATTGTGCTAATGATAAAAGTTAGTGTAGTAATTCCTGTATACGGAGTCGAAAAATTTATTGCTCGTTCTGCTCGCTCTTTGTTCGAGCAAACTTTGGACAATCTTGAATATATATTTGTAAATGATTGTACTAAGGATTACTCTATGGAAATTCTAAAAGATATTTTAGAGGAGTATCCATATCGAAAAAGTCAAGTACGAATAATAGAGATGCCGACGAACAGTGGCTTGCCCACTGTTCGTCGGCATGGAACGCAATTAGCTACAGGGGAATATTTGATACATTGTGATAGTGATGATTGGATAGATGCTGATATGTACCGTTTGATGTATGAGAAGGCCATAACTGATGATTTAGATATAGTTTGGTGTGACTATTATAAAAGTGATGGTAGTAATCATTATTATATATCACAACGATATCAACCAGAATTAATGCAAGGACCATTATGGAATAAATTGGTGAGAAGATCTATATATGAAAGTAATGATATTATTTACCCAACAGCTAACAAAGCGGAAGATGGAGTTCTAATGACACAAATTTCTTTTTTTGCTAAAAGTCGAGGATATATTGATAGACCTCTTTATTTTTATTTTATAAATCCAGATTCAATATGTGGCCAGATAAATGAATTTGCATGCGTTAGGAAACTTGAACAAGAAGTGGAGAATACCAATCTCAGAATTAATTTTTTAGAAAGAGAAGGAGCTTTAAATAAATACGAAAGTGTGGTTTTAGAATGGAAGTATACAGCTCGAACAAATTTATTACCATTAATGAATATACGGAAATATCGAAAGTTATGGAGGAATACATTTGCGGAGCTGAATAGACTTTATCTGCAGAGTAATGCAATAAGTATTAGGCAGAAAGTAAAATTTATTTTAATCTATATTGGTCTATATAGGAAGTTATAGATTACTGTGAAAGAAAATACAAATAAAATACTTTTTACTAATACAATAATACTGCATGTACGTTTAATCATAACCTCTATTTGTGGTTTGTTGACGATACGTTTTGCTTTACAAGCATTAGGTATTGTTGATTATGGGCTTTTCTCTGTGATAGGTGGTATTATTTCGTTTATATCACTCATTAATACAATAATGGTCTCTACGTCTAATCGATTTATTGCTGTAGCGATAGGAAAAAATGATATAGCAGGAGCAAATAAAGTTTTTAATATATGTTTTAAGATACATGTGATAATCGCTTTGGCAACATTAATTATAGCTTATCCTATAGGAATATGGTATATATATAATTGTCTCAATTATTTTGGGAATATTAATAATGCATTATTTGTATATATAGTATCAATTACTGCATCAATTTTCTCTTTTATAACGGTTCCATACCATGGTTTGTTAACGGCAAAAGAACGTTTCTTTGTTTTCTGTATTCCAGATATTATATTTTCTGTATTTAGATTGATACTCGCAATTATATTAGTTTCACATTTTAACAATAAGTTAATCATATATTCTTCGTTTATGTCATTGCTGACATTGTATCCTTGTTTATATTACATGTATTATTGTAGAAAAAACTTTGTAGATATTGTAAGATGGAAAAAAGTCTGTGGTAGGGAACAAGTAAAGGAAATTATAAGTTTTACTTCGTGGGTTGCATATGGTGCAGTTGCTTATGTTGGTAAAAATCAAGGTGCTGCTTTGCTGGTTAATGCTTTTTTTAATACGGTGATGAATACTGCATTGGGAGTTGCTAATAGTATAAATTCTGTTATAGGAGTATTTTCAAGGAGTATAACTCAACCAATAGAACCTCAGATAACAAAAAGTTTTGCTTCTGGAGATAGAAAAAGGTGTGACTATTTATTGATTATATCTACTAAATTTTCTTATTTGGCTATCATGGTTGTTGCATCTCCTTTTCTCGTTGATTGTGAATGGATTTTGTCTTTATGGTTAGGTTTGGGGCATGTCCCTCCATTTGCTAAAGTATTTACTATTCTCATAATCATAGACACGTTGATTGAGGCTTTAAATTCTGGTGTTAAGTCAATTATTTTTGCTAGCGGAAAAATTAAACTATTTCAAATATTACCTTCAACTATTAAATTGCTAGGTATAGTTGGTGGTTACTTTGTTTTAAAAGCTGGTTATTCAAGTTATTCTTTGTTTTATATTTATATAGTATCATCAATTATTGTAGTTTTTGCTAATCAATGGATATTGTATAAAACTGTAGGATATGATAATAAAAAATTATTTTGGCAGTCATATTTTCCATCAATATTGGTAACTGCTCTTTTTATTCCGATTATTTATATTGGAACTAGTTTACATCCTCTTCTAAGGATAATCTTATCTGTTATTTATTTGATTATATTAGTTTACTTTTTTGCTCTTTCAGATAGTGAGAAGGAAATGTTAAAAGTAAAAATTATATCTAAATTCAGGTAGTCTTTATTGGGGGAAAATAGATAGAGATACTAGTAATCATTTTTTTCTTATGTATTTATTTATATAATTAAATGTGTTATGTCATTTTTGGGGGAATCTTACTTCAAAAGTTCGGTGAAGTAATCTAATATATTGTGTATACTAATTTAAACATAACCTATAGAACTCAAAATAAGCCCATTAATAAAAATAAACTAGATTATATCAATAGTTAATAAATGATTTGAATTTTTTATAGTACTATTCAAGATAACGTTAATCAGTGTGAAACTCGCAATTTAGTATCAATTTACTGATAATAAATAGAACGAAATAACTTTGAGATTTACTTAAATATATTTATTATGTTAAATAGAATTATTTTGAAATTTAGAAAACTACTTTATTCACCATCCAAGTGGCTAGATATTTAGGTGTTATCATTGGGGAAAATAATTTGGTGGGAAAACATCATTGGAGTAGTGAACCGTATTTAATTACAATAGGATCTAATTGCCAATTAACGGATTGTCAGATACATACGCATGGTGGAGGTAAATTCTATTCGCCATAAATATCCTAATTACGATTCTTTTGGTAAAGTTGTAATTGGTGATTGGGTTTATATTGGTACAAAAGCGCAGGTGATGCCTGGTGTGACGATAGGAAATCACGTAATTGTAGCTGCAGGTAGTATTGTCACTAAATCTATCCCTGCAGGATGTATTGTTGCTGGAAATCCTGCTCGTATTATAGGGACAATAGATGACTATATTTACAAAAACTTGAAGTGGAATGTGGCTACGAAACAGTTATCATATAAGGATAAGAAACGAGTGTTGCAATCATTGCCTAACGAAAGATTTATAAAGCGAGAATACATGCAATTTCCAGAAAGTATTGGACTATAACTAGAGTGTAGGCTTACTTCTGTTAATTATATTGGAATTATTAAATAATGTTTTTATAATTACTAGTGAAATATTTGTTCTTTTAAAGCACTAATAGGACTATATTAATGCTTTATGATGGGTTGATTGAATCAAATATTATATTTAAATACTATCACAATATTTTGTTTTAGATATTCTGTTGAAAATGTGTAATTGCAAATCTTATAAAATGGAGAAAAGGTGATTGTATTTAACATGTATACAATTGGTTGAAAATAACTGCAGAAGTGTCATTAGTTATTATAATTTTACGTCAAATATTGTATTTCTAGTGTTGTAAGCATGAACTTTGGAATAAGTAATAGTGAAAAATTATATATTTATAATGATATTGTAATCAAGATAAAGTATGCTCTATATTGTAAATATCGCACATAATCCTAACATGGCATCATGTAATAGGCTTTTAGGTTATTATGCTGCATTAGATGAAATGGCGATTGATACTACGGTTGTTTTTTTGCTTCCTGATTCTCAAAAGAGTAAAATTGATGTAGTATATCGTTGCGTTAAAATTGTTTATATGTGGGATGAGGGATGTTATGATAATAAGATATTTAGAACTCTCTCTTTTTATAACAATATTCGTAAGCTTTTGAAAATGATTCGTTCAGGTGATGTAGTCTATACATATAGTATTAATAAGGTAACTACAACACTCTTAAGAGTCAAAGGTATTCGTGTTTTTGCTGAAATTACAGAGCATCCAAGTTTAATGGGAAAAATAGGATTTTTTTTTAGTATAGGTCGTAAAGAGTTAATGCAAGTTGTGAGAAAATTGGATGGACTTTTTGTGATTTCAGAGTCTTTACGTGATTATTTTATTATACGGGGAATCCCTCCAGAGAAAGTTCATATTGTTAATATGACTGTCGATACTTCACGTTTTATTGGATTGAAAAAGGAACTTCAAAAAGAAAAATATATTGCATATTGTGGTACTGTTTCAAATAGTAAGGATGGGGTGGATGAACTAATCAAAGCATTCTCACTTGTTGTCCAAAAGATAAATGATATCAAATTATATATTATTGGTAATACGCCGAAGACATGTGATCGAACTAGAAATTTAGCCTTGGTTGAAAGTCTTGGGCTTAAAGATAGAATTGTCTTTACTGGTGTAGTTTGCTCTCAAGAGATGCCGCAACTCTTGAAGAATGCAGAGGTTTTACTTCTTGCCAGGCCAGACGGTCTTCAGGCGAAATATGGGTTTCCTACTAAACTTGGAGAGTATCTTTTGACAGAGAATCCTGTTGTGGTGACTAAAGTAGGAGATATTCCTAAATTCTTGAAAGATGGTGAAAGTGCATTGTTAGCAGAAGAGAGAAACGCGTCTTCTTTCTCTTCTAAAGTAATATGGGCTTTGGAGCATCCAGAGGAAAGTGCTATCATTGGAAAAGAAGGCTTGAGGGTTGCCATAAAAGAATTTAATAGTAAGACAGAGACTGCTAAAATGGTTAAGACAATTTATGGATAAATGAATGCTATGATCATTTTGAATTTTGCGAACAAAACCTGCAAAAGAGATGGCTATTAACCATCTTTAGAATAAATGTTAATGTATTTGTATGTCTTGTTATTCTTGGTTGTAGATATCAATTTGGATAAATGGCCTTTTGAATTTAATCCATACCAAAAGAAAATCTGGTCGGTAGATTCATTTTTTTTGATTATTATTTGACTATAAACTAATTCTGATACAGTATATATTAAACAGCTTTTTATAATGAATCCTCTTTTTTCTAATTTTATTATATTGCTTTTTCTAGGTTTTATATGCTCCATGTATAATAAGAGGGTAAAAGGCATACAGATGAACTTTTTTTTAGTTTATAGTTTTGCCATGTTACTTATTTTTAGGGTTTTCTTTGATATCTATTCTGTACCTGATTTAAATTCGTATGAAAAAGGTTATGAGCAAATATGTAATATGAATTTTGAAAAAGTGCCATTTGGATATATCTCTGAAATTAAAATGAATGAGCCTGGGTTTCGAATTCTTATGAAAATACCCTCGTATTTATCTTATAATTTTTCTTTCTTTTTGTTTTGCTATGGTATTATTTGGTTATATGGATATTATAGAATAATATTAAAGTATTCAGACTATGTTATATTCTCAATTTTATTGTTATTAATAGGTAGTTATAATCAGTCGTTGTTCGTGATCCGGCAACATATGGCAATGCTAATTGTATTTATGTCCTATCCTTATATAATAAATAAGGATTTAAAAAAGTATCTATTGATGATGGTTTTGGCTTTCTCAATGCATCAAACAGCTTTAATAGCATTTCCATTATATTTCCTTTACCATATTAGAAATCGAAATATCTTAATTGTTGTGTTTGTTGTATCTGCCATATTTATATATTTGTTTTTTTCTTTTTTACTCAATTATATTGGTCTCGAAATTTTTTATGAATATTCTTCATATGTAAATAGTGATATTCAGACAAATTCCACAGGTGCATTTATTATTACTATAGAACTTTTTTTTTATATTTTCTTTCTAAAAAAAAATATATGGAATAGTGGGATTAATAGATTGTTGTTTATCACATTAATTTTGGGCTTAATTATCAATCTTTGCGGCATTGGGTTTAATCCAACAAGTAGAATGACCATGTATTACACAAGTGTTTCTTTTCTTAGTATACCTAAAACGATGTCATATATTGAAACCCCTTTAGTGCGTATTGTTTTTATGATATCATATTTAATATTGGCATCATATTTATGTTTCTATGGAAGTGGATTTGAGTATTTAAAGGAGTATAAATTTTAAAGAAATATGAAAATTCTTTTATTTACTGATTCTCTTGGTTCAGGAGGAGCTCAACGTCAGTTGATTGGACTTGCTTTGATGTTAAAGGAGCAGAAGTATGTTGTTAAGGTATGTACTTACTATAATTTTGATTTTTATAAAAGCTATTTGGACAAGCATAAAATAGTCAATGAACTTATTCAGGGAGCTAATAATGTCAAGACACGAATATGGAGCGTCAAGAAGTTCTTGAAAAAAGAAAATCCAGATTGGGTGATAGCTTATCAGGAAACTCCATCACTTGTGGCCTGTATTGCAAAAGTTTTGGGATGTAAATGTAGGCTGATTGTAAGTGAACGCAATACTACGCAGAGTATAGGCAAAAATGAAAAAATACGTTTCTTTCTCTATAGGTGGGCTGATGTAATAGTGCCAAATAGTTATGCACAGGAAAGATTTCTTGTTGAGCATTATCCTTGGATGCAAAACAAACTGAAGACTATAAGTAATTTTGTAGATTTGAATAGGTTTGTCTTTACGGAAAAAAAGAGAAGAGGAATTCCAGTTATTATGATTGCTGCTACTATTTGGCCATCGAAAAATACTCTTGGATTTATTGAGGCGGTAAAGTTGTTGGTTGAAAACCAGATTGTATTTAGGGTTGAATGGTATGGTGTCGTTGCAGATTATGAAGAGTATTTTAGGCAGTGCAATGATCTGATTACTCAATATGGAATACAGAAATATATAACTTTATTTCCTAAAACAAAACAGATACAAGAAAAGTATAGAGATTGCGATTTTTTCTGTCTTCCATCTTTCTATGAGGGAACACCTAACGTAATATGTGAAGCTATGGCTTGTGGAAGACCTGTACTTTGTAGTGATGTTTGCGATAATCAGATTTATGTTAAAGAGGGTGAGAATGGTTTTCTTTTTAATCCTAAGAAGCCTAAAGATATAGCCAGTCAGATAGAACGAGCATTATCTCTATCTGAAACTGAATATAAAGTAATGTGTCAGCGAAGTAGAGAAAAAGCAGTTTTATTATTGTCAGAAGAAGCTTTTTTAGCTAAATACATAGAAATATTGAATAAATAATGAAAGTTCTATTTTGTTCTCCATTTTCATCAGAAGAAGGTGTTGTAAAAGGTGGCATAAACACATGGGGAAGGCATATAATGTCTTATTATAGGGAATATGCTATTGATGATGTTAACTTGATTCCTATTTCTTTTGATAGATCTACTTTGGTTTCTGAATCTATTTCTATTATGTCAAGAGTGTTGGAGGGGGTTAGAGAACAGAGTAATCCCATTAAAATGGCTATTTGTAAGATGGATGTAGATAAGCCTGATGTGACACATATTTGTACAAGTGCTGGTTATGGTCTTTTTAGAGATTTACTGCTTGTAAAAGCTGCAAAGGCTAGAAATATTAAGACTGTAGTTCATTGTCATTTCGGTAGAATTCCCGAACTTGTAAAACTGAAAAATTGGGAATGGAAGCTGTTGAGTAAGGTTTTGAGAATGTGTGATGTGGCGATTGTGATGAATAAATCTAGTGAAACCACATTGCTCGCTGAAGGGTTTACAAATGTTGCATATTTGCCAAATCCACTTGGAATGAATATTATTGAGCAGATTGCAAAAAAAAGAGATGCTCAAAAACGTATTTCTCGTAATCTTTTATATGTAGGTCACCTATACAGGACAAAAGGTGTTTTCGAATTGGTTGAGGGTTGCAGTAGAATTCCGAACATCAAGCTTCGTCTTGTAGGAAAATATTTACCCCAAATGAAATATTATTTGGAGAATATTGCAACGCGTACTGGCAATAGCTCTTGGTTAACATTTGTAGGTGAACTTCCTCACAACGAGGTTATTGAAGAGCTTCAGAAAGCTGATATGTTCGTTTTCCCGAGTTATTCAGAGGGATTTCCGAATGTTATTTTAGAAGCAATGGCATGTGGATGCCCTATTGTTTCATCGAATGTAGGTGCTATCCCTGAGATGCTAGATATAGATGGGGATGCTTGTGGAATGTGTTTTGTTCCTCAAAAAGCTGATGAGGTGTATAATGCAGTGAAATGTCTGATTGATAACGAACAATTAAAAAGAGAATATGCAGCCAAAGCTCAAAAACGTGTATACAGTTTGTATGCTATGCCAAAAGTGTGGAAGCAAATTGTTGATATTTGGAGACATGCTTTATAGATGTTTTTTTGATTGTAAGTGCTAATAAGTAGAACTTATACAAAACTTACACGGATCAATAGTTTATAAAGTTATTATTTTGGCAAGCACTTGTAATGTAATTTTGAATACCTTTCCTTTTATTACTGTCTTTGTATTAAACTTTAAAATAATCATTTTTTGTGTAAAAGTTCTGTTAATATTGGTGATAAAATTATTTATTAGAAATAGTTTAGCATAAACTATATACAGCTTTTTACAATTGAGATACTTTTATTAAGAATGCTCGTAGTATGCTATTGAGCTTTTGAAAGTAGAGTAGCGAGTATATAAATTTTAAGAATGAATATCTTATTTCTGACTTTATATCCTCTTTCTGATATTTCTGAAAGAGGTATCTATACGGACCTGACGCGTGAGTTTATCCGTCATGGTCATCAGATATATATTGTGGTTCCTGCTGAACGCCGTTTTCATCTTCCCACAGGAATAAAAGAAAGTGACGGAGCTAAGATATTGAGTGTGAAAACTCAGAATATTCAGAAGACTAATCTTATAGAAAAAGGTCTTGGGACCTTGCTATTAGAATATCAGTATCAGCGTGCAATACGTAAATACTGGAAAAATATAAAGTTTGATCTGATACTGTATTCCACTCCTCCCATCACTTTCAACCGGGTGATTTCTTCTGTGAAGAGACGATGTGAAGCAAAAACGTATCTTTTGTTGAAGGACATATTTCCTCAAAACGCGGTTGACCTAGGAATGTTTTCAAAAGGCAGCTTTATATATAAGCTGTTCCGCAAGAAGGAGGAGAGACTTTATCAACTTTCCGACTATATTGGCTGTATGTCTCCCGCGAATGTGGAATATGTATTGAGACATAATCCTTCGATAACAGCAGAAAGAGTGGAGGTATGCCCTAACAGCATTGAATTGTACGGGAAGGAATCAGAATATAACAATGGCGGTTTGCTCCAAAAACTGAATATTCCAACGGATAAACTATTACTCATTTATGGTGGTAACTTGGGGCGTCCACAAGGAATTGATTTTCTGATGGATGTATTGGCTGCTAATGAGAAACGAACTGATACTTATTTTGTAGTAGTTGGTAACGGTACTGAATATGGGAAGATTTCTCAATGGTTTCGGAATAATACTCCTCATAATTCCTGCTTAATTCCATCTCTTCCCAAGCAGGAATACGATGATTTGGTGAGTGCATGTGATGTAGGCCTGATTTTTCTGGACAATCGTTTCACAATTCCTAATTATCCTTCCAGATTACTATCTTATTTAGAAAACAGAATGCCCGTGCTGATGGCTACGGACATGAATACGGATATTGGTCCAATTGCCGAAAAGAATGGATATGGTTTATGGACGGAAAGTGGAAATCTGGAAACATTTATGGAGATGGTTGAGTTTGTTGCCGAGGACAGAGAAAGGTTAAAGTTAATGGGTGAGAAAGGGTATGATTACCTGAAGGACAATTATACCGTAGAGAGAACATACAGGATTATTATGAAACATTTCCAATAACCAAAATCATGTATGTACATTTTGTAAAACGTCTGATTGATTTTATCATAGTCTTTTGTACATTAATTATTATCTGGCCGATATTATTACTAATTTCTATCTGGCTGCATTTTGCCAATAAAGGTACTGGTACATTCTTTATGCAGGAACGTCCGGGCAAGCATGGCAAAATTTTCAAAGTTATCAAATATAAGACGATGACTGACGAACGTGATGAAAATGGAAACCTGCTGTCGGATGAGAAGCGTTTGACAAAAATAGGAAAATTCATTCGTTCCACTTCTATTGATGAATTGCCACAATTGATTAATGTGCTGAAAGGCGATATGGCTTTGATAGGTCCCCGCCCTTTACTTCCCCAATACCTTCCTCTTTATTCCAAAGAACAGGCCCGTCGTCATGCAGTCCGGCCAGGCATTACAGGTTGGGCACAGGTGAATGGACGTAATGCCATTTCCTGGACAAAGAAATTTGAACTGGATGTGTGGTACGTGGATCATTGTTCTTTCTTACTGGATTTGAAAATTATATTTCTTACAATAAAGAAGGTCTTTGTACGTGAAGGAATCAGTTCTGATACTTCTGTCACTATGGAGGCTTTTACCGGAAACAATTGAAACTTTAAAAAATGTATTTATATGGTGCCAGTGGTCATGCTAAAGTGATCATTGATATATTACGTGCAAATAATGAAAAACTTGAAGCATTATTTGATGATAATGAAGCGATTGATTCTCTTCTTAATTATCCCGTTTTACGTTCGTCGGAAGTCCGCGGACCGTTGATAATCAGTATTGGTGATAATGGTATTCGCAGGAAGATAGCTGAAAGTCTGCATGCTACCTTTAGTAATGCTTTTCATCCTTCAGCCATTATATCTGAAGAAGCTGTAATAAAAGAAGGTACGGTCGTGATGCAGGGAGCCATCATACAATCCGGTGTCTGTATCGGCAGGCATTGTATTATCAATACTGGGGCTTCTGTGGATCATGAGTGCATAATTGAGGATTATGTACATATCTCTCCTCATTGTACCCTTTGTGGCAATGTGCAGATAGGGGAGGGCAGTTGGATTGGTGCAGGTACTACCATTATTCCGGGTGTAAAAGTGGGTAAATGGAGTGTGATCGGTGCCGGTTCTGTCGTCACAAAAAATATTCCGGATAATGTTCTGGCTGTAGGGAATAGATGTAAAATCATAAAGAACTTATTATAGTTTTCTTTTAATCATATAATTTCATGGACAAGAGAATTTATCTTTGCCTTGCTCATATGAGCGGCAAGGAGCAAGACTTTATACGCGAAGCCTTTGATACCAACTGGGTAGTTCCTTTGGGACCTAACGTCAATGCTTTCGAAGAAGATCTGAAACATTTTGTGGGACAGAATAAGGAAGTTGTCGCATTATCGGCAGGTACGGCAGCCATCCATTTAGGTTTAATTCAGTTGGGCGTCAGTACAGGTGATGAAGTGATCTGCCAGTCATTCACTTTCTGTGCTTCAGCCAATCCTGTAGCTTATCAGGGGGCAACTCCTGTATTTATCGATAGTGAAGAAGACACTTGGAATATGGACCCTGCTTTACTGGAAGAGGCTATCAAAGACAGAATTGCGAAAACTGGTAAAAAGCCTAAAGCCATTCTTCCGGTTCATCTTTATGGTATGCCTGCCAGAATTGATGAGATTTGTGCTATTGCATCGAAATATGACATTCCGGTGTTGGAAGATGCCGCCGAGGCTTTAGGATCCGAGTTCAAGGGACAGAAGTGTGGTACTTTCGGCACTTTCGGTGTCTTATCTTTTAATGGAAATAAGATGATCACTACTTCGGGTGGTGGTGCGTTAATCGTTCCTGATGAAGCGGCAAAGAAGCAGACCATGTTTTATGCTACTCAGGCCCGTGAACCTTTCCCTCATTACCAGCATGAAAAGATCGGTTATAACTACCGCATGAGTAATATTTGTGCGGGTATCGGTCGTGGTCAGATGACTGTGCTGGAAGATCATATTGCCCATCACCGCCATGTACATGATCTTTATGCAAAAGCTTTTGAAGATGTGGATGGCATTACACTGAAATCTAATCCTGACGATCGTTTCAATGCTAACTATTGGTTATCTACGATTCTGATTGATCCTGAGAAGACCGGTACTAATTATGACGAAGTTCGTGTGCAACTTGATGCCAAAGGTATTGAGACTCGTCCTTTGTGGAAACCTATGCACCTTCAGCCTGTCTACGCGAATAATCCTCGCTATGTGAATGGTATTTCAGAACGTTTATTCAATATGGGATTATGTATTCCTGCCGGACCTTGGGTGACAGATGAAGACGTAGCATACATCGTGGAGCAAATAAAGGCATGTTTGAAAAAGTAAATCATAACGCTTTGGTATAATATTCATTTATAACTACTTACAACTTTTCTCAGAAAAACTACTCTCTTCGCTCATTTTCCTACTTTTATTAGAGATTTAATCCTCATCTTTGCATCAACGTTGATCAACAAAGTGAATTAAACAGAATTTAAATCTCTAAATGAAAAAGTATGAGTGTAATTTTTAGAACGGTAGAGAGACCGTCTGACCCTCGGGTTGAGAATTCTCCCAAAAAGTTTTTCCCTCAGTTAATAACTTTAGGACAGAGTGTAGACTTGGCATTCATAGCCCAGAAGATGCAAGATCGTTCTTCGCTTTCTATTGGTGATATCCGGAGTACTATGCAGAACTTCGTGGAGAAGCTGAAAGAACAGTTGCTGGAAGGCAAAACAGTAAATATTGCAGGATTGGGTGTATTTATGCTGGCTGCAAAATCTAAGGGAGAAAATAAAACTGAAGATGTGACCGCCAAGAGTGTGGAGAGTGTTCGTATCTGCTTCCAGGCTAACAGGGAATTGAAGATAACCAAGACTGCTACCCGTGCCGGTGAAAAACTGGATTTGGTCAGCCTGGATGATTATCTGAAAAATTTAGCTAATGTTCCATCAGGAGGTGGTTCAGATGGTGGCTCAGGAGGTAATTCGGGTGATGGGGGAATAGAAGACGATCCTCTGGGATAATTTCCAAAACCAGCAGCTTTGGAAATTAAAGAATTAAGAATTAAAAATTAAAGACTGCGCAGTCTGTTGATCACTGAATATTAATCATTAAAAAAGTTTATCTTATGAAAAAAACGAGTTGGAATGTGATATTGAAAGTCATTATTGCCGTAGCCAGTGCCATTGCAGGTGTGATTGGCGGTCAGGCAATGACCATTTAAGAATAAGTTTGATATAGACGTAAAGAGCTGTTTTCGAATTTCGGAAATGGCTCTTTTTTTGTTTGGTAGAATAGGGATGATTTTGATTAATAAGCGTTATCTTTGCCATCCCTTTATAATTCATAGTATTTAAAAATGGCAGAACAAAAAAGAACTCCCCGAAGTAACTCCAAGGCAAAAGTGCAGCCTGTAACTGATTACGGACGTATACAGCCGCAGGCGCCGGAATTGGAAGAAGCTGTGTTGGGAGCATTGATGATTGAGAAAGACGCTTATTCATTGGTAAGTGAAATTCTTCGCCCGGAGTCTTTTTATGAACACCGGCACCAGTTGATTTATTCCGCTATCACCGATCTGGCTGTGAATCAGAAGCCGGTGGATATCCTCACGGTAAAAGAACAGCTTGCTAAACGTGGTGATCTGGAAGAGGTGGGCGGACCGTTCTACATTACCCAGTTGAGTAGCAAGGTTGCCTCTTCGGCACATATTGAATACCATGCCCGCATCATAGCGCAGAAAGCATTGGCTCGTGAATTGATTACATTTACCAGCAATGTTCAGAGCAAAGCTTTTGATGAGACTCTGGACGTGGATGACTTAATGCAGGAAGCTGAGGGAAGACTCTTTGAGATTTCCCAGCAGAACATGAAGAAGGATTATACACAGATTAATCCGGTTATTGCCGAAGCGTATCAATTAATTCAGAAAGCAGCTGCCCGTACAGATGGTTTAAGTGGTTTGGAAAGCGGATTTACCAAGTTGGATAAAATGACTTCAGGTTGGCAAAATTCTGACCTTATTATTATTGCTGCCCGTCCGGCAATGGGTAAGACGGCGTTCGTGCTTTCTATGGCAAAGAATATAGCTGTTAATTATCGCAATCCGGTAGCTGTATTTTCACTTGAAATGAGCAACGTACAGTTGGTGAATCGTTTGATATCCAATGCGTGCGAGATTCCGAGTGAGAAAATCAAGAGTGGACAGTTGGCGGATTATGAATGGCAACAGTTGGACTATAAATTGCGTGATCTTCTGGATGCGCCGTTATATGTGGATGATACTCCTTCTTTGTCTGTATTTGAGCTTCGTACAAAAGCACGTCGTCTGGTGCGTGAGCATGGAGTAAGGATTATTATTATCGACTACCTGCAGCTGATGAATGCAAGTGGTATGTCGTTTGGTAGCCGCCAGGAAGAGGTAAGTACCATTTCGCGTTCGTTGAAAGGTTTGGCGAAGGAGTTGAATATTCCTATTATAGCCTTGTCGCAGTTGAACCGTGGTGTGGAGAGCCGTGAAGGTGAAGAAGGTAAACGTCCGCAACTGAGTGACTTGCGTGAATCGGGAGCCATTGAGCAGGATGCCGATATGGTGTGTTTCATTCATCGTCCTGAATATTATAAAATCTATACATCGCAAGATGGTACTGATTTGCGTGGTATGGCGGAAATTATTATTGCCAAGCATCGTAATGGTGCGGTAGGTGATGTTCGTTTGCGCTTTATCGGTCAGTATACCCGTTTCCAGAATCCGGAGGATGATATGGTGATTCCGCATCCGGCAGAAGGAGGCGGAGCTACTTATGGCTCCAAAATAAATGCGGTAGGTGATGGCAGTATACCGCCTCCAGCTGAGTTCGCTCCTCAAACAGATAATCCGTTTGGTGGGGTGGGGTCGGATGGACCGTTGCCATTCTAGGTTGTTTTGTTTATGAAATGGATGTTTTTTGAGTAGAAAATCATATCTTTGCAAAAAAGAAGGTTAAAAATGTCTGCAAATCAATATATAAATATGTTTTCCGCCCATCTGTTTTGGGATGTGCGGAGAGAAGATTTAGACCTTGATAAGCACTCTGAGTATATCATAAAAAGAGTGTTGGAATATGGTTTGCTGGAAGACTGGAATTTGCTTCGGTCGTATTACGGATTATTTAAGATTGTTGAAGTTACGAAAGAAATGAGAGATTTAGAGCCTCGTGCTTTAGCTTATATTTCTGCCATATCTAAAACACCTAAAGAACAGTTCAGATGTTATGCTTATCGACAATTGAACCCTCAACACTGGAACTTTTAAAAAAGTTACAGCAACTTCCTGAACTTCGTGATACACGATTAGTAGGAGGAACAGCACTTGCTTTGCAATTAGGGCATCGGAAATCTATTGATTTGGATTTCTTTGGCACAATCAATTGTGATACTCAAGAATTGGTTGATGCTATAAAGAGTGTTGCTACTCTTACTATTTTGAAAGAGTCTCCTCATATACATATTTATTTAATAGATGGTATAAAAGTGGATATTGTGAACTATAAATATCCGTGGCTTGATGAAGTGGTACTAAAACAGGAAATCAGGATGGCTAGTTTTAAAGACATTGCTGCAATGAAAATAACTGCGGTGGTAGGGCGGGGAACTAAGAAGGATTTTATAGATATTGCATTCTTGTTACGTCATTTCTCTTTGGATGAGATTCTGAGTTTTTATTCATTGAAATATAATGATGGTTCTATTTTCATGGCGATGAAAAGTCTGGCTTATTTTGATGATGCAGAAAATGAGCCAATGCCTGATATGTTTGTGAATCAGTCTTGGGAGCAAATAAAAGAATATATCCTATCAAAGATTTATTGATATATTTTCCCTGTCAACCCAAAAAATCTTATTACCTTTGCGGGTCACTTTTGGAAACAATAAAAAATTAATGATATGAATATCTCTTATAATTGGTTGAAAGAGTATGTCGATTTCGATTTGACACCGGAAGAAGTTGCGGCTGCATTGACTTCTATAGGTCTGGAAACAGGTGGTGTAGAAGAAGTGCAAACAATTAAAGGCGGACTGGAAGGTCTCGTGATAGGTGAAGTGTTGACATGCGTTCCTCATCCGAATTCAGACCACATGCATGTGACTACTGTGAATCTGGGACAGGGAGAACCTGTACAGATAGTATGCGGTGCACCGAATGTGGCTGCCGGTCAGAAAGTGGTAGTTGCTACTTTGGGTGCAAAACTCTATGATGGGGATGAATGTTTTACGATTAAAAAGTCAAAACTCCGTGGTATTGAGTCTAACGGCATGATTTGTGCTGAAGATGAAATAGGTATCGGTACGGATCATGCAGGTATTATCGTTTTGCCGGCTGATGCAGTTCCGGGAACTCTTGCCAAAGATTATTATAACATCAAGAGCGACTATGTGCTGGAAGTGGATATCACTCCGAATCGTGCCGATGCTTGTTCGCATTATGGTGTAGCTCGTGACTTGTATGCTTATCTGGTGCAAAATAATAAACCGACTTCTCTGAAGAGGCCGTCTGTAGATACTTTCTCCGTTGAAAATAATGATTTGGATATCAAAGTTACAGTTGAAAACAGTGAGGCTTGCCCTCGCTATGCCGGTGTAACGGTGAAAGGCGTAACGGTTAAAGAAAGTCCGGAATGGTTGCAGAATAAACTCCGTATCATCGGACTGCGTCCTATCAATAATGTAGTAGATATCACAAATTACATTGTTCATGCATTCGGTCAACCGTTGCACTGCTTTGATGCGGATAAAATTGAAGGTGGCGAAGTAGTGGTAAAGACAATGCCTGAAGGTACTCCGTTTGTCACATTGGATGGTGTGGAACGCAAATTATCCGATCGTGACCTGATGATTTGTGACAAGGAAAAACCGATGTGTATTGCCGGTGTATTCGGCGGTTTGGATTCCGGTTCTACGGAAACCACCAAGGATGTTTTCATTGAGAGTGCTTATTTCCATCCGACATGGGTCCGTAAGACGGCTCGTCGTCATGGGCTGAATACAGATGCTTCTTTCCGTTTTGAAAGAGGTATTGATCCTAATATCACTATTTATTGCCTGAAGTTGGCTGCCATGATGGTGAAAGAACTGGCCGGCGGTACTATTTCCTCTGAAATTAAAGATGTTTGTGCTGCTCCTGCTCAGGATTTCATCGTAGAATTATCTTATGAGAAGGTATATTCATTGGTAGGCAAGGTGATTCCGGTGGAGACAATCAAGAGTATTGTTACCAGTCTGGAAATGAAAATAACCAATGAGACTGCAGAAGGATTGACTCTGGCTGTACCTCCTTATCGTGTAGATGTACAACGTGATTGTGATGTTATTGAAGATATCCTCCGTATTTATGGATATAATAATGTAGAGATACCATCTACGTTGAAGTCCAGCTTGACAACGAAAGGCGAACATGATAAATCTAACAAGTTACAGAATTTGGTAGCTGAACAGTTGGTAGGTTGTGGTTTCAATGAAATTTTGAATAATTCTCTGACACGCGCCGGTTATTATGATGGTATGGAAACTTATCCTTCTAAGAATCTGGTAATGTTGCTGAACCCGTTGAGTACAGATCTGAATGCAATGCGTCAGACTTTGTTGTTCGGTGGTCTGGAAAGTATCTCTCATAACGCCAACCGTAAGAATGCCGACTTGAAATTCTTCGAATTCGGAAATTGCTATTATTTCGATGCAGAAAAGAAGAATCCCGAAAAGTCGTTGGCTGCTTATACAGAGAATTATCATCTCGGGTTGTGGGTAACGGGTAAAAAAGTATCCAACTCTTGGGCGCATGCTGACGAAGAAAGTTCTGTATATGAATTGAAAGCTTACGTAGAAAATATTTTTCTCCGTTTAGGGCTGAATATGAGAAATCTGGTAGTAGGTAATCTGGTGGACGATATTTATGCTACTGCCTTGTCTGTACAGACTAAAGGTGGAAAGCGTCTTGCTACATTCGGTATCGTAACGAAGAAGATTCTCAAAGCTTTCGATATTGATAATGAAGTATATTACGCTGATCTGAACTGGAAAGAGCTGATGAAAGCTATCCGTTCTGTAAAGATCAGTTATACGGAAATCTCCAAATTCCCGGCTGTGAAACGTGACCTTGCCTTGTTGATCGATAAGAAGGTGCAGTTTGCGGAGATAGAAAAGATTGCTTATGAAACTGAGAAGAAGTTGCTGAAAGAAGTATCTCTTTTCGATGTTTATGAAGGCAAGAATCTTGAAGCCGGCAAAAAATCGTATGCTGTCAGCTTCCTGTTGCAGGATGAAACGCAGACACTGAACGATAAGATGATCGATAAGATAATGTCGAAACTCGTGAAGAATCTGGAAGATAAACTGGATGCAAAACTTCGATAATTAATTAAAAGTTAAATAGTTAAACATTAAAATATTATTCCAATGGGAAGAGCGTTTGAATATAGAAAAGCTGCCAAATTGAAAAGATGGGGTCACATGGCAAAGACCTTTACAAGACTGGGTAAACAAATTGCTATTGCTGTAAAGGCTGGTGGCCCGGAACCGGAAAATAACCCGACTTTGCGTTCTGTTATCGCTACTTGTAAGCGTGAGAATATGCCGAAGGATAACATTGACCGTGCTATTAAAAATGCGTTAGGCAAAGATCAGAGCGATTACAAAGGAATGACTTATGAAGGATACGGCCCTCACGGTATTGCTGTATTCGTAGATACATTGACTGACAACACGACCCGTACAGTTGCTGATGTACGTTCAGTGTTCAACAAGTTTGGTGGAAACTTGGGTACTATGGGGTCATTGGCTTTCCTGTTCGACCACAAATGTATGTTTACTTTCAAGAAGAAAGACGGCATAGATATGGAAGAACTCATCCTTGACTTGATTGACTACGATGTAGATGATGAGTTTGAAGAGGATGAAGAAGAAGGTACAATCACTATCTATGGTGATCCGAAGAGCTATGCTGCCATCCAGAAACATTTGGAGGAATGTGGCTTTGAGGATGTCGGTGGTGAATTTACTTATATCCCGAACGATACGAAGGAGGTAACTCCCGAGCAACGTGAGACTCTTGACAAGATGATAGAGCGTCTTGAAGAATTTGATGATGTGCAAACGGTTTATACCAACATGAAGCCGGAAGGAAGTGAAGAGTAATGAAGTATACTTATAAGACTCAAGGTACATGTAGTTCTCACATTGAATTGGAAATAGAAGATAATATAATAACGGATATTGCATTTTGGGGAGGTTGTAACGGTAATTTGCAAGGTATTTCCCGTTTGGTAAAGGGAATGCCGGTAAATGATGTGATTTCCCGTCTGGAAGGAATTCGTTGCGGAGGACGTCCGACTTCTTGTCCGGATCAGTTATGTAGGGCGCTGCATGAAATGGGATTCTAACTAAATCCCTGTACTTTTAAATATATAGGTTGGCCCTCGGTATTGTACAATGCCGGGGGCTTCTTTTTTGAACAGAATGTGTGGCTTGCTTGTTATTATTTCGTAATTTTACGCCATAAAAAGAACGAACAATGAAAAATATTCTGAAAGACTTGAAACGTAGGGATCATAAGCGCTATTTAGGTGGTCTGGACGTTTTTAAATATATTGGTCCCGGACTCCTTGTTACAGTAGGTTTTATTGATCCCGGAAACTGGGCTTCTAATTTTGCGGCGGGTTCCGAATTTGGATATTCCCTGCTTTGGGTGGTAACTTTATCAACGATCATGTTGATTGTATTGCAACATAATGTGGCTCACTTGGGGATTGTTACAGGTTTATGCTTGTCGGAAGCTGCTACGAAGTATACTCCTAAATGGGTTTCCCGTCCTATTCTGGGTACTGCGGTGTTGGCATCCATATCGACTTCCCTTGCCGAGATACTGGGAGGAGCAATTGCCTTGGAAATGCTTTTTGATATTCCCATTATATGGGGAGCCATATTGACAACCGTCTTTGTCGTCATCATGCTTTTTACGAACTCATATAAGAAGATAGAGCGTTCCATCATCGCGTTTGTTTCAGTTATTGGATTATCCTTTATTTATGAGTTGTTCCTGGTGAAGATTGACTGGCCACTAGCTGTAGAAGGATGGGTGACACCTGCTTTTCCGGAAGGAAGTATGCTGATTATTATGAGTGTCCTGGGAGCAGTGGTAATGCCACATAATTTATTCCTGCATTCGGAAGTAATACAGAGCCATGAGTATAATAAGCAAGATGACAGTTCTATTCGTAAGGTCTTGAAGTATGAGCTGTTTGATACGCTTTTCTCCATGATTGTGGGATGGGCTATCAATAGTGCCATGATATTGCTGGCTGCTGCTACTTTCTTTAAAAGTGGTATTCAGGTTGAAGAACTGCAACAGGCAAAGTCTTTGTTGGAACCTTTACTTGGAAGCAGCGCTGCAGTCGTGTTTGCTTTGGCCTTGTTGATGGCAGGTATTTCATCTACCATTACAAGTGGTATGGCGGCAGGTTCTATTTTTGCCGGTATCTTTGGAGAATCCTATCATATCAAGGATAGCCACTCTCAGGTGGGCGTAATCCTTTCATTGGGTATTGCGTTGTTGCTGATATTCTTCATCGGTGATCCTTTCAAAGGATTGTTGATTTCGCAAATGGTGCTTAGTATTCAGTTGCCATTTACTGTTTTCCTGCAAGTGGGACTAACGTCTTCGCGTAAAGTGATGGGGCAGTACGTTAATAGTAAGTGGAGTAGTTTTGTACTCTATGCTATTGCGGGAATCGTTACTGTATTGAATATTATGTTGCTGATATCTGAACTAGTATAAACCAAATAAACAATCATATGAAGATTATTACATATAATGTGAATGGGCTGCGTGCAGCTGTTGGCAAGGGGTTGCCGGAATGGCTGGAACAGGAACAAGCTGATGTAGTATGCATTCAGGAAACCAAATTGCAACCGGATCAATATCCGGAAGAAGCACTGAGTGCATTGGGATACAAGCATTATCTTTATTCTGCACAGAAGAAAGGCTATAGTGGAGTTGCCATTTTGACCAAGCGGGAACCGGATCATGTAGAATATGGTATGGGTATGGAGGAATATGACAATGAAGGCCGTTTTATCCGTGCCGATTTTGGCGATATATCTGTTGTGAGTGTTTATCATCCTTCGGGAACAAGCGGTGACGAACGTCAGGCATTCAAAATGGTATGGCTGGAGAAGTTCCAGGAATATGTGACGGGGTTACGAAAATCGCGTCCGAAACTGATTCTTTGTGGTGACTATAACATTTGTCATGAACCGATAGATATCCATGATCCTATTCGAAATGCTACGAATAGTGGTTTCTTGCCTGAGGAGCGAGAATGGATGACGCGTTTTCTAAATGCCGGTTTTATTGATACTTTCCGCCTATTGCATCCCGAACAACAGGAATATACGTGGTGGAGCTATCGCTTTAATTCCCGTGCAAAGAATAAAGGATGGCGTATTGACTATTGTATGGTGACTGAACTGGTTCGTCCGTTGCTGAGAGAGGCGCGCATATTGAATGATGCTGTACATTCTGATCATTGCCCCATGTTGTTGGATATAGAAGGATAAGAGGAAGGGGGAGGAACGATGTTTGAAGAAAGAATAGAAAAAGCAGTAGATTTTTTTAAAAGTGGTTATAATTGTTCCCAGTCTGTAGTACTTGCTTTTGCTGATATGTATGGGTTTACACAAGAACAGGCAGCGCGTATGGCAGCTTCTTTTGGTGGAGGTATTGGCCGTATGCGTCAGACTTGTGGAGCCGCATGCGGTATGTTTTTACTTGCAGGGCTGGAGACTGGGGCAACTGATCCCAAGGATCGTGAAGGAAAAGGTGCCAATTATGCCGTAGTTCAGGAGTTGGCTGCTGAGTTTAAGAAACGGAACGGTTCTACAATTTGTGCTGAACTATTAGGGCTGAAGAAGCCGGAAGGAGTGTCTACCCCCGAAGAACGTACCGAACAATATTATGCTAAACGTCCGTGTGCCAGGATGGTAGAAGAAGCTGCCCGTATCTGGGCGGAATATCTTGAAAACAGACCGTCTGTTTGATATAAACAGGTTATATTTTTGGTCTGACCTGCTGAAAAAATGCTCTTTTTATGACATATAACATAAAAAAACAGAGAATAATGTGTTATATAACATAAATATAACTATCTTTGCCGCTGAAATAAAATCTGAACCTCATCAATGAGAGAAGTTGGATTAAAGCATGTATAACTAAAAAAAAGAAGAAAATGTTAAAAGAAAAAGCTGGTGAAACTGCAGGAAAAATTTGGAGTGCTCTGAATGAGACTGAAGGTTTGACTGCTAAACAAATCAAGAAAGCAACTAAGTTGGTAGACAAAGATTTGTTCTTGGGTCTTGGCTGGTTGTTGAGAGAAGACAAAATCTCTACTCAGGAAGTAGAAGGTGAACTGTTTGTCAAGTTGGTTTAAGAGAGAGATTGACATTTATCTTATAAAAAGAAGCGTTGATACATTTATATGTTATCAACGCTTCTTTTTATATACTATATTTCATCAGTGAAGGATGTTTAAGGAGCTAGTCTTTCCTGTATCCAGTTGCCATCTTTCTGAAGTATATATTGGATGCGGTCGTGCAGACGGCTTTCCCGCCCTTGCCAAAACTCGAAGCGGGTAGGGGTTACAGCAAAACCACCCCAATTATCGGGACGTTTAATATCGCGGCCTGCCAGCTTGAAGACTTCTTTCACGAAGGCTCGCATAATCTCCATACGGCTGCTTATCACCTGGCTTTGCGGAGATATTCTTGCACCTATCTTGCTTTTATATGGCCTGGTGGCAAAGTAAGTATCCGAAACTTTATCGGGGCATTTTTCGGCTTTGCCTTCAATGTGTACCTGTCTTTCCAATTTGTGCCATACGAAAGAAAGGGAAATATATGGATTGCCTGCTAATTGTTTTCCCTTTCGGCTTTCGTAATTAGTGAAGAATATAAATTGGTTGTTTTCTACCCCTTTCAACAAAACGGTGCGCGTGGAGGGGAACCCTTCTGCTGAAACTGTTGCTACTATCATAGCGGTAGGTTCATCTTCTTTGTGAATGATAGCATCATCTAGCCATTCCACGAATTGCTCAAAAGGATTGTCGTGGATAGTGCATTGTGTCAGCTTGCCTTTGCTGTATTCTCTTCTGATTTCAGATATTGGGGTTTCCATATTTTCTATTTTGTTGTTGTATTTTGATAATAAAGAGTGATCTCCTCTTATTTTTGTATCGGATAAATCGGATTGCCTGATTCGTCTACTTCGGTCCAGTCTTTAATGCTGACATTGGGGAACGATACGGAATTTCCGTCTATAATGGCGCTGAAGACATAAGAAAATCCACCGGCCAGTTTACCCGGGATAGGGATACTTCCGGTATAGGTACGTGGTGTGGTTTCTCCATCTGCGAGAATTTTTAGTGTCATTGACATTGGGGTGGTTGCACGGGTTGGTAAGACAATGGCCTGTGCGAGAAATCCATTCTTGCCCATATTAAGCGGAGTTGTGTCATAAGTGTCGGTTGCTTCGATAATACCGGTTTCTATATCAAGGCTGGCGCCAGGAGTAGGCGGAAGAATAGTTGCCGATACTAAACTGTCAAGCTGTAATCCTTCACCTGCTGACAGGTCAACTACGACCTGAGTAGCTATATGCTGAAAAACAATGGGCATGTGAATTTGTGAAGCTGTGATATCTTGGTCCAGATTTTCCCACCATAAATAATCTACGCCATTCTTTAGCGGAGCCGATATTCCATCGGTTAGACTCGGAGGATAAGTAGAAGAATTTTCTGAAAATGCATACATGTTATAAGAGCCGTTACTCAAATACATTTTGTATCCTTTCATCCCCGTTAATGTACCAGCTGAAACTGTTGAATATAGCCCTTCGGCAAACGGATCATTAAAATTCTTGTCTGTCGTTTCAAAAGCATATATTTGGCTTACTAATCCTTTGGGCATAGGAGACATGGATCTGGTTACCTTACGACTTTCAAGTGAAGCGGAAAATGTGATGAGTATATCTTCTTTTTGTGAGGTTTGTTCGTTACCGGGATCATTGGTTCCGGGGGATGATTCATAAATGATTATTTCATTTTTGGAACATCCTGCAAGTAATAATAAAGAGAATGCTAGAATAACAAATTTTTTCATTTCAGTTATATGGTTTAGGTTATTGTCCATACATAACAGTAGAATGATGGAATAGTTCTGGGATATATAGACATTTACAACTTCGGATATTGAATAAATCACTTTCAAAACCTCATCTTTTTCATTATCTTTGCGCCCGCATTTAATAGATAATTATAGAAGATGAAGAATAAGATACGTAACTTTTGCATTATTGCCCACATTGATCATGGTAAGTCTACTTTAGCTGACCGTCTGCTTGAATATACCAACACCATACAGGTGACCGGAGGACAGATGCTGGATGATATGGATCTGGAAAAAGAGAGAGGTATCACCATTAAGAGCCATGCCATTCAGATGGAGTATACGTACAAGGGTGAAAAGTATATTCTGAATCTGATTGATACTCCGGGGCACGTAGACTTTTCGTATGAAGTTTCCCGTTCTATTGCCGCTTGTGAAGGTGCATTGCTGATTGTAGACGCTTCGCAGGGTGTACAGGCACAAACAATCTCCAATCTTTATATGGCAATTGAGCATGATCTGGAAATTATTCCGGTCATCAATAAGTGCGATATGGCGAGTGCCATGCCTGAAGAGGTAGAGGATGAAATCGTAGAGTTGCTTGGCTGCAAGCGCAGTGAGATAATCCGTGCTTCCGGTAAGACGGGTATGGGGGTAGAAGAAATTCTGGCTGCGGTTATCGAGCGTATTCCTCATCCCGAAGGTGATGAGGAAGCACCGTTGCAGGCTTTGATTTTTGACTCTGTATTCAATTCTTTCCGTGGTATCATTGCTTACTTCAAGATAGTAAACGGTGTGATCCGTAAGGGAGATAAGGTGAAATTCTTCAATACCGGTAAAGAATATGATGCTGATGAAATCGGTGTGCTCAAGATGGAAATGGTGGCACGTCAGGAACTGCGTACTGGTGACGTGGGATACATTATTTCCGGTATTAAAACCTCTAAAGAGGTAAAGGTGGGAGATACGATTACTCACATTGCCCGCCCATGTAAAGAAGCTATTGCAGGTTTCGAGGAAGTGAAGCCGATGGTTTTTGCCGGTGTATATCCTATTGAAGCGGAAGACTTTGAAGACTTGCGTTCCTCTTTGGAAAAACTGCAATTGAACGATGCATCACTGACTTTCCAGCCTGAATCCTCGTTGGCGTTGGGCTTCGGATTCCGTTGCGGATTCCTGGGACTGTTGCACATGGAGATTGTGCAGGAGCGACTTGACCGTGAATTTGACATGAATGTGATAACCACTGTGCCGAACGTTTCTTATAATATTTACGATAAACAAGGTCATATGACAGAGGTGCATAACCCTGGAAGTATGCCCGATCCTACTTTGATCGACCATATTGAGGAGCCTTATATCCGTGCTTCCGTTATCACAACCACAGATTATATCGGTCCTATCATGACCTTGTGTCTGGGTAAACGTGGTGAACTGGTGAAGCAGGAATATATTTCCGGTAATCGTGTGGAGATCTATTACGACATGCCTTTGGGAGAAATAGTGATTGACTTTTATGATAAACTGAAAAGTATTTCGAAAGGATATGCCTCTTTTGATTACCATGCCAGTGGTTTCCGTCCGTCCAAGTTGGTAAAACTGGACATCTTGCTGAATGGCGAGCCGGTGGATGCCCTTTCAACACTAACACATTTCGACAATGCGTATGATTTGGGACGCCGCATGTGCGAGAAGCTGAAAGACCTGATCCCGAGACAGCAGTTTGATATTGCTATCCAAGCGGCTATCGGAGCTAAAATCATTTCTCGTGAGACGATTAAGGCAGTACGCAAAGATGTTACGGCGAAATGTTATGGTGGTGACGTCAGTCGTAAGAGAAAGCTGTTGGAAAAGCAGAAGAGAGGAAAGAAACGTATGAAGCAGATTGGTAATGTGGAAGTGCCACAGAAAGCGTTCCTTGCGGTGTTGAAATTAGATTAATATAAAAAATCATAAAAGCAGATTCATATTAGTCTGGGGATTGTTCTCTTTCTGTAGGACTGTCTTGGCAATCCCCTTTGTTTTGAAAATTCTAACTAATAATAAATGAGAAAAGTTCTATCGTTTTCGGCCTTCTTGGTGGTAGGTCTCTTTATAGCGCAGTATCTGCCTGCATGGTCAGGAAGTGATTATAGTACGGTGAAAACCGTATCTAATGTGTTGTTGTATATTTGTCTGGGATTCATTATGATTAATGTGGGACGTGAGTTCGAAGTGGACAAGTCCCGATGGCAAACATACGCAAAAGATTATTTTGTCGCAATGGCTACAGCAGCCATGCCTTGGTTTCTGATTGCTATTTATTATATTTTCGTTTTACTTCCACCGGAATACTGGGATAGTTGGGAGGCATGGAAAGAAAACTTATTGCTGAGTCGTTTTGCAGCTCCTACTTCCGCAGGTATATTATTCACTATGTTGGCGGCTATTGGACTGAAGTCCAGCTGGATCTACAAGAAGATTCAGGTGTTGGCTATCTTTGATGATCTGGATACCATCCTTTTAATGATTCCTTTGCAAATAATGATGATCGGACCGCGCTGGCAGTTGTTGGTTATTATCCTTATTGTCTTTCTGTTGCTTTCTTTCGGTTGGAAGAAACTGAGTAAATATAATATGAGGCAGGATTGGAAAGCCATTCTGTTTTATTCCGTTCTGGTATTTGCTGCCACTCAATCGCTCTATCTTATTACCAAGAACTTATATGGCGAGGATGCCAGCATTCATATTGAGGTATTGCTTCCGGCATTCGTTCTGGGTATGGTCATGAAGCATAAAGATATTGATACGGCTTGGGAACGTAAAGCTTCGACAGGTATTTCATTTATCTTTATGTTCCTGGTAGGTATGAGTATGCCTCCGCTTCAGGGAATCAGCCTTCCCGGCGATATAGGGCTGGCTTCTATAACAGGTTCACAGGAAATGATGCCTTGGGCACTGATTATTGTACATGTGGTTATTGTATCGTTACTTTCCAATGTCGGTAAATTATTCCCGGTATTCTTCTATCGTGATCGTAAGTTGAGTGAACGTCTGGCACTTTCCATTGGTATGTTTACTCGCGGTGAAGTAGGGGCAGGAGTTATTTTTATTGCGTTGGGTTACAATCTGGGTGGTCCGGCATTAGTAATTTCTGTACTTACTATTGTGTTAAATTTAATATTAACAGGTATATTTGTGCTCTGGGTTAAAAAACTGGCATTAATGAGCTATCAGGAATAGCTCATTAACAGCGCCGGGCATTCTTTTGGAAATCTAATACTTAAATCGAACATATGATTATTCTACGTACTGTGAAAAACTTTTCGGCATTGAATGTAGTGGCGAGTATTTTATTATTCCTGACGGCTATTTTGGCAGCTGTTGTTGCCAATTCTTCATTAGCTCCTGTGTATCAGAGCTTCCTGTCGCAAGAGTTGCATTTGCGTATAGGCGATTTTAATCTGCTTTCGCATGGCGGTCATAATCTTACGATGATCGAGTTTATCAATGATTGCTTGATGACGATTTTCTTTCTGGCTGTAGGATTAGAGATAAAACGTGAATTACTGGTTGGCGAATTGTCTTCTTTTCGAAAGGCCATTCTACCATTTATTGCAGCATGCGGGGGAATGATACTTCCGGTTGTAGTTTATTTTCTTCTAGTAACTCCTGATACTCCTGAAACACAAGGTATGGCTATTCCTATGGCTACGGATATTGCTTTTTCCTTAGGAGTACTTAGTTTGTTGGGTAAGCGCGTACCATTGAGCTTGAAGATTTTCCTGACTGCCTTTGCTGTAGTAGATGATATTGGTGGTATTCTGGTGATTGCCATTTTTTATAGTTCTGAAGTTGCTTACGGTTATTTGATTGTGGCTGCCATCCTTTATATCTTTTTGTATTATATGGGCAAGTTTGGTATGACGCAGAAGATATTCTTTCTTTTCTTTGGCATTATTATCTGGTATTTATTCCTGCAATCCGGTATTCACAGTACAATATCCGGTGTGATACTTGCATTTGTTATACCTGCCCGTCCGCGATTGGATGCAGGTAAATATATCCGGCGTATCCGGGCTATTGTCAGTTCTTTCCCGATCGTGCAGTCTGATAATATAGTATTGACAAATGAGCAGATTGCTACATTGAAGCAAGTGGAGCGAGCTTCGGATCGCGTGATAAGCCCTTTACAATCTTTGGAGGATAATCTGCATGGGGTTGTGAATTTTGTTATTCTTCCTTTATTTGCCTTTGCTAATGCGGGAGTGGTTCTTGGCGGTAGTGGAGAAGTTATAGGGAATGTGAGTCTTGCTGTCGGCATGGGGCTTCTTATTGGTAAGTTTCTGGGGATTTACCTTTTCACTTGGCTGACTATCAAAAGTGGACTTACCCGAATGCCTGAAGGTATGAACTGGAAGAATATTGCAGGAGTTTCGCTGTTGGGGGGCATTGGGTTTACAGTGTCATTGTTTATAGCTAATCTTTCTTTTTCTGGTGCTTATCCGGAATTGCTGAATCAGGCTAAATTCGGTGTATTGTGTGGTACTATTATTGCCGGAATACTCGGATATGTGGTGCTGAATCAAGTATTGCCGAAGAAAAAGAAAGTATAAATAAGAGTATGACATATTCTCTTTTTCTATATATCATGTGAATCAGGAGTTGAATTTGATCGGTGCAGAAGGAATAAGAGAGTGTTAAGGTGATAGGGTGATAAAGTAGCTGCGTTCTGTTCAGAAAGGTACTTGTAGCCCGTAGCTCGTAACTGATTCATAATTAACATCGATTGAAAGTGAAATTCACTCCATCCGCTGTTGAGCTAAATTACTTATCTCATTAGAGATAAGTAATGAACTAAATGCAATAGCTAATTCTTTTCTTAGGCATTCCTATGCTTTTTTCCTTCCAACGGTTAGGCTTTTCCATCCGAACGTTTATTCTTTCCACCGTGGAGTTTCTTTCTTTCCACCATGGTGGAAAGAAAGTTTCCCCGTGATGGAAAGCAACTTTCTCCATGGTGGAAAGAATAAGTACCTACTACAATTTTCCTTAACCGTCGCAGCGAAAAGGGATAAAAGTGGCGATGCGGCGGCTTAACCTCTGAAACTTAATATTATTTATGCGGATCAGGAGTGGGATTGTGTTCATAATCCTGCAATAATGAACAGGATTCAACTCTTGATCCGCATATATAATAATGTGTATTGACTATCTACTAATAATATTAGTTAAACTACTTCTTGTATTAGTTGAATAACTAATAGAATTAGTTGTTTGTTTAAAACTAATTTCTATCTTTGTGCCATTCACCCAAGTAAACTTGAAAAGATTATGAAACGATTAACTGCCAAAGAAGAAGAGATCATGCAAATGTTCTGGGAACATGGTCCGATGTTTGTTCGTGAATTGTTGGCCTTTTATGAGGAGCCTAAACCACATTATAATACCGTATCTACCTTGGTGAGAGGGCTGGAGGACAAAGGATTTGTGAAATACAGGGCTTATGGTAATACGTATCAGTATTATGCGGTTGTTTCCGACAAAGAATATAAGCGTTCTGCACTGAATGATGTGGTGGCTCAATACTATAATAACTCTTATACCAATGTCGTATCTGCATTTATTGAAGAAGAAGGTATGTCGGTAGACGAGTTAAAAGCGTTGATCGCGGAAATAGAAAGTAAAAAGTCGAGCAGATAGAAATAGAGTTATACTCGGAAAATAAATAGATCATGGGAACTATATTGTTTTATATATTTGAGTCTACCTTATGCCTGACAATCCTGTACCTTCTGTTCAGATTGTTTTTCAGGAAAGATACGCTGTTTCGTACGAACCGTTATTTACTGTTGATGGGAACAGTGGCATGCACATTACTCCCATTGCTGCAAATAGATGTTCCTCAATATACAACTTTGCAGTTGCCGATAACTGCCGTAAGACATTTATTGACTGAAAAAGAAGTGAATATTGAAAGAAAAGGAGGCGTTGATGAAAAACATTTGTCAGGAGAAGCAAACCTTTTTATGACAGGGAAAGGAGAGGATACAGAAGAAAATCATGCCAATGTGATTCATGCTATCCCTGTGACTTTACTGTTAGGTGGTTGTTATTTTATTGGAGCTTTGGTTGTACTTACCTTTCTTTTGTTTTCTACTGTCCGTATGCGCCGGCTCATTCATAGTTACCCCGCCTGTAATTATGGGAAATATAAATTGATTATCTGCCCTGAGAAGATCGTTTCTTTCAGTTGGGGGAATATGATTGTTCTGTCACAAGAAGATTATGAACGGAATCCCGGAGAAATCTTGTTGCATGAACAAATGCACCTGCAACATAGGCATACATTGGATTTACTTTGGATGGAATGTATCCTGATATTCCATTGGTTCAATCCTGCCGCATGGCTCCTGATGCGTGAACTTCGTGAAGTGCACGAGTATGAAGCCGATAATGGCGTTATTAATAATGGCATCGATGCAACAGAATATCAACTTTTGTTAGTGAAAAAATCCGTAGGTACAAGGCTCTACTCTATGGCTTGTGGATTCAATCACAGCAAACTTAAAAATCGTATCACTATGATGTTAAAAAGAAGAACAAACAATTGGGCACGTTTGAAGCTATTGCTTTTTGTGCCTGTAGCTGCTGGGACGCTTTATGCTTTTGCGCGACCAGAAGTGAAGAAAACAATGGGACAGGAGATAAACACGCCTGTGAGTGTGAAACAAAATTCGGTTCAGGAGAGCGAATTGCAACAGTTGGAAGCATTTTTCGAGCGTAAGGCAGAAGATGCTGTGGGTGGAAAGAAGGAGTATCAGATTGAAAACCCGACGGGAACTTTTTATAGTTTCTTTGTGAACATGAATAATAAGATGATGCTGAATCAGGAGTTGATTAAGGAATATGATGTGGAAACCTTGTCAGTCCGCCTTAAGGATCTCTTGAGGAAAGAGTATCGGAAAGTTGCGAATACGGACAAAAAATGGATTCCTGGCTTATTTGTAAGGTACGACCGTGGTTCATCATCCACTGCTATCACTTCTTATCTGCGTACCATAAAAGAGGCTTATCTACAAGTTCGTGGAGAAATTTCCAAAGAATTGGGCGGAGTTTCCGAGGCTCGTTTGGATAGTTTGCTTCCTATATTCGTTTCTTTTGGAGAACCTAAGGTTTACAGTTCTAAATATAAGACGGCTTCGGATGTATTTTTACCTATAGAAGTATCTTTGTATCCGAGAGGAGGTATAAGCGCAGTGATAAAGAATCCTTCTCTTCAGGAATTGGAATTAAAGCTAAAGGATTACAAAACGATTGCCAATAGCGTTGGATTATCAGTGGGACTGAAGTTTGATAAAGATGTTACTATGGGAATAGTCCAAGATGTGAAAGAAGTTATTCGGAAAACTTTATCCGATAAATAATGCTTTACTGCATTTAAGATATACCCAGCTATTAATTTACAGCCGATTTGTTCATGAATCAACAAACCGGCTGTAAGTTAATAGATGATGAAACACTTTTATCTAATCTTTATTTCGCAATTATCCAGACTTTCAATAATCGCCAGGGATTCCACATGTATACCTTGCTCACGCAGTTCATCTCCTCCATGTTGAAAAGCCTTTTCTATAATGAAGCCCATACCTACCAGTTCGGCACCGGCCTGTTTCACAAGCTCCATAATACCTTTGGCTGCATTTCCATTGGCTAGGAAATCGTCTATAAAGAGTACCCGGTCGCCCGGACGAAGAAAATCTTCACTGACACATACATCATACGAGCGTTGTTTGGTGAAAGAATAAACAGAGGTCACCAACAATTTTCCATGGTACTGGGCTTTTTCTTTTTGGCGAAAACTACGGGTAGTTCCAATAGATAACCTACCATGATGGCAGGAGCAATGCCACTGGCCTCTACTGTGATAATTTTGTTGATTGGGGTAGAGGCAAAGCGTCTGACAAACTCCACACCGATAGATTTCATCAAAATAGGGTCCATTTGGTGATTGATGAAATTGTCTACTTTCAGTATGCCTCCCGGGTAGCATTTCCCATCCTTCAGGATACGGTCTTTCAGTATTTTCATGTTTTATATATCTTATTTTGAATGTCTATTTCATTGGTTCGGTTTCCTCTTCTTCTGATTCTTCTTCCTGAGGCAGCAACCTTGCTGATATCCGTTTTTTAGGAGTAAGACTCATGTTACGCAGAAGTTCAGCTTGCCTTACCACACTACCGTTGCCATCAGAGAGCTGGTTGTATGCCTTGTCATAATCTCTCTGCATCCCGTTCAGACTGTCGCCGATACGCAGGAAAGTATCTGTAAATCCGGCAATCTTTTCGTAAAGCAACGTTCCTCTTTTGATGATATCCTGCACGTTCTTTACTTGATTTTCCCGTTTCCAGAGGTCGAGAGAGAGGCGGAGTGCGCTGATCAGATTGGTAGGGCTCATTAATACCACCTTCTTTTTATAAGCATACTCCCATAAATTAGTATCCGCTTTAATGGCTGTCAGATAGGCTGCTTCAGTGGGAATAAACATCATTACAAAGTCCGGTGCTTTAGCGTCATAATGTGAGTAATCCTTCTGACTGAGTTCATCGACGTGAGCTCGTACCGATTGCAGATGTGCCTTTAGCCAGCGTGCCTCTTCATCTTTATTTTCGGCCGAATTATAAGCAGCATAGGCAGTTAGCGACACTTTAGAGTCGATAATCATTTCCCGGTCGTCCGGATACCTAACAATAATATCCGGCTGCATTTTCTGACCGCTTTCTTCATTGGTCAGCATTTCACCTTGCTCGTTTTTTAGGAATTCCTGACGGAAGTAGTGTTCACCTTCTATCAACCCGGAGGCTTGCAACAGGCGTTCCAGTATCATTTCTCCCCAGTTACCCTGTATCTTGGAATCACCTTTCAAAGCACGGGTCAGGTTGTTGGCATCCTCACTGATGCGATTATTCAATTCTACCAGATCCTTGATGCGTTCTTCCAAAGAAAAACGTTGTTTTGACTCTTTGTCATACACTTGTTCCACCTTTTCCCGGAAGTCTTTTAGGTTTTCTCCCAAGGGACGGAGCAAATTGTTGAGATGTTCTGAATTTAGCTTAGTAAAATCCTCTGCCTTACTCTTGAAAATCCGGTTGGAGAGATTTTCGAACTCTGTGCTCATACGTTTGTGTAAGGCTTCCGCTTCTTCTACTTGCAATTTCAGGCGCTCTTCCCATTGTTTCTGTTGTTCTGCCAATCTCAGATTGAAAGATTTTTCCTGCTCTGCCAGCCGTTCGGTTGTTATGGCTTTTTCACGTGAAATCCGTTCTTCTACCGTACGATTCAGTAACTCCTCGCGTTCGCGGGTGGCTTGCAGTTGTGCGGATAGGGCAGCACTTTTTCGTCCGGCTATTAAGTAACCTATGCCGGCACCTACGATGAGTCCGATAATCAGGAAAACAATATCCATGCTTATTCAGTCAGTATTTCGTTGCCATTCTCAGTAATCAAAATCATGCTTTCCCACTGTGCTGAGGGGAGCCCGTCGTCAGTGCAGACTGTCCATCCGTCGGCTTCATCAATGAAGACTTCATAAGTTCCCATATTTATCATCGGTTCGATGGTGAAAGTCATTCCCGGAACGATAAGCATTCCCGTACCGCGCTTGCCAAAGTGTTCTACGTCCGGTTCTTCATGGAACTTAATTCCTACACCGTGCCCGCACAAATCGCGTACTACACTATATCCGTTTTTCTCGGCATGCTCCTGAATGGCTGCGCCTACATCTCCGAGGCGTGCCCAAGGTTGTGCTGTCTGTACGCCTATGTCACGACATTCTTTTGCCACTTGTACCAGGCGTTGCAGTTCCGGTTTCACTTCTCCAATCATGTACATGCGTGAAGCATCCGAGAAATATCCTTTATAAATAGTCGAAACATCCACGTTCACAATATCTCCGTTACGCAGAAACTCTTTGGTACTCGGTATACCATGGCATACGACATCATTGATGCTTGTACATACACTTTTAGGGAAACCTTCGTACATGAAAGGGGCCGGAATGGCATCATGATCTGTGGTAAATTCATATACCATATGATCTATTTCTGCTGTCGACATCCCTTCACGGATATTTGCCGAGATATAATCCAGCAATGCAGTATTGATTTTTGCGCTTTCACGAATACCTGCCAATTGCTCCTCAGTACGCAATAAATGGCGTGACGGTAATTTGTAGCCTTCCTTTTTATAGTGCTGAATTTTTTCTTCTACTTCGTCGGAATAATTTTTAGGAGCAAACCGGACTCCTTTTATGAACTTTTTCATTGTCTTCTTCTATTAATAGTTGCTACAAAAATAGGTAATAATATAGTAATTATGAATTTTAAATTATAAATTATGAATTGCCGTGCGGATGATTGCGCAGCCATTCATAATTTATAGTTCACAATTCATAATTCGAAATTTTAATCTCACTTCTCGAATTATCGATTCGCTTTACCTGAATTTGGGTTTTGATCCGTTCACGCAGCCCTTCTACATGACTGATGATGCCTACTTTCTTGCCACCCATTTGGTGTAGCTTTTCCAAAGTATCCATCACTGTATTCAGATAATCGCTGCTCAGTGTTCCAAATCCTTCATCGATAAACAGTGTATCTACTGACAGGCTGTGGCGGCTGAGGGCAGAGAGTCCTAAGGCGAGTGATAAAGATACCAGAAAGCTCTCTCCGCCGGACAGGGTGCAGGCTGGACGTGGTGTGCCTCCCTGATAAAAATCGCGTAGCAAGATAGTGAGTGAACCAGCCTGGCACTCCAATTCGTAGCGCTTGGTGAGATGTTGCAGGTAGAAATTTGCTCCATTGAGCAACTCTTTCAGTACAAAACTTTGTGCGATGTTTCGGAAATTCTTTCCTTTCTCGTCACCAAAGTGATGGCAAAGACGGTCCCATTTCAAGTACACTTCCCGTAATTCGTCCGCACGTTTCTTCTCGTCCTTTATCCGGGCGATGTTCTTGGTGTTTTCTTCCAATTGGATTTTCAGCCGTATGAGGGCCTGATTGCTTACTGCAATTTTCTCATCTAAAGCTATGATAAGGCTGTCCAGACTTTCAAGGTTTTCTTCCTTTGCCATCTCCGGTTTCTTGCTTTGGTGCTCTTCCAGTTGTCTGGTTGTTAGCTTGAAAGCGGTTTGTGCGGCTAATTCTTCGTTTTTAAGCCTTTGTTGACCGATACGCAAGTTCTCTATTTGCTCGCTAGAGTAGGAGGAAAGAGCTATGAGGCGTACTTCGTTCATATCTGGATGTATAGTATAGAACACTGTAAGGTTGGCTTGCAGCTCGTCGATGTTTTTTCGGATAGATGAGATATTTTGTTTCAATCCGCTGACTTCAGAGTTCAGGGTATTCCATGCCATTCCCAGATTTTTGATCTCCATCCTTTCCTCTATTGGCAGGTTTTTCCATTCGGGAAATGCTGTGCAGATCAGATTCTGCGTTGCTGATACACTGTCCAGCTCTTTCTCTATGAGGGAAATGGTTGTTTTTAATTCCGATTGCCTGTCCTGTGCCAGTTTATAATGTACTGTAGACTTTTGTAAGCGTTCGATAAATGAGGTAGGATCAGTACTCCATTCTGTTTGCCATCCTTCCCAAAGAATAAGTGGGCTAACACGTTCCAGTGTGGTGCGAATGATGTCCTTTTCACTTTCGATTAGCGAATGTTTATTAGTGATGTCATTTTTCAGTTTCGTCAGATTCTTGTCAGCAGTATCGAAAGCATTTCGGGCGGCCTCCACTATTTTCTGATGTTCATCTTTTAAGTACTGCAATCGGGAGATATTGTTGGAAAGGATTTGTACTTCGTTCAATCTGGCATTGATGTCTTCAAGGTGCTGTTTATTTTCTTGAATTTGTCTTTCCAGGATATCTCTGGTATCATTTGAGATTATTAGAATATTACACTGACGGCATGTTTCTTCAGCTTCAGTTTGAATAAATTCATATCCTTTCCGGGCTTTATCTGTTGCCAGACGACTCTCTGCTATCATATCCTCATAAGTTCTGGTCTCCGTCCGGTTACTATTCAAAGTTTGTTCTGCTTCCTTGTATTCTTTCTCTTTTGTCTCCAGCGATTGCCGGATAGGGGCAAGTACAGACTGAAAATCTTCATCCTTGCTGAGTGATTCTATCTTTTGACCACATACCGGGCACATATCTCCTACAGAAAGACGGGTACGGGCTTCTTGTGCCCACTCTTCCACAGCTTCTTTTTGTTTGTCGTAGAGCATTTTGATCTCATCGTAGGCTTTCTTTTTAGTGTCGAACCTGTTTTCTAGTTCTTTGTATTGTTTTTTGCTGGTTTGCAGCTTTAGTTCCAGAGATTTTAGGTTTTCTTCTGCTATGTTCAGGGCTGCTTTTTTCTCTCCTAATAGTATCAGGGTATTTTGAGCTTTTAGCAACTTTTCCTTAGCCGTTTCCAATACATTCTTCTTTTCCTGTAGTACATTTCGATTCATGGATTCAAGCTGGGCATTCAATAAGTTTATCTCTTGCTGCTTAATCTGATTTTCCTCGTTTTTCCGGTTGAAATCATTTTCCTTATTCGTGCGTTCCTGTTCCTGGACAGGCTGCTTCCGGGACAATTCTGCTATTTGTATTTCGTAGGCAGCGATGCGTGAGTGAGCAGAGAGCACAGCATTCAGATCTGTAACGATGGACTGACTTTGCTCGAACATAGGTAGGAGCGGGGCGTGAGCCTGCAAATACTCTTCGGCAAGTTTTAATTTAGCTTGCAATTCTTTCAGATTTTCCTTCAACCAGAAACAGCCACTACTGAGGTAGATGAAACTCTTTTTCAATTTCTCAGTTTGCTCTCTGTCTTTTTTCTGTTGCTGTTGTTGCTGTTTGAGAGAAAATAACCAGTTACGGGCATCTGCAGTATTATTCCAGTCTTTTATCAATAGTTCTTTCTGCAGGAAGCCATCCGATTGTAATTGTTCCTTTTTCGTTTCCCAGTTCTTTTGTTGGCTTTCTAGGGTGAGGATCAGTTCAGCAAACCGTTTCAACCAGTCACGTTTCAGGACTGCTTTACTCTTTTGTACGTTATTTCCATTGATATCAGCATTTAGCGTAGTTGTAGTTTCGGAGATTTCGTTTATCTCTTCATCAGTCAGCACATGGATACCTTCCAGTTTTTGGTTCTGATTCTCATATTCTATGCGTTTCTCTTTGGTGATGGCGTAAATCTTTGCACCTATTTCAGAATAGATTCCGGTACCTGTCAGTTTCTCTAGGATATCCGATTTTTCACTTTCCTTACTCTGAAGAAATTTGGTGAAATCCCCTTGTGCCAGGAGAGTAGTACGGCAGAATTGCTCGAAACTTAGCCCTACGGCAGCTTGTATTTCGGCTTTTATTTCATTTTTCTTAGTGATTTGGAGATTCGTTTTCCGGTTCTCTAATGTCCACTTTGCATCTTGAATGGCACCCGATGCTTTTCGGTGTGCACGGGCTACGTACCACTTGGCAGTATAAGGTATCTCGTTTGAACCGGTGAACTCCAGTTCCGTCCACGCCTCGTTGGTATTTCTGCGCATCAATTGGCGGCTGTCGTTTATTGACACATCCTCTTTCTTGGAAGAAAAAGTTTGCCCTATGTCCCTGTACTTTTCGTTTTCTGCCCGTTCCATGCGCGGCGTTTCATTGTAGAGTGCCAGGCAAATTGCATCGAGTAATGTTGTTTTGCCGGCACCCGTTTCCCCACAAATCAGAAACAGGGATTCTTCGCTCAGTGGTCCATTCTCAAAGTCGATCACAGCATCTTCTATGGATGCCAGATTTTTTATAGTCAGTTTTTGAAGTTTCATGATTCACTACAGATTATAGGGAATTAATGCAGAATGCTTTTCTCTTTTACCTTTTGTACTACGCTATTCATCAGTTCGCAGAGTTCCTCATCCATTTCTTTTCCTTCTGCTTCCTGAAAATAAAGTTTTGCTATTTCCAATGGGGACATTTCCTGCATTTCCTGAATAGAGATATGCTTGGTTTCATCATCTGAAGTATGCTTCTCCCGATTGGGCTTGATATAGCAGAATTTGCAGTTCTTCCCTTTTACCGCGTTCGATGCACGTTCGTTGCAGTCGGGCGCCAGATAGTCTTTTATCAGAACATTCAAGCGGATATAAGCCGGTTTGTCATCCGGGTATTCCTCCAGCAGTTTTATAGCTTCTTCAAAATCTACAGCTTCCTTGGGTAGCGTGATGAGTGGCATCGGATTCTCTATTTCAATTGTTTTGATCTGAGGTGCTTTTTCTCTTTGTATTTCAACAATGGAAACAGAATGTGGATAAGCCTCGTCGAAGCTGACAGGCAGGGGAGTGCCACAATACCGTGCACAATGCCTGCTTCCTTTAATGTTCTGTGGGCAATGGATATGACCGAGTGCCAGATAATCGTATCCTCCGCCCATTGCACTGATAGGGACATATTCTATTCCGCCTACGGTATCGTCATGCCCGGTTTGGTCGCTGCCTTCTATGGAAAGGTGTGCCATCAATACAACAGGCAGTCTTTCCGCATTCATTTTTTCTACTTCATCCTGCAATGCTTGGAAAAAGCGTGCCTGCCGTTCTTCTCGAGGTGTTTCTGTGTCCAGTATCGGGAAGTTTTGCGGATAGACGTGAGGTATGGCGATAATATATCCTTTTAGTATTCCTCTGTCGTTTCTCACTTCTACGATGTGTTTTTCCAGATTTACTTCTTCTTGGTTTCGTTCTATGTTTCCTACTACCTTTACACCGAAATGGTTCCACAGACTACTGTCTATCTCTAATTTCGAACTGCTGTCGTGGTTTCCGGCAGTTACTACAATTGTCATTTCGGGGCATGCCCTGTGAATTTCGAGCATACCGTCCGTGTACATCTTCTGTGTACTTGCCGATGGGGTGGAGTAGTGGTAGATGTCTCCGCTGACGACCATTGCATCCGGCATTTCTTCTGCCACAATGCGGGTTAGTTGCTTTAGGAATGCTTGTTGCTCGCGACTGCGGTCATAGTTGTATAGTGTATGTCCCAGATGCCAGTCGCTGGTATGAAGTATTTTCATGATTTTTTTATTTTCTGCTCTCAAAAGTACGTAGAATATGGAAGATACGCAATTCTCTTTAAAAATCTCTTTACTAAAAACTGGGAATTCTCTGATTTTTAATTAGTTTTGCAATCTAATTTCTCTATGATGTAGGCCTTTTGTTCCTTGTGTGGTAAAGAATGGATACACTTGTAGACTAAACTGTAATTTCGATGAAATATTTGCAAATAATAATCAGAGTGTTTATTATATTAGTTGTTTTTCTTTCGAATGCTGTTAATGTATTTGGCGAAGTCTCCTCAGCATTTAAACCCGGAAATGAAGATAGAATATTGATTCTCAATGCATACAGTGGATCTTCCCGTTGGAGTAACGATTTTATTATCCCCATTTATAATTCTTATCAACATAAAAACTCTCCTTATGTAGTGGATGTGGAACACATGGGTGGGCAATTTATGCATCTGCAAAATGTGGAAGATTTATCAGAATACAAAGAAAACCTCTTTGGAAAATATGCAGACAATCCTCCGAAACTCTTGGTCCTCTTGGGTAGTGCCTCTTGGGGCTTGCTAAAAGAGAGTATAGAAAATAAATGGAAAGATGTTCCCGTTATTCTCTGCACCGAGACGGATTATGTAGGTCCACAAGAGGCCTACTTGCACAGGCGAGCCATTGCGGCGGAAGAGAGAACACCTTTGACAGATTATCAAGGCAATCTGTCGCTGACTGTCTTTCATGTGCCTGCCTATCTTAAAGAAACTGTTCTGTTAATGCAGAATCTGATGCCTGAAATGGATGAACTTATCTTCTTGTCGGATGCCCGTTACATAAGTGCTCAGTTTCGTTCGGATTTAAAAGAGATTGTGAATAAAGACTTTCCGGAGCTTGAAATAAAAGATTATGTTGCCGGTGAAATGACTACCGATGAATTGGCTGATTCACTGGCCCATGCAGAGGAGAATAGTGGCGTTCTCTTTTGCTCATGGTATCAGGAAAATGCTCAAAAAGGGAATGCTGTATTGACCAATAATATTTCCAGAATCCTCAGCTATTATTCTTCTTCACCTATTTTTTCATTAGACAATACCGGATTGCAACGGAATGGTATGATAGGTGGTTACTTTTTGGATGAGAAGACAATCGGGAGGAACATTACAGAAATAACTGCCGGCGTTTTAGCTGATAATAACGTGAAAGGTGTTCATATGGTGAATTGTGGGACTCCCGCTCCTATGTTCAACTATTACGATCTTACAGAAGCCGGATTATCACCTAAGTTGTGTCCTCCCAATTCTGTTTTTTATATGATGCCTCCTTCTTTCTGGGAGCAACACAAATATAGTGTCATTTTGGGAATTACCACAATTCTGATTTTATTTATGTGGATGTGGTTGTGGTGGTTGTATAAGAGCAGAAGAAAGCAAGCCGAACAGATAAAGCTGATGACAAGCTATCACAGTTTGTTTGAGAATATGCCCATCGTTTATTTGAAGCAACAGTTGGTTTATGATTCTGCCGGAAAGATTGTCGACTACATCACAGTGGAAGCAAATCCCCGTTTCGAAAAATATTTCAAGTCTATGGGTGAGGTGATTGGTAAAAGAGGGAGTGAAGCAGATCCGAAAGGCTTTGAAAGAATGTGTCATCTCTACAGTATGGTCAACTCTACTCAGAAGGAGCTTTCATACCAATACTATTACGAAAATATAGGTAATTATTTCAATGTAATTCTGACACCCTCTAAGCATAAGGGATACATTGATGTATTCTGTGTGGATAATACCGAGTTAGCCGAGACACAACAGATGTTACGATCTGCTAATCATAAATTATCAATGTCGCTGGACGTGGCTAATATCGTTCCCTGGAAATGGGATTTGGAGAAAGGTACTATGCTTTGTGACGTAAACCGTCCGGTAGAGCTTAGCCATGATGATAGCATGATGAACGAGGAACAACTTTCCGTTCCTGACTACCAATATTTTGCCAAAATTTGCAAGGAAGACAGAGACCGGGTAAAGAGGGCTTATAAGGAGTTGACGGAAGGTAATGTTTCTAAGATCAGAGAAGAATATCGCGTGATAGTTCGTAAGAATGGAATATCGCGTTATGAATGGGTTGAGGCTCAGGCCACTGTGGATAAGAGGGATGAAAAAGGTAATCCGATAACTTTGGTAGGTTCTTCTCTCGTGATAACTGGACGAAAGAAAATGGAAGAAGATCTGATTACGGCAAAAGAGAAAGCTGAAGAATCAAATCGTCTGAAGTCTGCTTTCTTGGCCAATATGAGTCATGAAATACGTACTCCACTCAATGCTATTGTCGGCTTCTCCAGTATTTTGGCAGATGCGGAAGAGCCGGAAGAAAAAGAAGAATATATCAATATTATTGAGAATAATAATACACTGTTGCTGCAGCTGGTAGGAGATATTTTAGAACTTTCTAAGATTGAGTCCGGAACGCTGGAATTTGTATTTTCCGATTTAGATCTGAATGCATTGTTTAAGGAGATAGAAGAATCTGCCCAGCTTCGTCAGAAGAATGAAGCTGTCCCCATCCGATATATACCGGAAATGCCGGACTGTACTGTAAATATCGAGAGGAACAGGCTGACACAGGTTATGACGAATATGCTTAATAATGCTATGAAGTTTACTTATAGTGGAAGCATCACTTTCGGTTATAGACTGAAGGATACTGATTTCCTTTATTTTTATGTTACGGATACGGGATGTGGAATTGAAGAGGATAAGAAAGATACTGTTTTTGGTCGTTTTGTGAAACTCGATTCTTTTTCTCAAGGTACAGGATTGGGACTGTCTATCTGCCAGAGTGTTGTTGAGAATTTGGGCGGTAGCGTAGGCGTTGAATCGGAACCTAGCAAGGGCTCTACTTTCTGGTTTACTCTTCCTTATCATCCTGTGGAACTCAAGTCGACGAGAGAACAGAAAGAACACCGGTTGAGTAAAGTAGAGAAGCTCACCGTTTTAATAGCTGAAGATAATGAAAGCAATTTCTTGTTATTTGAATCTATTCTGAAACGTAAATATAACATTCTTCATGCTTGGGATGGGGAAGAGGCGGTAGAATTATTTAAGAAATACAATCCTCATTTGATATTGATGGATATCAATATGCCTAAAAAAACGGGCTACGAGGCTACACAGATTATACGTGAAATATCGCCGACAGTTCCTATCATGGCAGTAACGGCTTATGTCTATGCAGAAGATGAGGAACGCATCCTGAATAGTGGTTTCGATGCGTACACTTCTAAACCTATCAATGCACAGAAATTGCAGAGTGATATTGTAGACTTGCTTAAGAAGCAGTTGATCTTCATGTAATCTTATTCCGAAATTGAGCATAAAATAGAGCTGTACTGTATCCTAAAGGCGGGATAATACAGTACAGCTCTATTTCTTTTATATCAGACCTTATCTGATTACTATTCAGTAATACAAATTGCTACACGATTTTCATTATTAGTAGAGAAAGGTTGAACCTTGTCTCCCTTAAAGTCTACCATGATTCTGTCGGCAGCGATACCTTTTGCTTTCAAAGCCTTCTCAACAGCTAAAGCACGTTCTTTGGAAAGTCGTAGGTTAATGGCTGTTGTACCGGTTCCAGCATCTGCATATCCGCAAATAGAGACTTTTACATCTGCGTTCTTTTGCAGGAATGCAACCAGGTTAGCTATTTTACTTTCTTCAGAAGAACGTATAACAGAAGAATTTATATTGAAGAAGATATTTTCAGTCAAAGGTTTCACTTCCTCTTTTTTCTCCTCTACTGGTGCAGGAACATAAACTGGTTTCGTCTCTTGCTGAACTTCCACTACTGTTTCCACGACCTCCGGAGTATAAGCAACGACAGGTTTTGCCTTTTTGCCACTCTTTCCGAACTTGAATGTAAAACCGGCCAATGCATTAAGCTGCCAGTCGGCATTGTCAGCCTTCTTGGAGTTGAATTTATCCGATACGACATTGGCATTCACTTCAAGATTGAAAGATACATGGTTGCTCAGACGCAAATTTGTACCCAACCCCCCACGGCCGGCTACAAAAACCTTTTTGCCGCTCCAGAGATATTGCATGCGGTAACCTGCTGCGTCCAGTGCAACAGCATCGTCATTGTTGAATCCACCGGCGAGACCTACTCCCACGAACATATAAGCGTTGAAGAAACGTTTTGGATTATAGTGGCAGAACAGGTTGCTCAGGTCAAGTGTGGCATCTACGTTTCCTTGCAGATAGTTGAATTTATAGGAATCGTCAAGTGCCGCCCATTTACCTTTTGCTTGCCAGCCACTTGCACCGGCGCGTATTCCCCATAGAGGAGTAAACTTGTATCCGACAGAAAGAGCTGCTGCAGGAGAGATCAGGTCTTTAAAACTGGCCTCACCAACAGTTTCTGCAGCACCTGCCTGTACCTGCATATACCAATGAGGTTTGAATGTTGTTTTACTTTCTTCTGTGACTTGCCCGGAAGATTGAGTATTTTGTGCCAATCCGGCTAAAGTGCTTAGGCATAGAGCCATGATCATAAAACTTCTTTTTGATTTCATATTCGTTTGTTTTTAATTTTTTTGAGTTCGCGAAATTAACTATTATTTGTTAGATTTATACTATATAACAAAAAATAAAGGATTTTGTTTGCGTTGTAACGCTTATAGGAAAGAATTCTGTTGAATGACGTATAATTTACTCATAATCAGTTGTCTGGGATGGCTACACCCTTTGCTCCGGATGGCTACACCCTTTTGTGCTCAAGGCTACACCATTCGGGTGAAAGGGTGTAGCCCTGTTGCAAACATGATTTTTACGTAATAGTCTATGCTGTTTTATATATCTTAGCTATCTTTGCCTGCTAAAATATTTAAAGCTACAAAAATATGTTAGGTCGTATCATTGCAATGGTAATAGCTGGAGTGATTATAGTTTATCTGGTTCGTTGGATAGATAACTTTTTCTCCGGATTCCGAAAATGAAAAACATAATAAGCCCTGAAACTTATGATAAATTTCGGGGCTTATTATGTTCTATTTCTCAATCCATTCTGTTATCTTCTCCGATAGCGGATCAGTTGTGGAGCCATAGGAGGCTATCCACTTTCCATTTTCATCTATCAGGAATTTATGGAAATTCCAGCCAACTTTTGCATTTTCCACGCCATTTTCGCTTTTTTCGGTAAGCCATTTATAGAGAGGAGCAATGTCTTTCCCTTTAACAGAGATTTTTGCCATCATTGGGAAGGTAACTCCGTAGTTCAATGTGCAGAATTCTTTGATTTCCTCATTACTGCCTGGCTCTTGGCTCAGGAAATTATTGGCAGGAAAGCCTATTATTACAAAATTGTCTTTTCCATATTTTTTATATAGCTCTTCAAGCTTGGCATATTGCGGAGTGAAGCCACATTTGGATGCTACGTTAACTACCAGTACTTTCTTTCCCTTAAAGGTGGAAAGTGATAAATCTTCTCCATCAATCGTCTTGACTGTGAAGTCATAAAAACTTTTCTGCTGTGCATGGGCAGCTATTGCTGTTATTGCCATAAATAGACTTATAATAATTGTTTTCATATTACTGTTCTGTTTATATATAAAAACAAAATGAAGCCATGAATAGTTTATTATTGGAATAAAAAAAACACTACCTTTGCACCCCGGTAAAAAGATTAGTTTTTTGTAGGTAAAATAGGTATGAAGAAGAGTCTTATTGCATTAGCGTTCGGCACCTTGGGATTAGGGATTGCCGAGTTTGTCATGATGGGCATTCTGCCCGATGTGGCTAAAGATTTGGGTGTTAGTATTCCTGTGGCAGGGCATTTTATTTCTGCATATGCTTTGGGAGTATGTGTCGGGGCACCCACTCTGATCTTGGCCCGTAAACATCCACTGAAACATATTTTGTTGGCGTTGGTGACTCTGATAATGCTAGGGAATATCTGTGCAGCAATGGCGCCTAATTATTGGGTATTATTACTGGCTCGTTTTATTTCCGGACTTCCTCATGGGGCTTATTTCGGTGTAGCTTCTATTGTTGCCGAAAAATTGGCTGATAAGGGTAAAGGCTCTGAGGCCGTATCTATCATGATTGCCGGAATGACTATAGCCAATCTTTTTGGAGTTCCATTGGGAACATCATTGAGTAATGCTATCTCATGGCGGGTAACATTCTTGCTGGTGGGTTGTTGGGGAGTGATTATTCTTTATTATATCTGGCGTTGGGTACCCCACGTGGAAGGGCTGAAAGATACTGGTTTCAAAGGACAGTTCCGTTTTCTTAAAACCCCGGTTCCCTGGCTCATTTTAGGGGCGACGGCACTGGGTAATGGCGGAGTTTTTTGTTGGTACAGTTATATTAACCCGTTATTGACGAATGTATCCGGTTTCAGTGCCGAAAGCATTACCGGATTGATGGTATTGGCCGGTTTTGGTATGGTGGTGGGTAATCTGGTGAGTGGGCGTCTTTCTGACCAATATACTCCCGGAAAAGTAGGTACTACTGTGCAAGCTATGATTTGTGTTGTGCTGTTATTGATATTCTTCTTGTCTCCTTATCCGTGGTTATCAGCATTATTGATGTGCCTTTGTACTGCCGGTTTGTTCGCGGTTTCCAGTCCGGAACAAGTGTTGATTATCCGTGTGGCAAAAGGTGGAGAGATGCTGGGAGCGGCTTGTGTGCAAGTGGCATTTAACTTGGGAAATGCCATCGGTGCGTATGTTGGTGGGCTTGCTATCAGTGGCGGTTATCGTTATCCGGCACTGGCAGGAGTTCCTTTCGCCATGGTCGGTTTTATTCTGTTTCTGACCTTCTACAAGAAATATCAGGCGAAATATTAAAACATTTCGATTTCTTTTCGTATTTTTGTCCACAGTTATTAACTAAACTTGATAATTATGAAAACTTTGAATTGCGTAAAAATATTATTGCTATGCATCTTTGCTGTTGGTTTATTGTCTTGCGGGGATGATGTATATTACACGATGGAGAATAGTGACAAAAAGCTATGTGACAGAACCTGGATAGATGAATATGAGACGGATGAGGGCTTAACATGTACTTATCAACTCAGATTCTTTAAAGATAATAATAAAGGGCAGGAACTTACAACCACCTATGATACCGGTGGAAAAACGACTGTCGACAGAGAATTTTCCTGGCGTTGGACAGATGATAGCAAGGAAGCTTTAAGACTTACTTTTTCAGATGGAAAAGTAAAGTACTTTGAGAATGTATGGGTACGTGATCATTATCTTAGTGGTAAGCTGGATGGGAAGATGCTGATGATGACAGACTCCAATTATAATAATAAATAATACATGTAATTATGAAATCTTTAGTTTATAAATTATTGTTTCTCTCTGTGTTTATTATGGGATTTACATCCTGTGATGATAGGGAGGATACTGAATTTAACTTGCCTGGTGAATGGTACACTTCTGATGAGATAGATTTTGGAATATATACTTGGGGAAGAGGGACAGTTATGACGTTTAATGAACGTTATCAAGGTACTATTGGTTCGAAAGGGGATCCTAATTACCTTTTGTTCAGGTGGAGCTGGCTGGAAGGTTCTTATAATGTGATGGAATTGGAATTCTATGATGATGGTAGTACAGCTTATATTTGGGGAGCTCAGGCGGATGCTAATTCTTTCAGTGGTACTTGGTATAATAGCTGGAGGGAATATAAAGATGATATTAATGGGCAAAGCTTTTATATGCGTCGTGTAAGATAAAAAAGTATATTATATAAAAGAAATTGCGCAGATTGATAAAATTCACTTTATTAATCTGCGCAATTTCTTTTTTTTATTTCTTCAGAAACAACTTTTTAAAATCATTCGGATAAGGCGTTTCAAACTGCATCAATTCTCCTGTAACCGGGTGATAGAAGCATAATTTGAAGGCATGTAGCGCTAGGCGTCCGATAGGATTTACCTCTTCGAGTCCGTAACGCCCGTCCCCAACAATAGGATGTCCTAAGTCTTGCATATGTACCCGGATTTGGTTTTTACGTCCGGTTTCAAGGTTTAGTTCCACAAGAGAATAACCATTGGCACGCTTAATAGTGCGATAATGTGTAATTGACTTTTGTCCTCCGTCATCTGTCGGACTGGAATATACATAAAGAGTACGATCCGTGAGCCAGGATATTATACAACCGGCATTCTTCTCCATCTCTCCCGCAACTACAGCTACATAACGACGGTCGGTTACAATCTCATGCCAATTATCACGCAGCGTACGCTGTGTTTTTTCATCTTTTGCAAACATCATTAACCCGGAAGTATCACGATCGAGGCGGTGGACAATATAAACGTTGCTGCCGCGTCCATTGGAGCGTTGCACATATTCATTTAGAATATGATAGGCTGTACGTTCCTTCTGGCGTTCACTGCTGACTGACAGTAAACCTTGCATCTTTTCCACCACTATGATATATGCATCTTCATATACGATCTTCAGCAATTTGTTATGAAACTCCTTTTTACCCTTATCACGGCTAATCTGTACTTTCATGCCCGGTTTTAGCGGAAAATTGTATTGAGTGGTTATCACACTGTCTACGAACACCACTCGTTTGCTGAGCAATGATTTTAGTTTGGTGCGACTGGCGTCCGGCATCTTGGCTGCCAGGAACTCCATAAGTTCCATCGGTTCATTTACTGTGTAGTCCGTATATTGAGTGCGGGCCCGTGCTACTATTTTTCCTCTTGCCACGTTGATAGTGATTAATGGTTAGTGATTAGTGATTAATTCTCAGTCTTCATTTCTTAATTCCAGAAGCACTACGTTTTCTACGTGGTGAGTATGTGGGAACATATCCACCGGTTGTACGGCTTTTACTTTGTATTTTACGTCGAGCAGTTGCAGGTCGCGTGCCTGTGTGGCTGGATTACAACTTACATATATAATACGTTTCGGTTCGGCAAATAAGATAACGTCTACTACATCCTGATGCATACCGGCTCGAGGAGGATCGGTGATAATAACATCCGGTCGACCGTATTGGTTGATGAAATCCTGTGTTAGCATATCTTTCATATCACCGGCAAAGAATAAGGTGTTCTCAATACCGTTGATTTCTGCATTTACCTTTGCATCCTCAATAGCTTCGGGTACATATTCGATACCGATAACCTGGCGGGCTTGCTTGGAGACAAAGTTAGCAATGGTTCCTGTACCTGTATAAAGGTCATATACCAGTTCTTTTCCGGTTAATCCCGCAAAATTGCGTGCTATCTTATAAAGGTTGTATGCTTGTTCGGAATTGGTTTGATAGAACGATTTAGGACCTATTTTAAAACGTAATCCTTCCATTTCTTCAAAGATGTGATCTTTACCTTTAAAAGTATGTACATCTAGGTCGGTAATAGTATCGTTGCGCTTATTATTAATAATGTATAGAAGGGAAGTTATTTCGGGAAATGTATCAGCAACATATTGCAGGAGTTGCTTGAACAGTTGCAGTTCTCTTTCTTCTTCCTCTATTTTTGCAACGAGAATCACCATAAGTTCCCCGGTAGTGGAGGTACGGATAATCATATTGCGTAACATTCCTTCCTGAGTACGCAGATTAATGAATGAATAATCATGCTCGTAAGCATAATCACGTACAGCATTCCGGATACGGTTGGATATGTCATCCTGTAACCAGCATTTCTCTATCGCCAGTACTTTATCAAAAGCATTGGGGATGTGGAAACCTACAGCATTCATTTGATCATATACCACATTTTGCTTAACTTCTTCTTCCGTCAACCAGCGTTTGTTAGAAAAAGTGTACTCCAGTTTATTTCTATAGAACTGTGTTTTCTCAGAACCGAGAATCGGGGAAATCTCCGGAAGTTCAATTTTTCCGATGCGGGTAAGGTTGTCAGTTACTTGTTTTTGCTTGTATTTGATCTGTTCGGAATAAGGGAGAACTTGCCATTTGCAACCACCACATACCCCATAATGTTGGCAAAATGGGACGGCTCTTTCACGAGAATATTCGTGGAACTTCACTGCTACGGCTTCAGCATAATGATGCTTTTTTCTCTTAATTTGCAGGTCTACTACATCTCCGGGAACGACATAAGGTACGAAAATAACCAAATCATTGACCTTTGCGATGGCTTTTCCTTCGGCAGCCACATCCGTTATTGTCACTTTCTCCAGTAGGGGAAGTTCTTTTCTATTTCTTGCCACTTTTACACCAGTCTAATAAATTATTCTGCAAAAATAGACATTTTTTCGGGAATTCTCTCTATGAAGTGAAATATTAAAGATTGCAATGTCGAAATTGCATTTTGATAGAAAGTTTTTTCTCAAAAAGTTTTCTAGTATGCGAAATATACTTAGATTTGCGAACAGAAAAAAATCACAATCGAGAAACTTAAATTTATATTATGGACAAGAAAAGAGTTTATACCTTTGGTAACGGTCAGGCAGAAGGAAAGGCCGACATGAAAAATCTTTTGGGAGGTAAAGGTGCCAACCTTGCCGAAATGAACCTTATCGGGGTTCCGGTTCCTCCTGGTTTTACAATCACGACTGAGGTTTGTACCGAATATAATGAGATGGGGCAGGAAAAAGTTGTTGCTCTGTTGAAAGGCGAAGTAGAAAGCGCTATAGCAAAAGTAGAAGAATTAATGTCTTCTAAGTTCGGTGATGTAGAAAATCCATTACTGGTTTCAGTGCGTTCGGGCGCTCGTGCTTCTATGCCGGGTATGATGGACACGATCCTTAATTTGGGTCTGAATGATGAAGTAGTAGAAGGATTGACACGTAAAACAGGCAATGCACGTTTTGCATGGGACTCTTACCGTCGTTTCGTACAGATGTATGGTGACGTGGTATTGGGTATGAAACCGACTAATAAAGAGGATATCGATCCATTTGAAGCCATCATTGAAGAGGTGAAGCACGCAAAAGGCGTGAAGCTGGATAATGAACTGGAAGTGGAAGACCTTAAAGAATTAGTGAAGAAGTTTAAAGCTGCTGTAAAGGAGCAAACCGGAAAAGACTTCCCGGCTTGTGCTTATGAGCAGTTGTGGGGCGCTGTTTGTGCGGTATTCAATTCATGGATGAATGAACGTGCTATTCTATATCGCAAGATGGAAAGTATACCCGATGAGTGGGGTACAGCCGTTAATGTTCAGGCAATGGTATTCGGTAATATGGGTGAGACTTCTGCTACAGGTGTTTGCTTTAGCCGCGATGCCGGTACAGGTGAAGACTTGTTTAATGGTGAATACTTGATTAATGCACAAGGTGAAGACGTTGTGGCAGGTATCCGTACACCGCAGCAGATTACCAAAATCGGTTCACAGCGTTGGGCAGAACTTGCAGGCGTTAGCGAAGAAGAACGTGCAGCCAAATATCCGTCAATGGAAGAGGCTATGCCGGAAATCTATAAAGAACTGGATACTCTGCAGACTAAGTTGGAAGACCACTATAGAGATATGCAGGATATGGAATTTACCGTTCAGGAAGGTAAACTCTGGTTTCTCCAGACGCGTAACGGTAAACGTACCGGTGCTGCTATGGTGAAGATTGCAATGGATTTGTTGCATCAGGGCATGATTGATGAGAAAACTGCATTGATGCGCTGCGAGCCCAATAAATTGGACGAATTGCTCCACCCTGTGTTTGATAAGACTGCTTTGAAACAAGCCAAGGTTTTAACTCGTGGTCTTCCCGCATCTCCGGGTGCTGCTACAGGACAGATTGTCTTTTTTGCAGATGATGCTGCAGAATGGCATGCTGCCGGTAAGCGTATTATAATGGTACGTATCGAGACTTCTCCCGAAGATTTGGCGGGTATGGCAGTTGCAGAAGGTATTCTTACTGCTCGCGGTGGTATGACTTCTCATGCAGCAGTAGTTGCCCGTGGTATGGGTAAGTGCTGTGTATCCGGTGCCGGTGCTTTGAATATTGATTATAAGGCTCGTACTGTAGAAATAGATGGCATTCTGCTGAAAGAAGGTGATTATATTTCATTGAATGGTAGTACAGGTGTAGTTTATAAAGGTCAGGTAGAAACAAAGGCTGCTGAACTTTCAGGAGATTTTGCTGAATTGATGGATCTGGCTGATAAGTATACGAAACTTCAGGTACGTACCAATGCAGATACTCCCCATGATGCCGGCGTAGCTCGCAACTTTGGTGCTGTAGGTATCGGTCTTTGCCGTACGGAACATATGTTTTTTGAAGGTGAAAAAATTAAAGCTATGCGTGAGATGATCCTCGCAGAAGATGCGGAAGGACGTCGCAAGGCTTTGGCCAAGATATTGCCTTACCAACAAGCTGACTTTAAGGGTATCTTCCAGGCTATGGAAGGTTGTCCGGTAACTGTTCGTCTGCTCGATCCTCCTTTGCACGAATTTGTTCCGCATGATTTGAAGGGACAACAAGAAATGGCGGACGCTATGGGCGTTAGTTTGCAATATATCCAGCAACGTGTAGAGTCACTTTGTGAACATAATCCGATGTTGGGACACCGCGGATGTCGTTTGGGTAATACGTATCCTGAAATTACTCAGATGCAGACACGTGCTATCCTTGGTGCTGCTTTGGAACTGAAGAAAGAAGGTGTGGAAACCCATCCGGAAATCATGGTTCCGCTGACTGGTATTTTGTATGAGTTCAAAGAACAGGAAAAGGTAATTCGCGAAGAAGCTGCTGCACTTTTCGCTGAACTGGGTGATAGCATTGACTTCAAGGTAGGTACGATGATTGAAATTCCTCGCGCTGCTTTGACTGCTGACCGTATTGCTTCTTCTGCTGAGTTCTTCTCATTTGGTACAAATGACTTAACGCAGATGACATTCGGTTATTCACGTGATGACATTGCTTCTTTCCTTCCGGTTTATCTGGAAAAGAAGATTCTGAAAGTAGACCCATTCCAGGTTCTCGATCAAAATGGAGTAGGACAGCTGGTACGTATGGCTACGGAAAAAGGTCGTGCTATTCGTCCGGACTTGAAATGCGGTATTTGCGGTGAGCATGGCGGTGAACCTTCTTCTGTAAAATTCTGCCATAAGGTGGGTTTGAACTACGTTAGTTGTTCTCCATTTAGAGTACCTATAGCACGCCTCGCAGCGGCGCAGGCAGCTATTGAAGATCTGAAATAAAAGACTTCATAAATCTTATTTATAGGCTGTAAACCTTTTTTAGAAAGGCTTACAGCCTATCTTTTTTAGAAAAACATGTATCTATTGATCAGTTATTTGTTTTTTCTTTAGTATATTTGTACCACATATAGAATTAGGATCATCTTTATCTTTTAATAACCAACTTTATGAAGCCGGATTTTGCAACATTTTATATTTTAGGGGCATCAGATTTTTATCAAAGGAATGAAATACTCTTGCTATGCTTTGGAGTAATTATTTTATTACTTCTGGTCATTATGATTGTGGTGTCTATCAACAAGACCAAGAGGTTGAAGACTTTGCAACAATTAAATGAAGTAGCGGAAGAAAGTAATCAGCTGAAGAATGCCTTTATCGCTAATATGACCCATGAGATACGTACTCCACTTAATGCGATTGTCGGATTTACAAATGTACTTGCTGAGACTGATAATCTGAGTAGAGAAGAACGAATGATTTTTCTGAAAGAAATCAATGACAATAAAGATTTTCTTGTTCAGATGATTAATGATTTATTGGACTTCTCAAAGATTGAGGCCAATACAATGGAATATAAAGATGGAGATGTGGATGTGAATGCTTTGATTCAGGAAATGTGTGCTGCAGAAAATGCACATCCCCGTCCGTCGGGTATTCAGATAGAGTTTGTAGAGAAACTTCCCCAATGTCGTTTAATGATAGACCGGGTACGTTTTGCACAGGTCATTAATAATTTGGTGAAAAATGCTTTGAAGTTTACAGAACAGGGTAGTGTGAAGATTGGATATCGCCGTTTGAGTAATAATAACTTTTATTTTTATGTAGCTGATACAGGATGTGGCATTGATGAAGAAAGTCGCCGGGCTATCTTTGAACGTTTTGTGAAGATGAACTATAACATTCGTGGCACAGGTTTAGGTCTTTCTATTACGAAATCTATTGTTGAACACTATGGTGGTGGCATTGGTGTAGAATCTAAAAAAGGAGAAGGCTCTACATTCTATTTTACTTTGCCTGCTGGGGTCGAATATAAAGAATATGGGAAGTTCTAATGGAAATTGAACTTTTTAATCCGCCATTTCCTTTAGTTTCTTAAAGTGGCGGATGACACCTAAATAATCCCGATCTGTACAAACATTGAATTTATTCCATAAATCACCGAGTACTACTGCACCGCCGAATCCGAAATCTTTTATTTCCAGAATATTGTCTGGAGTGATTCCTCCTAAAGCCATAACTTTAGTATCTATTATTCTTTCTTTTCCAGCTGTGCGCAATTCTTCTGGAGTATAACCGGAAAGAGTACCTGTTTTGGTGATACAGTCGTATACGGGGCTCATAAATACATAATCATAAAAATGCTTTTTGCTTTTTACTTCTTCTACAGAATGGCAAGTACAGCTGACATGTCCTGAGTAATCATGTGGTTCATTAGGATTACGTGTGTTCAGATGAATACCCATGAGGTCAAACTCTTCCTTTAAATAGAAATGTTCGTGAGTAACAATGCGTCTATGATATTTTTCAGGTATTAGCGTCAAAAGTCGCTCGGAATACATAGCAGGAGTTTCCGGTTTCCGCAGATGCAAAATATCCAGCCCTTCTTCAAAGAGTGCTGTAATGATCTTGTCCTCTTCCACAAAAAATGTGGGCGCTGTGACTATGATGAGCTTCATTTTTATTTGTTAAACGTTTATGTTTAGCAAAGTTAATGATAAATGCTTTCAGTAGGTAACGTTTTTCTTTAAAATATGTTAGATTGAAACACAAACGCACCTATGGGAAGTTTCTATTCCCGTAGGTGCGCATTAAAAAAAGAGTTTATAAGGTTGTTGTTGCTTATTTCAGTCGATTACCCACTACATCCCAGTCGATAATACTCCAAAGAGCATTAACATGATCGGCACGGCGATTCTGATAATCAAGATAGTAGGAGTGTTCCCACACATCGAAGCCTAACAATGGAATAAGTCCTGCACGTACAGGGTTACTGCCATTAGCTTCTTTGGTTATATGAAGTTTTCCGTTCTTATCTACTGATAACCAAGCCCAGCCAGAGCCGAATAATCCTACGGCAGCAGCTGTGAACTCTTTTTTGAAGTTATCGAAGCTTCCAAAATCGCGTTTAATAGCTTCTGCTAATTTACCGGTTGGCTCACTATGAGCAGGTTTGGGGGAAAATTGCAGGAAGTATAAAGTATGGTTCAGAACTTGTCCTGCATTATTGAAGATGGCTCCATCTGGTGCAGTAGCTACTATGGTTACTAAATCTTTATTTTCATACTCTGTACCCGGAACCAGGTTATTGAGGTTATTTACGTATGTTTGTAAGTGCTTACCGTAGTGGTAATCTATAGTTTGCTGACTGATTACAGGTTCCAACGCATTGTTTGCATATGGAAGTTTAGGCATTTCGTATGTCATAATTATAAGCATTAAAGATGTTAATAATGTATTCATAATTTGTCTTGAATTATGTTTCTGTTAATATAACGTTTGATATCCAATAAATGTTCTTCCATATCTATAAAACTTTTTGAAGATGTAGAATGACTTGTTGTGGAAGTGCATAATAAACAGTGACTTATGGACTGTTTTCTGAAATGTAATATGCTATCTTAATTATTTTAGTTCGTATACATTGTATGAATCTAAAAAGAATCCCTTAATTTTGCATACATGAATACGAATTATATCGAAGAACTGAATGAAGGACAGCGCGCAGCAGTGCTATACAACGAGGGCCCGTCACTGGTTATAGCCGGTGCTGGTTCCGGTAAGACGCGGGTGCTGACCTATAAAATAGCCTATTTGTTAGAGAATGGTTATCAGCCATGGAATATATTGGCTTTAACTTTTACCAATAAAGCTGCCCGTGAAATGAAAGAGCGTATTGCCCGGCAGGTAGGAGACCAGCGGGCACGTCATTTATGGATGGGCACATTCCATTCCATATTTTTGCGTATTTTGCATGTGGAAGCCGTAAATATAGGTTTTACTTCACAGTTTACCATTTATGATACGGCGGACAGTAAGAGTCTGATGCGTTCTATTATAAAAGAAATGGGCTTGGATGAGAAAGTGTATAAACCGGGGAATGTACAGGCACGTATATCCAATGCGAAAAATCATTTAGTTTCACCTGCGGCGTATGCATCCAATAAAGAGGCATATGAGGGCGATTGTGCAGCTAAGATGCCTGCAATACGTGATATTTATCATCGCTATTGGGATCGTTGCAGGCAGGCGGATGCAATGGATTTTGATGATTTACTTTTTTATACTTTTATACTGTTCAGGGATCATCCGGAAGTGTTAGCGCGTTATCAGGAACAGTTTCGCTATATTCTGGTAGATGAGTATCAGGATACTAATTATGCTCAGCATAGCATTGTATTACAGTTGGCAAAAGATCATCAGCATGTTTGTGTGGTAGGAGATGATGCCCAGAGTATTTACTCTTTCCGGGGAGCTGATATTGATAATATATTATACTTTACTAAAATATATCCCAATACAAAAGTCTTTAAACTGGAACAAAATTATCGGTCTACACAAACTATTGTTTGTGCGGCGAATAGTTTGATTGAGAAGAATGAGAGGCAAATACGTAAGGAGGTTTTTTCGGAGAAAGAGAAAGGGGAAGCCATTGGTGTGTTTCAGGCATACAGTGATGTGGAAGAGGGAGATATTGTAGTCAATAAGATTGCGGAACTTCGTCGCTCGGAGCATTATCCCTATTCGGATTTTGCTATACTTTACCGTACCAATGCGCAGAGTCGTGTCTTTGAGGAAGCAATGCGTAAGCGGGGTATGCCATACCGTATTTACGGTGGATTATCCTTTTATCAACGTAAGGAGATTAAGGATGTGATAGCTTATTTCCGGTTGGTTGTTAATCCGAATGATGAAGAAGCATTTAAGCGGATTATTAACTATCCGGCTCGTGGTATTGGTGATACGACAGTGGGGAAGATCATTACTGCAGCTACTGAGAATGGTGTCAGTCTTTGGACTGTGTTATGCGAACCGTTGACATATGGGCTGAATTTCAATAAGGGTACACATTCCAAATTACAGATTTTCCGCGATTTGATTTCAGGATTTCTGGAAGGTGTAGTGGATAAAAATGCTTATGAAATTGGTACGGAAATTATCCGTCAATCCGGTATTATTAATGATGTCTGCCAGGATAATTCTCCGGAGAACCTTAGTCGTAAGGAGAATATCGAGGAGTTGGTCAATGGTATGAGTGATTTTTGTGCGATGCGTTTGGAAGAAGGTAATCCTAATATATCGTTGACTGATTTTCTTTCGGAGGTCTCACTGTTGACAGATCAGGACTCAGATAAAGATGGAGATGATGAGAAAATTACGCTTATGACTGTCCATTCTGCCAAAGGATTGGAGTTTAGGAATGTATTTGTGGTGGGAATGGAAGAAAATCTTTTTCCCAGTGGTATGGTAGGGGATTCACCCCGTGCGTTAGAAGAGGAAAGACGTTTGTTCTATGTGGCCATTACCCGTGCAGAAGAACATTGTTTTCTGTCATATGCCCGTACCCGTTTTCGCTATGGAAAAATGGAATTTGGCAGTCCTAGTCGCTTCCTGAAGGATATAGATATTCGTTTTCTGCGTTTGCCCCAGGAGGCAGGGCTTAGTAATAAGATTGATGATGAGTCCGGGGCATTTCGTCGGGAGAATAGCACTGGTTTCTCTCGTTCACCCCATGTACGCGAATCATTTTATAATAAGGAAAAAGAAACTCCTCAGCGTCCTAAACAGCAGATGATTGCTCCGAGCGTTCCGCGCAACCTGAAGCGGGTGACTTCATCAACTCCTGCTTCTTCATCGGTTCCTGCTTCTGCAATGGCAGTACACCCCGGACAATTGATCGAGCACGAACGTTTTGGTCTGGGAGAAGTTGTGAAAGTGGAAGGTGAAGGGGATAATGCTAAAGCTACCATTCGTTTCAAGAATGCGGGTGACAAGCAACTTTTATTGCGCTTTGCCCGTTTTAAAATAATCGGATAAAAAAGAAAATATGATAGATTTTGATCGTTTCCCTTCTCCATGCTATATTATGGATGAAGAATTATTGAGAAAAAACCTCACGCTGATAAAAAGTGTTGCCGATCGTGCCGGGGTGGAAATTATTCTGGCCTTTAAATCGTTTGCTATGTGGCGCTCATTTCCTATTTTTAGGGAATATGTCGAGCATTCTACGGCGAGTTCCGTATATGAAGCGCGATTGGCACTGGAAGAGTTCGGCAGTAAAGCTCATACCTATTCTCCTGCCTATACGGAGGCTGATTTCCCGGAAATCATGCGTTGTAGTAGTCATATAACCTTTAATTCTTTGTCACAATTCTGCCGTTTCTATCCTGCGGTGGTAAAGGAAGGAAGTGGAATTTCCTGTGGTATTCGTATCAATCCTGAATATTCAGAAGTAGAAACAGAGTTATATAATCCTTGTGCTCCCGGAACCCGTTTCGGCATAACGGCAGATTTACTGACTGAAACCTTGCCGCAGGGTATTGAAGGGTTTCATTGCCACTGCCACTGTGAGTCTTCTTCTTACGAACTGGAACGTACGCTTAAGCATTTGGAAGAAAAATTCTCTTATTGGTTCCCGCAGATAAAATGGCTGAATCTGGGTGGTGGTCATTTGATGACACGTAAAGATTATGATGTAGAGCATCTTATTCATTTATTGAATGATTTACGTAGCCGCCATCCTCATTTGCGTATTATTTTGGAGCCAGGTTCTGCTTTTACCTGGCAAACTGGTGTTTTGACTTCCGAAGTAGTGGATATTGTAGAAAGTCGCGGCATTCGCACAGCTATTCTCAATGTTAGCTTTACCTGTCACATGCCCGACTGTCTTGAAATGCCTTATCAGCCCGCTGTATGTGGTGCTGAAATGGGGAATAATGGTTGCCATGTATATCGTTTGGGAGGGAATTCATGCCTGAGTGGTGATTATATGGGAGATTGGAGTTTCGATCATGAACTGCAGATCGGAGAACGCATAGTCTTCGAAGATATGATTCATTACACTATGGTAAAAACAAATATGTTCAATGGAATCCATCATCCTGCTATTGCTATGTGGACGAAAGATGGGAAGGCTGAAATATTCAGGCAATTTTCTTACGAAGATTATCGGGACAGAATGAGTTGATAATCAAAAACATGTCTTCAGAGTGGAGGAGATGTATAGTTTTCTTCGCGAAAAAAACGGGCGGAATGTTTGCAGGTTTGGAGAAAATATCTACCTTTGCATCCGCAATCGCGGAAATAGCTCAGTTGGTAGAGCATAACCTTGCCAAGGTTAGGGTCGCGAGT